>ERZ773165.1227-NODE-1227-length-16197-cov-58.046772_pt1 | contig 16197 bp, 27 predicted proteins | sample MGYA00581003_ERZ773165 | MGnify/ENA primary metagenome ERZ773165 (study PRJEB29015, sample SAMEA2737817) | human gut metagenome | biome: human gut; feature: human-associated habitat; material: faeces | place: China | collected 2012 ... | reverse complement strand
AATCCTCCAACTCTATGTTATTTTCTGCTGCGTAGCCATCTTGTGCTTCCTCACACCAGTTTCCTTCGCAAAGACAACCTATACCAAGATTATGCTCTGGAATGATGTTCTTGTTACAATATACACAGACAGCATCGCCAAATTCATTTTGTAATTCTTCTCTTGTCATAATCAATCATTTTTATATTCTTCCCATCCATTCTCCCAAGAGCCACCTGAACGGATAGCCCAAAACTCTTGTTGAGGAAGGATAGTTCCTTCTTCATCAACTAACTCCTTTCCTTTGTATTGAACAAACTCACCTTTTGAAAATGAGTTATGTCTTATCGGCTTTCCTACGCTGATAGCGAAAGCCATTGCTTCTTGCTTTGTCATATCAATCCTCCAACTTATCAATAGGTTTCCAATGAGTGATATTGAACGCAACAGCACAAAGGAATCCATTTTTATCTGTATTCCAACCTTTGCATTTAGTTCTACTTGTCTTCAATACAATTTCAGGAGTTTCTTTATTTGTTACCAAAACGCTTTCATCGTAAGGTGGCAGTCCATCCTCAACAGATACCCAGTCTGACTTTCCTAACTCTATCAAAGCATCATGCAATAAGCTATTTACCTTTCTCAAAGGAGCATTATGCTTATCGCATCCAAATTCCAAGCTATCAATATTGTTGCGGATAACTTCTTGTATCAGTTCTTTAACTTTTATCTTATCCATAAGTACTTCTTGTTAGTTTTTATGTCTTTTTATATACATTGCCACTGCATATATAGGCTGCATAATTTCATATTCTTTTCCATCATACATTAGAAGGATACAATGATTTACATTACTCCGACATCTAGATAAACTAGCTATACGATGTGCTTTAAATGCAACACACTTTCCTTTTCTATGATATTTGCTACATAAAGGGAAAATTAGTTTTTTCTTATCCATAGTTATACATCTTTAGTTACAGCTAAATCGTAGGCATTTCTTAATTTTTCAAAGACTGCTTCTAAGAGTTCTTCATCCATCTCTAAGCCTTCCTCATACTCTTTTAAGTTGCTCAATGCATTTAAAATCAATCCACTTACTTTCATATTTTTCTTTATTATTCCTCTCCCTGTTGCCAAGGAGAGGGTGGTTTGTTACTTAGAAGGCTCAGCGTATGATACTGGCTCCCATACATCGTAAGCTGTCAGCAAAACTGGAGCGATAACAGATGGGGCGAAGATGATAGATGCTACAACATCTGGAGCATTCAACTCGTAGTTAACACCTTCTACTTTGTTTTCCTTACTAGCCCAGCCATAAGGCTTTGCTGTAATCGTAGAGCCATCTTTCTTTTTAAAAGTCTTCTCGCTAGAGCAAGAAGCGAACAAACTTGCAACGACTAAGGCTGCCAAAATAATCTTTTTCATATTACTTATATTTATTGCCCGAAGGCGGTTAAACACTATTTATGTATAAACTGACTTAAATCCACATCATCGTGAACAAGGGCGTTTACAGCCATTAAACCATTTATGAGAAGTTCCAACTGTTCTTTGTTGATAAGGAACAATTTTCTTGCTATCTTCCCACATTCGTAAGCACCAAGAAGAACTCTATCATTTTCAACTTCTATGTTTATAAAAGGGTTATTCTTTGACGTTATATCCAAACTATATTTACCCATAATACACCTCTATTTATGCCCGAAGGCTGTTAATCACCATATTTATATAATTCTTCACTACTTGAATCATACCCACAACAAGGACATACAAACCCGTCAATTATAACGGACTTTTTACACTTAGGGCATAAACCTCTGACTGTATTAAAGCTTTCTAAAGCATATTGACAAGCTTTCAAATACTCTAATTCATCTTCGTCAGCTTGATTATCAATAAGTGCCTTATACTCATCCTTATCTAAAACTACAACTTCTAATGCCATACCTACACCTCCATTTCTGAGTTAATTCCCAGACCGAAGAGAAGGTGCTGGAGTTGATGGACAAAGTTAATACTAGCAAGATTATGTCTGTCTAGACCTACGCACATCAAGAACTCACCCAAAGTTGTTATATCTTTTGTTATATACAGATAAGCTCTTTTTGTTGGTAATCTATACCAATCATAGCCATCATTCTTCCACCCATTCTTCTCTAGAATCTCAGGAGTGAGAGGAATCGGACGAATAGCATTATTACTAATAGAGTATGTTGTACTACTATCGTTTAACATGACTACCTTAAGAAATCCACCACTCAATGAAGATATTACTTTGAATATTTTATCTTTAGCAAATTGAAGTGCTGACTTCTTTACCATTACCAAATCTCCTGAAATATATTCTAACTTATCCATACGCTTAGTCTTTACCATTAATGAAATCCTCATACTCACCTATCGTGATTTCTCTGAAATCGGAGTTGCATTTCTCTGCTCGGATGCCATCATCGAAGAAGGCGAAAATGCGGTCTTTGTGACGGAGAAGCTGAGTGATGGAGATAGAACCACTTTGAGAATCCCCTATGCCCAACTCATTCAATATCTTGAAATGATTGGTAACAGCTTTATAGGAGGCAAGTACGGCGGCGACAGCTTTACCTTGCTTGTATCGCTTATTAGGCGCAATAGCTATATAGTAACCGTCCTCCAATTTTACACCGTCTATCTTCTTCCACACCTTCTTATCTAGCGTATCGTAACGCTCAGAAGGTACCCAGATAGCGGTTATCTCGTACTCTCGCAGCAAGCTGCTGTTAGGCTGATAGCCCTGATATTTTTCAAATTCGAAGCCTACGGCTTCTTCTACTCGTTTCATGTATGATTGATGCTCTTCAAATTCAGCATCGAGAATACCCTTAATGTATTCGTAAGCCTTTGTTCCTTGTTTTGCTTCGTATAACATATCTCTTTACTTTTTATCCAACATATCTTTAGCTTTATCAAATGTCTCACAACACATTTGGCAAACATCTTCAAGACTTCTTGCATCCCAATTACAATATAGTCTTCCGTAACTTTCGGTTATTACTACAACCTGTCTGTCACGGAGGATTCGCCATATCATTTTCAACTTCTGTTTCATACGCTTTACTTTTTACACTAAGTTCTTTCTAGCCCAAGCTTCTGCCTTTGGCTTAGTCTTGAACTGTTTGTTTTTTACTTCATGCCAAACTCCATAAGGAGCGGTCTTATACTCAATGAGAAAAAGACCTTTCTCAGTTGATACCTCGGTATCATGCTCATTCATAAACACCTTTTGCGCTGTCGTAGAATGGCTTTCAGCTCTAAGCTTACCGAGTGACCGCCAAACCTGCTTGCTATGGATGAACAATCCATGCAAAGGAATAGTTCTTACTTCTACTTTTGTTCCCATAACCTTTACCATTCAAAGATGATAATAACTATTTGATACCCTTGCGCCCAAATCGAAGCAGCCCACGGCATCCGGCTTTAAAAATCTCTTTTGAAGCTTCTCTAAAGCCTCTTTATACTTCTGCTCCATGTGCTTGCAATGAAGCTTTTGAGCAGTTCTAAGTTGAATGATAACACCCTTACAAGCTACCTCGTATTGTTTTTCTGACATCATTTTCTGTATCTCCTATATTTAAACGTTAAACAAAATCTTAGTTTTTTATAATCTAATTATATACCACCACAGAAGCGAAGCGAGCCGAAGGCGAGCCTTCCATTACCTCATAGGTATTAGCATACACCCTACAGATTACCCCTCCCTTGATATAAGTATAGTTATTGAGTATCATATCCTTTACATAGTCAATAGAGGATAAAAAACGTTTTTCTATGTTTCTGTATTTGCATAAAATCTCGTTTTTGACCGCAAATTTTACTAAATCAAAAGCTTTCTGTACGCTTACGCTTAACTTCTCAGCTATATACTTATATGATATACCATTCTCTCTAAACTTATCGCCGTAGCCAAAACGATTACAAACCTTCTTAGCCGCCTTCAACTCTTTTAAGCCTTTAGGGTGCTTAGACTGCTGAATCATTTGCTTAGCGTAATTCTTTCGATTCTGTACATCAATGATAAGCATAGCAGATAAGGTATCTTCTATGAACTTTACATTCTGCGCATAGGCATTCTTTTTAGAATCATTCCTTGAAATAAACTCGATATTAGGAACAAGGACGTTCCTGTGAGAGGTATGACTTTTTAGAGACTTGAAGACGAGGCAACGATTATTCTTGCCCGTGAACTCAACCAAGCCCAGAGCCTTCAAGGTATCAATACGCTTACGGACAGCACAGGCACTTACTCCCGTGATTTCGTGAAGCTTATTGATGCTCCATCTTTGCACGGCAGAAGACTTGACCCTTGTCTTAATGAAAAGGGAAAATGCAATTGCTTTCCTTAGTTCGGGATTGCAATACATATTGTTCAATATCTTTCTGCGTATCTCCATTTTACAGATGCTTTAAAAAGTCAAGAGCAGCAAAGAAATGGGGATTCTCTGTTGCTCCGTATTTAGTAGCCTTGCGGCTCACGTAAATCCAAAATCTTACACATTAGAAAGTTCCCCATAAACTCGCTAAGTGATAGTGTTCTTTCTTAAACACACCGCAAAATTAATAAAAATCTGTCAAATAACCAACTTTTCTATTAATAAATTTAAAATAATTAATAGTTTCTATTCGCTTTTTAATAGATTTTTATAACTTTGCATTATATTTTCTATTAATAACCAAATAATAAGTAATAGCGTATGATATACAATCAATATCAGCAGTACGAACTCTCCGACCGCATCATGCAAGCGGTATGTGAGGTAGGCAAGGTTACGTTCATGGAACTTTGCTCTGCGGTGAAGACCGTCAAGCTCAACACCCTTAGAGGACTATATTGTCTCATAAGCCGTGATTATTGCATTCATCCCGACCGCTCGGCTCGCCTACTCTGCCGTACCAGAGCAAACGTAATCAACCAAGCACGAAAGTATATGCAATACGTTCAGTCAAAGGATAGGTATACCTTATCTATATATAACCAAATCGTAGAACTTTTAAAAAATAACAAAGAATGAAAAGAACAGATTATGAGCTTACCTTGCCCGACCAGCTCTTCCCAACGGACAATGACCTAGAGATTCCGACACTCGATATTGATATGCAAGCAAAGGAGTGTCAGTCACCCTTCCTTTGCTTCGGCGAACAGAAGAGAACCTTCAACCTCAATGGCGAAGGCACTTTGCACTTCTATACCGATGATTACCGCTTCTCAGCTATCTACGAGCACCCTGAGAAGATATTGCAGCATCACCCTGCCGTTATCGTTGAGCCGAACTTCTCCCTATATAATGAAATGCCCGTATCTTTCGGCTTGCAGGCTATCTACAAGAAACGTTGGATTGCCCGTTGTATGCAAGGTAAGGGTATCGGTATCTTCGTTGACCTCAACGTGGCGCAGAAGTTTTATCGCCTCAATATGATTGGCGTACCTCGTGGATGGCGTGCCTTCGCTACCCGTGGATATTCGGATAGACTGAATAACCTCGCCTTTGAGTATTCCATCGCAAGCGATTGGGCAGAGGGCAAAGAGCCGCTATTTGTTATCTACGGCGGCGGTGCAGAGTGTCGGCGGTTCGCCCAGACCCATAGAGGTTGCATCTATATCAACCCCGTTGTCACTACTAAGAAACAGCTTGCCGCCTTGCAGAAGATTCACGAAGGTGTTGCCTTTATCGGAGAAGAGTTCTCTGTTAAGGCGCAGCTTGATAAGCTCACCCCTTTCTCCAAGCAGATTGAGGATTTCCGAACAGATAACGTCTCTAAACAGATTGAGGAAAAGTAAGATTGTTTATGCGAGATATGGCATTTATTTGCTGTATCTCGCTTTCTTTTGTATCTTTGCATCAGCAAAACGGAAATTGTGGAATATAGGTTCTGAAGTGTCATAACAATTAGTTAAGATTTGGTTAAATGAAAATAATAGTTAGTTATTAGTCTATAAGCAGCCGCCTGTGATAGGTAGCTGCTTTTCTTATATATAATAGGTATAATATTTTATGATAACTTCAAAGGCTACTCATTATATGGGTAGCTTTTTTATTTGTTTACACGCAACCTATTATTTTCTATTAAAACCCGAATAATCTCCGTAACTTTGCAAATAATAATTATTAAATAATAAAATTATGGCAAGAGAAAAGAGAATCTCACAGAACCCATCCATCGCAAAGGATGAGCTTCTTGTAAAGCTGGGTTTTCGTGAAATGATTGACATTACAAAGCTCCTCTATAATGAGGGGCAGATTGATGGCGTTCCAAAGAACCCTCGCTACTTAAAGGAGAGCGAGCACGACAAGCTCGTCAAGTCACTCGCCGATAGCCCAGAGTTCTTAGAGTACAAGCCTTTGATGGTTTATGGCTTGGAGGATGGTACATACGTCACCATCTGCGGTAATATGCGCCTCAGAGTGGCTAACGAGTTACGCATCGGTGGAAATACGAACTTCGATAAGCTGCCTTGTTTCGTCTTGAAGACCGATACCCCAATTCAGAAAATCAAGGAGTATGCTATCAAGGATAACGTGCAAGCAGGTAATTGGGATTGGGATGAACTTGCCAATGGTGAATGGGAAACCGATGATTTGCAGAATTGGGGCGTTGATTGCTCTTTCCTCAATACCGATGAGGATGATACCGATATTGATGAGCTATTCGAAGATGCTCAAAATACCGAAAGCAAAGCAAAAGATATTAAGCTCTCCGTCCATATTCCACAAGAGTTGGAAGATAAGGTAGATGAGATTAAGGAGATTATCAAGTCTGCCGTTTCCGAATACGAAGGTGTGGAAATAAAATAATAGAGATATGGAAGTCTATCTTGCGGGGGGGGGCTTACTGGAAATCTTAGTAAGTTTTGGAAAAGTGTTAGTATGGAATTATATATAGCAGGGACTTTAAGCAGACCCTATGTTTATAAAAAGGCTATGGAAGTTTTTTTAGCAGGTGAACACCCAGTAAAGAACGGCAAGGATGCCGATTGGGAAGGATTAAATATATTGGAAACTTACTATTATCTACAGAATAATAAAGAGTTTCCTCGATTGATAGGCAATTTTCAGAATTTCCTATTAGATAGTGGTGCTTTCACATTTATGTCGGGAGCAGGTGTAGTTAACTTCGATAAATACGTTGAAGGATATGCTGCATTCATTAAGAAGTGGAACGTAAAGAACTTCTTTGAGCTTGATATTGATTCCGTTGTAGGTATCAGAGAGGTTGAAAGACTTCGTGAAAAGCTCGAAAGATTAAGTGGACGTAAGCCTATCCCCGTTTGGCATAAGTCACGAGGGAAAGAGTATTTCGTTGAAATGTGCAAGAATTACCCTTATGTGGCTATCGGTGGTATCGTAACCAAAGAAATACCTATCAATAAATATGAGAAGTTATTTCCTTGGTTCGTGAAGACAGCACATAAATATGGCTGCAAGATACATGCTCTTGGGTATACAAATATCAGAGGATTGCATACGTATCACTTTGATTCCGTGGATTCTACAGCTTGGCTTTATGGCAATATGAGCGGTTCTATATATAAGTTCAATGCCAAGAACGGAACTATGGATAAAACCAAAGCACCTGAGGGCAAGAAACTTCGCTCAAAGTTGGTTGCTGCACATAATTTCGGCGAGTGGGTACGCTTTATGAAGTACGCTCGTGCAAGATTATAAAAGATAAATATTTAAATTTTAATTAGTTATGAAAGATTCATTAATTATTGTATCAGGAGGTATGGACTCGGTAACTCTCCTGCATGAGAAGAAAGAGAACATTGCTCTCGCTATTTCTTTTGATTATGGCTCTAACCACAATCAGAAGGAGATTCCTTTTGCTAAGTTGCATTGTGAGCGACTTGGTATCAAGCATATTGTTATTCCACTCAACTTTATTCACGACTACTTCAAATCCTCTCTCCTCGAAGGTGCAGAAGCTATCCCCGAAGGTAATTACGATGATGAGAACATGAAATCAACCGTAGTTCCTTTCCGTAACGGCATTATGCTCTCTATCGCTTGCGGTATAGCAGAGAGTAACGGATTGAAGAAGGTGCTTATTGCTAACCATTTCGGCGACCACGCTATCTATCCAGACTGCCGCAAGGGCTTTATTGATGCCATGTCAGAGGCAATGAAGAATGGTACTTACGAGGGTATCAGCATTGATGCTCCTTACACTAACATTACGAAGACAGATGTTGCTCGCCACGGCAAGAAGCTTGGCATCAACTACGCTGAAACTTGGAGCTGCTATAAAGGCGGTGAGAAGCATTGTGGTAAGTGTGGAACTTGTATGGAACGCAAGGAAGCTCTCCGTGATGCTGGTATCTCTGACCCAACTGAATACGAGGATGAGTAAGGCAAGCGGAGGTACACGAAACTATTCGGGTAACCCTAAGACGATGGCTAAGAGAGAATCAGAATTTCAAGCCATCGTCTCTACGGGCAACTATAAAGATAGCTACTTCGATAAAAGCGGCGGTTATTATGTAGTACATAACGACCATAATAAGATTGCTGACCCGAACAATAACAAGGAAATGTATGCCGCAGAAGTTCTTGCTAAGAAAGGTTATCGTGTTTATTTGATGAGTGAAAAATCTTATATCACTGGAGCAAAAAAGCCTGATGGCTTCAAAGAGCATTCTGTGATGGATATGAAAACTATCAACTCGGCGAGTTCTTATAAGATAGAAAATAGCTTGAAAAGTGCTGCAACACAAGGAGCGGAGGTTGCTATCCTTATACAGAACACTAAGGCTATGACAAAGGAATATGTCAAAGACCAAATTTCTATGTATCTCACTCATGCAAAAGGAAATGAAAGAGGTAACTTAAAAGAAGTTATTGTTGTTGGCTTATCAGGCAATGTTCATCGCCATAAGCTTTGATAAAAACAGCAAAGCAGGTACACCTCTTTGCCTTTGAAGAATAAGCGTGAAATCGAGCAGCCAGTGTACTGACCCACCCGATTTATTCTTCTCGGTCGCAAAATTAAGAATAAAAATTGAAATAACAAAATAAAAGAAAGGAAAATTATGTATTATGTTTCAAAAAGAATGGAGATTGCTGCTTGCCATAAGCTGAATCTCTCTTATGAAAGCAAATGTGCCAACCTTCATGGGCATAATTGGGTTATTACTGTCTATTGCAAGGTTAAGAAGCTGAACGAAGATGGTATGGTGATGGATTTTAAGCATATCAAGCAGAAGATTCACGGCTATCTCGACCACGGCAACCTCAACGAGCTTTTATCTTTCAACCCTACTGCTGAGAATATTGCCAAATGGATTGTTTCTCAATTCCCAGAGTGTTACAAAGCAAAGGTACAGGAGAGTGAAGGCAATATCGCCGTTTATTGTGACGATGATAAGATTGACGGAAAGGAGGCACTCTAATGGCTAAGTACAAGGTAAACGAAATCTTCTACTCTATCCAAGGTGAGGGAAGACATGCTGGTAGAGCGGCTATCTTCGTCCGCTTCTCGGGTTGTAATTTAAAGTGTCCTTTCTGTGATACTGATTTTAAGAAGTATGAGGAAATGGGGGCTATTGATATTCTGAATAAGATTCAGTTGCTCTCACCTGATTGCAAGTTCGTTGTCTTTACGGGCGGTGAGCCTACATTACAGGTGGATGAGGAGCTTACTACCCTTCTCCAAAATTGGGGCTACTATATTGCTGTGGAGACCAACGGAACGCATAAGATTCCAGGTGGTATTAACTGGGTTACTTGCTCTCCTAAGTGCTTATTCGTTAAGGGCGCAGAACCTATCATTAAGGTTGCTACCGAGGTGAAGGTTGTCTTTGATGGTGAGCACGAGATTACCGATTGTGGTATTGATGCAGATTACTACTACGTTCAACCTTGTGATACGGGCGATGCGAAGAAGAATGCTGAGATTCTGAAACAAACAGTTGCTTTCGTAGAGGCTAACCCTAAGTGGCGACTTTCTTTACAGCAGCAGAAGATTCTCAACGTGAAATAAATCATTTCGCCTATGAGCAAGAATAAAAAGAAAACCCCGACAAAGTATCGCCCTATCTGCTTTTATTGCGGTGGGAAACTTTGTTGGGATTCATCGGGTGACCGCAGCGAGGATGATGATTCCATAGTGGATTACTATCATTGTATGCGATGCGGTACTTCTTATGAGGCATGTCAGCCAAATGAGGAGGAGAAACAAGATTATAAAGAATTTTGGAAAGGTTAATAATATGGCTAAGATTACAAAAGAAACAGCAGAAAAGCATATCAAAGAACTCTTGGAGTATATCGGTGAAGACCCTAACCGCAAGGGCTTAGAGGGCACACCTGACCGCATTATCAGAATGTGGAAAGAAATATTCAGAGGTTATGACCCTTCACAGAAGCCGAAGATTACCATCTTTGATAACAATGATGACGGTATCGTCTATGATAACATGGTTATCGACCAAGGCGATTTCCATTCAAACTGCGAGCATCATTGTGTTTGGTTTTGGGGCAAGTATTGGTTCGCCTATATTCCAAACCCAAAGGGCAAGATTCTCGGTATCTCTAAGATTGGTCGTGTAGTTGATTACTGCTCCGCTCGCTTACAGATACAGGAGCGATTGGTACACGACATCGTAGATATGCTGAAAGATGCTCTCGGTAGCGAATACCCACCACTTGGTATTGCTCTCGTGATGAAGGGTCATCATTCTTGCAAAGAGTTCAGAGGCGCAAAGAAGAAGGGCATTATGACCTCTTCTTACCTTGAAGGTGCTTTCAAAGATGACCCACAAGTGAGGGCTGAGTTTATGAACCTCGTAAATGGTGATAAGTATGAAGGTTAAGTCAGTCAAAACACAAATCTTGGAGGAAGTGGGGTTTCTGCTTCCTACCAAGAAACTTCTTTCCTCTAAGGAAAAGGTTGAAATCATGGAGCAGTTCTTGATGATGCCAGCGAGCCAGATAGTGACCTTACAACAAGATGGACGTAAGTCATCTTTTGTACAGCAGATAGCAAAGCTACTCTATAACAACAATCTTGGAGAGTACTTTAATGTACTGAAAATGTGCCGAGAAATGGCAGCAGAGGAAAAAGAGAATAAAGATGCTTTTCTTAAATAAAAGCTATTGTTGGGAATAAATTAGGAATAAAAGTTATTAATATGCCATTATCAAGAGATGAAAGCAAGCGAAAGAAACAGCTTGCAAACCTTGAAAAAGGTAAGTTTAAGAAAGGTGGAGTTGGCAACCCGAAGGGCAGACCACCAAAGCCTAAGACGATGTCATTGTTCATCGAAGAAATGAAGGAGAAGGGCTATGAAGTGCCTTCCTCTCAGATTATCGCAGAGTCTTTTCTATATATCGCTACCCTGCCCCAAGCCGAATTGGAGGCGGTGTTGACAGATAAGTCACGCCCGATGATGCAACGCATTATTGCCAAGGGAATACTTGATAAGAAAGGGCTTGATGTGCTCGAAAGAGTTATTGATAGAGCCTACGGAAAGATTCAGCGTATTGACCTTACAAGCAAGGGCGAGCAGATTAAGCAAGACCCATTGCAAGTACACGTTGTTACCAATAATGAAGAGTATCAGAAGATTCTCGCTGAGATTCAGAAAGAGAAGGAAAAGAAGGATGCTGAGCCAGATAAAAATATAGGAGAATAAATATATGGAAATACAGAAGAAATGGGCTATGCCAAGTGGTGATACTTTCGGTATAAAGCCAATCAAAGAACTTTTTGATAAATATAATAAAGGTGGTGTTATTATTGACCCATTCGCAAAGGATTGCAAGCTCGGAACAATTCGCAATGACTTAAATCCGAACTGCGATACACAGTATCACCTTGACGCATTAAAGTTCCTTCAAGGGCAGAAATCTAATTCTGCTGATATGGTATTATACGACCCACCTTATAGTGTTACACAAGCATCTTTGCTATATAAGGATTTTGGTAAAGAGAAATTGGAGGTAAATGTCTCTAATGCCAAATATTGGTCTTTATGTAAGAAGGAGATTGCAAGAATATTAAAGAATGAAGGTATCTGTATTTCTTGTGGTTGGAATACACAAGGAATAGGAAAATGTAACGGAGCGGTATGTAAAGAGATTCTTATCGTAGCACATGGCGGCTCGCACAACGATACCTTAGTCACAGTTGATGAAATAAAGAAATAAGAGCAGATAAAGGATAATAGAGATATGCCGCACGTATATTTAGCAAAGAACTACATGAGGGTAAAGGCAGCGAAAGAAGCAGGGTTCACAACTTGCTCTCTTCAAGGCTCAAGTCGTAGTGCAAAGACGTATAGTGTTGTGCAGTTTCTTTGTATGCTTTGCTTCAACTATGCTGGAACGACCGTTTCCATCATTCGTGCTGGTATGCCTTCCATTAAACGAACTGTCTATCGTGATTTTAAGGATATAATGCTCAACTTTGGTTGGTGGGATGATAAGTGTATGAATAAATCGGAGTTCGTTTATACTTTCCCTAACGGCTCTTGGATTGAGTTCTTCTCCACCGATAACGAGCAGAAGGTGCGTGGTTCTAAGCGTAAGATACTTTTCGTTAATGAGGCGAATGAGCTTTCTTTCATCGAATGGCAGCAGCTACAGATGCGTACCACGGAGTTCTCTATCCTTGATTATAACCCTTCCTTCTCAGAAGACCATTGGATAAATCAGGTAAACGAGGAAAAAAGCACTTATTGGTTTATATCCACCTATAAGGATAATCCTTTCCTCGAGCCAAAGGTTATCGCTGAGATTGAGAGCCTTAAATGGAAGAATCCGAGCCTTTGGCGTATTTATGGTTTGGGATTGCGTTCTATGGTTGAGGGCTTAATTTTTAAGAATGTAGTTGTTGATGATTATATTCCTATACAAGCGCACAGACACCGATACAGAGGTATTGACTTCGGTTACTCCAATGACCCTACGGCGATTGTTGATGTGTATATCTACGGAAAGATTATCTATATAGATGAAATATGTTATCAGACAGAAATGCTTGCTTCTGATATTATCAGAGTATTGAAAGAGGATAAAAAAAATATTGAGGTAATATCAGAGAGTGCCGACCCTCGTCTGATTGATGAAATCTATAATGCTGGTATTGATATAAAACCTGTAAAGAAGTTCGCAGGTTCTATTCAAGCTGGTATTATGAAGATGCAAGAATACACAATTCATATAACAAAACGTTCTACAAATGTAAGAAGGGAATTTAACAATTATACCTACCGCCAAGACAAGGAAGGAAAGTGGCTTAATGAGCCTATAGATATGTATAATCACGCTATAGATGCATGCCGATATGTTGTCATGGAGAAGTTATTGGGCGATTATGGCAGCGGAATGCAAGCCGCCGACATTCTCGGTCTGATGGGTTAAAATCGAAATGCTTATGAAACGAATATATGATAAACAACCAAGGGAGCATCATCGCAAACGCTCCCACTATAATAGCAGAGGAGTAGCCAAATTATCCTTTGATAATGAGAAGGCAGCCGCAAGATACATAAAGAAAAAGCGGCTGCTCGGTTACTCCGCATACCTTTGTAACGAGTGCAATCATTGGCATATTGGAAGACTGCCGAAATAGGCGTTTTTCTTTTGTTTACACAGGCTTTCTCCTTTATGCTTATATAAGTTATATTATTACTAACTTTGCCCTTGTTATAACAAAAAATATTCATATATGAGAGCAATAGAACAGATAGTAGCAATACAAGATGCGAACACAGTCCGCTCGGTATTGACAGCAAGAAAGAAAGGCTTTAAGACATCACTGAGTGTGCTTGAAGAACAATGGAATCCATCAAAGCATAAAATCTTTGATGAGGATTTCCGTCCTAAGAAACGAATCAAAGTACCTACGGGTCAGTATGACCCTATTACACAGAAACCGATTTACAAGGATAAGAAGGTTGAGCCAGTAAGAATCGCTATCCCTGCTCAGAAGTCAATCGTAAATCTTACTGTGGGTTTCTTGTTTATGAATGCCGTTACCTATAAAGCTACGGCACATGGTGTTGATATAAAGAAGATGAACGATAAGCAGCAGAAGCTATATGACGGCATCATGCATTGCTATCACGATAATAAGATGAAGTACTTCGATAAGCGACTTGCCCGTACCCTCTTCAAGGAATGTGAGTGCGCCGAGTTATGGTATATGCCAACAGACGCAGAGGGAAAGCTTCGAGGCGAAATCCGAGTTCAGTTGCTTTCACCTTCAAACGGCGATAAGCTCTACCCTCATTTCAACGATTTCCATATCATGGACGGCTTCGCTCGAGAGTACTATGTATATGATGAGCTTGGAAAATCTGAGCTACATTTTGATGTATATACAGATAGATTGTGCTATCAGTACACTAATATTGATGGCGCAGGTTGGAAGCTTATTTCTGCCCTACCTCATGGCTTCACCAAAGTGCCTGTCGTTTACTATAGACAAGACCAAGCTGAGTGGGAAGATGTTCAATGGGCTATTGATAGAGTGGAGACCTGTATTTCAAATTGGGGTGATACGAATGACTACTTCGGTACACCTAAGTACTTTATCAAAGGTCGTTTGGAGGGCTTCGCTGAGAAGGGCGAGCAAGGCGCAGTTTTCCAAGGTGGCAGTGATGCAAGTATGAACGTCCTTTCTTGGGATAAATCACCTGAGAGTGTGAAGGGTGAAATTGCTTATCTCTTCAATATCATCTATTCATTTACCTCAACAGCCGACATCAGCTTTGAGAATATGAAGACCTTGGGTAGCAATACCTCGGGTGCGGCTATCCGTTTGATGTTCACCGCTCCTTATATGAAAGCGGATTTAAAGACAGAAATGTTCGGTGAAATGTTTACTCGCCGCTCGAATATCATAGCTAACGGCATCTGTAATACGGGAGTTTACGTAAAAGGTATCGACCAGAGTGTTGCTGAGCAGATTGACTTTGAGCCGGTCTTCAAGCCATATCTGCCAAAGAATGATGTTGAAATGTTGCAACTTATCACTTCATCCAATGGTGGTGCGAAATCTACCTCTAATCGCCGTGCTATCGAGCTTAACCCTCTCAATGATGACCCTGATAAGGTTGAGGAAGAAATGAAGAGTGAACAGGAAGAAGCGTTGGCGCAGCAAGCAGCCCTTTCGGGACTTGGTAGTGCCGCAAGTGGAAGTCAGTCAGTTTCCAATGAAGAAGAGGAAGAAGAATAACTATGTCAAAGAAGCTTACATCAAAACAGCAGAAAGAACAACTGAATAATCTGTTCGCCGTTTATAATAAGCGGTTGGGCAGATTATACAGCGATTATGTCAAGAAGCTCACCTCTCTTGGCTATGGAGAAGATGTGCTCGAAGATGATGTGCTTTTCAACTTTGATAACTTTCCGCAGTTAAAGGCTCGTTTGAACGACATCTTTAATGATTACTATCAGAATAGCCTTCTTTGCTATAAGAGCGGTATCACCGATGGCGTTGCGTTAGCGTATAACCACGATGAAATGGTTATAGGCGGTTATTCCGTGCTTACTGATAAAGCTATAAGGGTCGCAAGAGATACCGCCGCAGCCACGTTTATTGCAAATCGTTTGAAAACAAAGAACGGATTGAATCTCGCTTCGATTATTTGGAACTACTGCCAACAGACAAAGAGTGAGTTTGAAATGGCTATGAGTAATACCATTGCGGACGGAATCAAAAAAGGCTCATCAGCAGAGGAAGTAGGCAAGAGTATACGAAAGTATCTCAACGACCCAGATATGATGTATCGCCGTTATCATACCATCAAGGTTCAGAAGAACGGAAAGAAGAAAGATGTGGTGACTTGGCGCAGACGTAGAATCATTGACGGCAAAGTGCGCTTTATTGAAGAGCCATTGGAGAAGGTAGGCATGGGTGTTTACCGCTCGGCGAGAAAGAACGCTCTCAGAGTAGCAAGAACTGAGATAAATTCCGCATATCATAAGGCAAGAAATGAACGATGGCAGAACGAGCCATTCGTTATCGGTCAGTATATTCACGTATCTCCACAGCACAATATTGATGATATATGCAACGACCTTGAAGGTCGATATCCGAAAGATTACGTATGGATTTCTTGGCATCCTCAATGTATCTGTACCTCAGACCCTATCACCATACAAGGCGAGGAGAAGAAGGAATTTTATAAACGCTTGATGGCTGGCGAGGATATGAGCAACTACGTATCCCCTTTTG
>ERZ773165.1220-NODE-1220-length-16271-cov-3.885237_pt1 | contig 16271 bp, 14 predicted proteins | sample MGYA00581003_ERZ773165 | MGnify/ENA primary metagenome ERZ773165 (study PRJEB29015, sample SAMEA2737817) | human gut metagenome | biome: human gut; feature: human-associated habitat; material: faeces | place: China | collected 2012 ... | reverse complement strand
TCTATATTTTTCTAAATTTTTATGTCTATTTTTCCCCAGATTATTTAACTCATATTTAATATGTTCAAAAAATAATAAATATATGATATAATCTTAAAAAATTAGATTAAAAGGAGCTAAAATGAAATTTATTTTAAAACCAATTTTTGAAATGGTTACTGGCGAATATGTAATGTTCGATAATATTATATACAACTATATAATAATGACAGTTATAGGATTATTTGCTTTTGGAATAGCATGGAGATGTGTTGGAAAATTATATGATAATAATATAATCTCAGGTAAAAATTCAGGATCACTAATTCATTGGACAATTAGATTAATAGTGTTTATAGTGCTATTTTATATTTTTAGCTTATTTATGTGGCTAACAAAGTTTATTTATTTACATAGACAAATAATTTGTATAATTATATGTGCTATTGCTTGGCTAACAATAATTATTACAATAATATATAAAATAAGAAAGAGAAGAATTAATGAGAATATTCAAACTAAAAAATGTCAGAATAAGTAATTTCTGACATTTTTTAGTTACGTTATCACTTGTTAGCAGATACCTTGTTAAAAAATATAAAAGTTCTAAAAATAAAACATAATAAGAAAGGAAAACAATCTCATTAATATAAATAATAAATAGGAAAATTCAACTTATAAATGTGTCGAAAAAGGTTTTATTTTGTAATAAAAAGTGATAGAATAATTGTAGATAAAAGGAGGAATAATTATGGAAGATGAAAACTTTTTACAACAACTAAAAGAAGATATTAAGTTAATTCAGGATAATTATATAATGAATAATCCTTTATTAGAAAAAGACGAATATGCATTTAATTATTGGGTATTATCAAAGTTATATAATGTTGAAGAAGAATGTATTGATTCAAATATTACAGAATATTCGGATGATGGATGCGATTGCTTTGTATTTTTTGAAGAATCTAAGGAGTTATTTATCATTCAAAATAAATATTATACAACAACGACATTAGATCCACATTATGTTAAAACTGATTTTTTATATAGACCATTAAATAGTTTATCTGAAAATGCTTATAGAAGGTCAGCAGAATTACAAACTATATTTAATAAATATAAAAATGATCCAGAATTTAAGATATACTTAAATTTATATGTAACTAATAATAATGTTTCAGATGAATTAAAAAACGATGTTGAAAAATTTACATATTCAGATAATATTCAAGCAATTGTATCTGCAAAGATTTATACTCTTGCAGATATGAAAAATGTATATTATGAAGAAAGAAAGACAGAAACAAGACATTATAGTTGCGTTTTTAAAACCAAAAATGATGGAACAGTTTTAAACATAGATAGTACAAATTATAATTTACCAAGTTTAACGGATGCAAAATATATTTTAACTCCTGTTAAATTAATATATGAGATAGTTAAAGAGTGTAAAGAAAAAAATTACATGCTTTTTGAAGAAAATATAAGAGAATATCTTGGAAATAAAGGTGTTAACTCACATATTGCAAAAACACTTGAAGATGAAAATGATAGAGATAATTTCTTTTATTATAATAATGGTATAACTGTTATATGTGATTCTGTACAAAAAATAACATTAAACGAATCAATACATAATAAAGGATTTAAAACAGAAAATCCTCAAATTGTAAATGGATGTCAAACTGTAAACACTATTTTTGAGACCCTAAACAAATATCCAGAAAGTGAATTAGAAAATACTTTCAAGAACACTTATGTAATGGTAAAATTGTTAGTACTTGATAAAAATTCAGATAGTAATAAGAAACTATATCAAGATATTGTTAAATATAATAATAGTCAGAATGCTATTTCAGAGAAAAACTTTGCGGCTAATAAGAGAATATTCTTAAATTTACAAGATGACTTAAGAGATTTAGGATTCTTATTAACAGTAAAACAAAGCGATAGTAATAAATTTAAAACTCAAGAAAACTTTAATACGTATAGACCTAAATTGCAAAAATATACAGAATTATTTGGTGTAGAGTTTAATAGATTAGAAGATAATATTATTCAATTAGATAAGTTTTTACAAGTTTTATTAGCATTTAAAAATGATGGTTATGATGCATTTACTAAAAAAAGTAAAATATTAAAAGTAGATAGTCCTATATATAATGATTTAATTGAATTTATAAAAAATGGAAGTTTAACTAAAAATGATTATATCAATTTATACCTACTATTCTTAAAAGCTGAAAAAGAGAAAAAATCAAGCGATGACCAAAGAACTCCAATTCCATATTATTTATTAAGTTTTTTAGGTAGAGATCTTAAAGGGCTAGATGGAGAACAAACAAGAAAATGTTTCAGATATATTTTCGAAAATAAAGAAAATTTAAATGCAATTTATAGTTTTTATAAAAGAGTAACAAAAAGATACAAAATTAATATGAAAAACGATAAAGGAATAGAGTATAATAAAATGATTAAGACTCAAATTGATAATACATTATTAGAGAAGACTATAAGTGATGAATTAGAAATGGAAGAAAATTCTGAAAACAAAAAAATTGTAAATAACTTTAGAAATCATACAGTATAATAGAAGAGAAAAGAAGCGTGAATGCATTATATAGTTCACACTTCTTTTTTAGTTATTAATCCAAGCATCCCATAACTAACTGAGAACCATCTACAAAACCATTTCTGTAATATTTTTCATTCCAATAGATAAGATAATTCATAAAATTTTTATCAAGCTTATCTAGTTGTTTCTGAACATATTTCTTATTTTGTTTTGGCACATTATTCAAAATCTTTTCAGCCAATTCATCAAAATAAATACAATACTTTTTATCTTGAGGAGTCATATTGCAAAATGCAGTTTCCTCTCTAAATTCTAACCATTCCTTAATAATATCATCATTAACTTCTCTAAAATTATTCATAAAAAACCTCCCAATTATATAAATTTAAAAATGTCCCCAATTTGCAAATGTTAATTGGAACATCTTGTGCGACAAGACTTTCAAAATCTTGGGGACAGAAAGGGGACAAAAGCCCACAAAAATGCCCTAAAACCGCACAAGAGTTCAGTAAAAGAAAAGTGCTATAAACACTTATATTTCAATAAAAACTAAACATTTCAATAAACTTCAAAAATGGCTAATTGAATTCTCATAACCCGAAGGTTACACTAAATCAACAAAAGTTTGTCGAAAAATGAACAACTTTTGCAAAATTCGACAAATTATGCATGATATATTTGATATGATAACTAAGGGGTACGTAATTATGAAGGAAAACAAAATAAGAATTATATCAATAATTGTTATTTTATTTGTAATTTTTGCGGGTAGTTGTGTAAATGCTCATCAAGGAAGGACAGATTCAAATGGAGGGCATAGAGATAATAAAAATAAAAGTGGTCTAGGAAGTTATCATTACCACTGTGGTGGTTATCCAGCGCATTTGCATACAAATGGAGAGTGTCCATATTCAACCAAAACATCATCAAAACCAAAATCTTCAAATAAAAGTTCAAATTCAAACAAGTCAAAAAACAATAATTCAAAAACAGTCAATTCAACAAATTCAGCTATAGAAAAAAATGAAAAAAACACTACTAATAATATTGTAAAATCTTATGAAAATAATGAAGTAAATAATAATATTGAAGCCAAAGATGAAGAAAATATTTCAGATGTACTAGCAGGTTTTACAACATTAGGATTAATGGGTGGAGGAGGCTATATAGCATATAAGAAATTAAAAAATAAATAAAAATTCCTTGTAAAAATAGAAACATATATAGTATAATACAATACATAAAAGGAGTAACAAATGAAAATAAATAGTTGTGAACTAATATCGAGTTTAAATTCAGCACTAACAGAATATAATACACAGTTCTATGATAACGGGGAAAAACAACTTCCGCTGATTGAAGATGATGGGGAAATACAACTTCCGCTGATTGAAGATGATGGGGAAATTTCTGATGAAAATTTAGCCAAAATTCAAAAAATTAGCGTTGTATTAAATACCAGGAGTTTAACACAAGAAGAAGTTTCTAGTTTTAATCAAGAGTTACAAGCTATTTTAAGTAAAATGAACTTGAAAGTATTTATGATAACTGTATTAGGTAAAAAATCGCCAGTAAAATTTGATACTAGTTTTTTAGATGCATTAAATGAAAATGCTGAAAATATACAATTAAGAGGGATTGATTTATCAGAAAAAGATGCAAAAACATTTAGTAAATTCAAAGGGTTAAAAAGATTGTCATTAGATAAATGCAATATAACAAATCCAAATATTATTTCTGAATTAAACGAAAATGTATCTATTTCAATAAAAGGCAATCAAATCGATCCAAAAAGTTTTGAACAAATGATAAAATTATTAATAAAACATAATGGAAGAATTGAAACAGGAAATAATAAATTAGAAAAAATTGCTGAAGCATATAAGAGCAAGAAAATAGATATTCAAACATATTTAGATACAAAAGAAGACGTGGATTATGAAATGATACAAGGATTAAATATTACTATTGATGATTCATTTACACCGAGTGACGAAGAATTAGCTAATATCATATCTACATTAAATAAAGCAAAAGGAATAAGAATAGTTACAGATGTAAATAATTTTTTGAGAGTATCAAGTGCGCAGAAATTAGAAGTACCATCTAAAATAATAATTAGAAGTGCAAATGAATTATCAACAAAAATAATGCAAGAAAATCCGAATATACAAAACGTAGAAATACAAGATTTAGAAAACTCAGTAAAGGAACAAGCTGAGCCATATACAAGAGAAGAGTATATGATGGCAAGACAGAAAATAGATGAAATAATTTCAGAGATACAAATGCCAGAAGAAGGAGTAGAAGACAGAGAAAAAATAATATTTAGTCAAGTATATACAAAACTTGCAGAACTAATGAAATATGACGATTATGCGATTTCACAAGAGGGAAGAAAAGATGATAAATTGCAAACAACATGTAGAAACTTATATGGAGGATTAGTGCAAGGCAAATGTGTGTGTGCTGGATATGCAGATATTTTAAGGAATACATTAGAGTGTTGTGGAATAACAGCAAAATTTGCAAGTGGTAACATTGATATAGATGGGGGAGCACAATATGATATAAAAGATCCTGCAGGTCATGCATGGAATATGGTAACTTTGGATGGAAAAAATTATTGGACAGATTTAACATGGGATAGAGAGAATATAGTAGCAAAAAGATATCCTTTGAGGTTTTGCTTAAAATCTACAAAAGATTTTGGACATAAGGGTTTTAAGGTTTTTAATATTTCGACAGAAGAACAGGCAAAATGTACAGAAAGTTTAACTGCAGAAGAACAGGCAAAATTATTCTCTGAAGGGCGACATTATGTAGCAACGCAAAAACAAAATAATATTTCATACTTAAGCAGTATGGTAATGCATTCGGCAGAGAATCGGGCTAAGAGCATCACAAATTAAAAGGATGCCAACAGAATTATCAAAGAATATTGATGTAACCAAGGAACAAGAAGGAGAAAGAAATGATTAATACAATAAGTAAAAAAGCTTATTCAGAGACATATATTATTTTGAAAGAACTTGAATTATTAAATGACCTTCCAGATGAAGTGAAGCAAAATTTAATAAATAACAAAGCCAATAATTATAAGTTTTCATTTAATCAAGAAATTCCATTATATGAGCAAATAGAAGATGAGGATACTAAGACACTAATTTCATATTTATATTTAAAATATATAAATAAAAATCAAGAAGAAAAAAATATTTTACTTGAAAAATATAAACAAAATGAAATTAATTATCAAAAAGAAATTCAAGAAAAATATAGTACAGAAAATTTATTTAAAAACAAAGAAAAGGAACCTAATTATACACAAGCTGTGATAAATTGTGGAAAAAGTAGTCTTATAAAAAAGATATTTGATAAAATAAAAAGAATATTTAAAAGAAAGTAAAATACCAGAAAATTTTTCTGGTATTTTTTTGGTAAATTTTAAAAATGTATCGACATCATTACGTAACGACGATAAAATAAGAACAGAGAGGTGAGAAAATGGAATATAAAGTATCAGAACTTGCTGAAAAGGCAGGTGTTACTAAAAGAACCATACATTATTACATAAGCAAAGGTCTGCTTTTACCACAAGATGGAAATGGCGTAAATAGCTTATATAATGATAAACACTTAGAAAGATTACTTCTAATAAAAAAACTACAATCAGAATATAGGCCATTAAATAAAATAAGAGAATATATACTAGAAGATCACAATGAAAAGCAACCTGATTTAACTATAACAAAAGATCCTGAAAAAGAAATATACATTAAAGAAAATATATGTAATATATTTGAAATTCACTATTCACAGGAAAATGGAGAAAAATATAAGCATATTATAGAAAATGTAAAAAAATATGTAGAAAAGATGATGGAGGATTAATATGGAAATAGTAGATTTAAAAGAATTAGCTCTTAAAAGGTAAAAATAAATGGAAATGTAATAGGAAAATTTGGTACATTTGAAATTGAACAAACCTTTAAGAATAATACAAAAAACGTACTAGAGGTTGGATACACATTTCCAATTGTTGAAACAGCAACTACTCAGGAAGAAATATCAAGACAGATTAATAAATCTGTAAGAACTGTAAAAACTTATATGACAGAAATGCAAGAAAAAGGTTTAATAGAAAGAAAAAACGGCAAAAAGAATGGCAAATGGCAAGTAAATGATAAATAATAAGTCATAGAAGAGAGATAAGAAATATGAAATATTAGGTTTTGCTAAATGTTGATGAAGTAAAAGAATTATAGAAACTTATGAAGAATAATCTTAATGCTATAATAGATATATTAGAAAAATTTTAAATAAAAGGAGAACATGAATTGAAACGAAACATGGATGAAGTTATAGAGTATGTAGAGGAACAAAATGGGGGAAAATGCAAAGTAATTAGTGCTAAAATTGAAAGCTCATTTGATGATTTAGAATTTGAAGTTAATGTATGGAATGTAAAAACAGATACAGCTGGAAATTGGTGGGTAGTTGAAGGAGAAGAATTGCCAATGAATTTATACTCACAAGATGCTTTATATCTCACATCTGATGAAGTTTATTCTTTTCATATAGGATTAATGAGTAGAATGATGAAAGCTAGGGAAGAATATACTTCTGAAGATTATATCAAAGCAGCAACACTAGGTATAGAAATAACACCAGTACTATTAAGAAAGCTTAGAAATACTGCAGATCAATTAGAAAGTGCAAAGGAAGTAGAAGATTTTCAAGCAATTGGTGTTCAATGTAGAGAAATATTAATAGAACTTGGAAATGCAATTTATAAACTTGGTATGGAAGGAGAAGAAGAACAACCTCAAAAATCAAATTTTAAAAAGAAAGCAGAATTGTTTATAAAATTTTATTTAAATGATAGTGAAAATAGTGATTACAGAAGTTATATAAAAAAAATAACAGAAGCAACATGGGATTATGCTAACAAAATAACACACTCACAAAATACTACAATATATGAAGCATCAACATGTATTGCATTAATTATTTCATTAGTAAGTATATATGAAAATATTCAACACAAAATATTTGATCCTATTTCTCAATTTATATGTAAAAACTGTAAAAGTAAAAAGGTTACTATAATAGGAGATGAGCATGGTGAAGATTCTATAGTAACAAAATTATATATAAAGTGTGAGGAATGTGATGAAATTACGGAGGTAACTTTTAAAGACAATGAAGGATCAAGAACAAAATATATATTAGAGGAATAGTAAAAAAGCAAGATTATATTTAAATATATTCTAAGAGTATAGAAAAAGTTGTGTAAATAAATCCTTCCGTGATAAAATATAAAATATCAAGGAGGGATTTTTCTATGGGTAAAAAAGTAGAAAAAGAAAAAAATGAAATAGTAGAGGAATTTTTTAGAAGGAATGATCCAAAAAATATTAAATCTATGAATGATATGTACACAGCCTGGAAAGATTTCTTTGCCCCTGCTTTTCAACAATTGTTGGATGCTGAAATGGAAGCAAAAATTGGTTATTCCAAAAACGAAAGAACAGATAATAATAATTATCAAAATGGACATTATCCAGAAAGAACTGTAGCAACAGAAATGGGAGATATTCCGTTAAAAGTTCCTAGAGATAGAAACGGAGAAATTGATTCCGATTTAGTGCCTAAATATTCAAGAACAGCAAATGGCTTTGATGAAAAAGTAATATCTATGTAGGCATTAGGAATGTCTGATAAGGACATTCAAGAACAAATAAAGGAGATATTTGGTTGTAATCTTTCACCAGATATGATAAGTGATATAACAGATAAAATTATACCTGAAGTACAAGAATGGCAAAAAAGGAAATTAGAAAGTGTATACCCTATAGTATTTATTGATGCTACACATTTTCATGTTAGAGATAATGGACAGATAGTAAAAAAAGCAGCCTATGTTGTGTTAGGAATTGATAAAGATGGAATGAAAAAAGTTTTAACAATAACAATTGGAGAAAATGAAAGTGCAAAATATTGGATGACTGTATTAAACGAGCTTAAAAATCGCGGAGTACAAGATATTTTAGTATTATGTGCAGATGGATTGACAGGGCTTAAAGATGCAATATCAGCAATATACCCTAAGACGGAATATCAAAGATGTATAGTGCATCAAATAAGGAACTCTTTAAAGTATGTACCATATACAGATAGAAAAGAACTTGCTAATGATTTAAAAACAGTTTACAAAGCAAGTACAGAGGAATTAGGGTATACTAACTTATTAGAGTTGGAAGAAAAATGGAAACATAAATATCCTGGTGCGATTCAAAGTTGGATAGATAACTGGGATGTACTTTCAGTATTCTTTAAATTTTCTGCTGAAATAAGAAAAATAATGTATACAACAAATGCGATAGAGAGCTTAAACAGTATCTATAAACGAATAAATCGAAACAGAAATGTATTTCCAACAGACATGTCTTTATTAAAAGTGTTATATCTATCAACATTAAAAGCAGAGAAAAAATGGTCAAGAATGGTTGATAAATGGGATTTATGCTTATCTCAATTTAGAATTATGTATGAAGGCAGAATATAAAATAAAGCCTAAAAATAATAGGCTTAAGAAGGATTTTTCTTAAGCCCTATTAAACTTACACAACTTTTTCTAAAGTATTGATTTTTAGAAAAATATTATTAAAATAATGTTAATAATAAAAATATTAAATTTTTTCAAGTTATCAATCGGAAGGAAATCCGATTTACACAAGATTTTCTATAGACTCGATACATCATTAATAATTATTAAAATAATTATAGCACATATATAAATAAAATTAAATGATAAAAAAATGGAAAAAAAGTTACGCTACATTTCTATTAAAAATTTTTTAAATAGAAATGTTAAAAAGTAAGGATATATTCCGGCAAATTTGAGTATATAGCTTATCACAAAATTCCCAATAAAATTAAACAAAAAATCACATTTTTCAAATATATAACTCATATTAATTCCTGGAGTTATTACATAAAAAATGTGATTTTTTATATAGCTTCTTGAAAATCACGACATATTTGCCTTGTTAAAATAAATAATTTATAGAAAGAAATAACATGATATGAATTATGAAGAACCATATTTGCGTATGGATAGGAGTTAAAAAACATAAATGTGTAACATTGCTGAAATAAAAATGTAAATAAAAAGAAATAAATGTCTAAAAATGAAATGTTGCATAAAGTTTCCGTAAAGAATCAGTTTAAATGAGCCTCAAAAAGCAAAGTTGACAAATTTTTTTTAACAAAGGTAAAATGAAGTAAAGAAAAATGGGAGGAATGTGATATGTGCAAAAGAAATAAAGTATGTATATACATGTTTATAGTAGTAATGGTGCTACAAATTATAATACCAGCACTAAGTGTTATTTTAGAGACAAGTTATACACTTAATTCAAATGCAATGCCAGTAATAGGGGGCAATGAATCCACTACATATACGTGGGATGTCGGAGTTGAACAAAATAAAATAATAGCTACTTTAACAGTGAGAAAAGGGGAATTATTAGGCGATTTAACAATATCTGGTAGGGGTAAAATGAAAGACAATATAAGCTGGATTAATATAATGGATGGAAATCCTACAGATTTTAAATTGTTTTTCAAAAGCATTACAATAAATGGCAGCGTTGAATGTATTGGTTCAGAAACTTTTTCTAATTGTTCAAATTTAAAAACCGTAACAGCCAATAGTGTAAGCAAAATAAAAGCAAATGCTTTTAAAGGATGCTATAATTTAAATAGTATTTCTATGAATAATGTGAAAACTGTGGGCAACAGCGCTTTTGAAGGTTGCACCAAATTAACAGTTACAATCCCATATAAAATAGAGTCAATAGGAAACAAGGCTTTTTACAATGTAAATAAAGTAAGGGGAAACTTAACAGGGAAAACAGAACTTGTTTTAGGAAATGGATTGACTAATGTTGGAGAACAAGCTTTTTATAAGGCCGAAATGGATGGCGTAGTTATAACAAAAAATAGTTTTTTACATGGAGATTTAACTAAAATATTTCCAAAGAATACAGAGATATATATTAGAAGGGATAGTATCTTAAAAAACATAAAAAAATACAAAAGACATTATACAAAAACAATGAGAATAATAACATCGCCAAAAACAAGTTATTATGTTGGAGAAAAATTAAACTTAGCAAATTTAAAACTGAAAGTTGTATATGATGATGGTATGACATTTAGTTATCCTTTTGATGATGCTATTTTTTACAGCAGTATAAAAAATGGTACACGACTTACTTTAAATGATAATGGCAAAACAATAAGCGTTTGGGTTGGAAATGGAAGTATAAATGGTGTAACGCAAGAAGCTCGAGAATTTATAGATATTACTGTTAGACCAAAAACTACAATACAAGAGTTAGAGGTAGAAACCAAACCAACTATTTTAAATTACACAGTAGGTCAAAGATTAAATACAAATGGTATGGTAGTTGTTTTAATAGATAATAAGGGCACTAGAATTGTCCTAGATGATTCACAATATGAATGTAGCCCGATAAATTTAGATAAAGCTGGAACACAAAAAATAACCGTAAAATATAAACAAAATAAAGAGCTAAAAGACAAATTTTTTGTAACGGTTAAAGAACCAACTTATGAAACAGAAATTGTAAATTATCCAAAAATGGAATACAAAGTTGGAGATAAATTAAATTTAAAAGGATTACGTGTTAGATTAAAATATACAAGTGGTCCAGCAAATGGCCAAACATTATATTTTGATTTAAAGAATATAAGGACAAATCCTGTTAATGGAACTCAATTGAATGAAACTGGAACTGTTAATGTAACAATGACATCAAACACTGGAGAAAATTTAGGAATCTTAGAAGTTAATGTATTACCAAAAACAAAAACAGTAACTAAAATTATAATATCAAGAAAACCTAAGACAAATTACACAGTAGGAGATTCTTTAAGTACTAAGAATTTAAAACTTAAAGTAATATATAATGACGGCACTTCAAGTTATGCAACATCGGGATTTACTACAGATCCTAAAAAAGGAACAACACTAACAGAAGCAAATGAGAGCGTTAAGGTCACATATGGAGGTAAAACGGCAAGTTACAGTATAAGTGTTACGCCAAAAGAAATAGTTGAAATACAACCAGCGGGAAAATTTAATTTTGTATATACTAAAGGAGACAAATTAAATTTAGAGGGGCTAAAGTTAAAAGTAACATATAATAATAATGACACAGAAATAATAGAAGAAGGCTTTACAATAGAGCCGAAAAATGGAACAATACTAAATGAAGTAGGTTCAGAAATAGTAAAAATTAAATATAATAATAAAGAAACAAGAGTATTTTTGTTTATAAATGAAAGAACACTAATTAGAATAGCATCAACAAATTTAGGGAAAAGCGACTATATAGAAGGAGAAAACTTTGAAGCAGGAGAATTATTCCACGTAGTTGCTGTGTATGATAATAATTCAATGGAAGAGGTATTTAACTATACAGTGGTAGATGGAGATAATTTGAAATTGGGTCAAAAAACGGTAACTATTAGTTATGAAGAAAATGGCAAAACGGTAACAACTACAACTCCTATAACTGTGACTCCAAAACAATTAGAAAAAATAGAAATAACAAGAGAACCAAATAAAACTACATACATACAAGGGCAAAATTTTGATTCGACAGGAATGCAAGTAACAGCAACATATAATAGTGGTAAAACAGCAATAATTAATAAATACTCTATACCAAATGGACAAAATCTAACGGCTGGGATGACTTCTGTTAAAATAGTATATACAGAAAATGGGGTAAGCAAAGAAGTAGAGCAACCAATAACAGTAACATTAAAGCAACCTATTAATATTAGAGTAAAAGAAAATGTAAAAAAAGTTTATATAGTAGGCGAAAAACTTGACAAAACAAATATGTGTGTAGAGATAGAATATGATGATGGCTCAATAGAGCAAGTAACAAATTATGAAGTCGATACAGAAACTTCATTAAGTAGAGCAGATAAAACTAGAACAATTACATACAAAGAAGGAGATATAACATTAGAAGAGGAAATAGATGTACCTGTATTGCCAGCCGAAATTCAGAAAATTAGTATAAAGCAATATCCAGATGATGTGAATTATGTTGTAGGTCAAAAATTCTTTTCAAATGGATTAATATTACTAGTAAAATATGCAGACGAAACAGAAGAAGAAATAACAGAAGACTTTACATTAGATTTGCCAGATGGAAGTGTATTAACAAAAGTAGAAACAAAAACAGTAAAAGTAAACTACATGGGACAAGAGGTAAAATTTGATATTAATGTAAAAGAAAATAATGATATACAAGCATTAACAATAATGGATGGTTCTATTGAGACAAATTATGAAATTGGCGAAAAATTGGATTTAAGCGGACTAGTGCTAATATCAGAAGGTTCAAACAATGACATAAAAGTTATTTGGGGAAATTACGAATGTGAGCCAGCAGAAGGAACAGAATTAAATACCAAAGGACAACAAACAATAACTATTAAATATGCAGGTAAAAGAGCCGTTCTAAACATAAATGTTGGAGAACACCAAGTTGAAGAAATAGAAATAGAGAATTTACCAAAAACTAAATATGTAGTGGGACAAGCATTAGATTTAACTGGATTAAAATTAAAAGTTATGTATGATAATGGAACAGAAGAAATTGTAGAAACAGGATATACATCAAGTATAGAAAATGGAACAATATTTAACAATGTGGAAAATAAAACCATAGAAATAACATACGAAGAAAAAACAACAAGTTTTGATATTGATGTAGTAGAAAAACAAGTTGAAAAATTAAAAGGAATATCTGCACCTACAAAAACTAAGTATAAAGTTGGAGAGACATTAGACTTATCAGGAGTTAAATTTAAGGCAATATATAATGACGGAGAAGAAAAAGAAATAGAAACTGGATATACAAGCAGTATACCAAACGGTACAGTTTTAGACACAATAGGATATAACCCTATAATATTAGAATATGAAGGTAAAACAATAACTGCATTGGTATTTGTAGGAGAAATAGCTATAGAAAGTATAAGCATAAACACAGAGCCAGATAAGGTTGTCTACCAAGTAGGAGAGCAATTAGACCTAACAGGATTATCTATAAAAGCAAAATATGAAAACGGAGAAGAAGATATAATTAAAAGTGGCTTTGAAACTACACCAGAAGATGGAGAAGAACTAAACATAAAAGGACAAAAAGAAGTAACAGTAAAATTAGGTGAAAAAACGGCAAAATTTAATGTAGATGTACAAGGTAAAAAAGATGCACCAACATTGACAGAAATAAAAATAGCAAAAGCACCAGATAAAACAAAATATAAAGTCGGAGAAAACTTTGACAAAACAGGAATGGTGGTAAAAGCAACCTACAGTGATGGAAGCAGTAAAGAAGTAACAGATTATATATGTATGCCAGAAGAACAATTAGAGAAAGAAACAACAGAAATTACAATAATTTACACAGAAGATACAATAACTAAATATGCTAAACAAAAAATAGAAGTTGTAGAAGACGGTGGCGGAGACAATCAAGGTGGCAATAACAACAATGACAACAATAATAATGATAATGACAACACTGGAAATAACAATAATGGAAATAATGGTAATAACAATAACAATGGTAACAATGGCAATAATAACAATAATAATAACAACAGCAACAACGGTAATAACAATAATAGCAATAACAATAATAATAGCAACGACGGAAAAAATGAAGATAAAGCAGACGGAAAAATACCACAAACAGGTGAAAATAGCATTATACTAATTGCCGGAGCAATTTTAACTGTAATATCAGTTATTATATACATAAAAATTAAAAAATTTGAAATATAAATATATTCTAAAACACGGCATATGCTACAAAAAGCATATGCCGTTAAAAGTGCAATTTTTTTTCCTATACATATTGAAAAAAAGCATATTGCATATATAATACAGTAGAACTCTAAATAATATTTGTTAGTTAGTAAGTTTAATACCTTATATAAATTTTTACTATTGCAGATTAGTAATGTGCTTCATCTGCAAGTAATGTTTAGTACTTTTATTAGTACAGGCTATTTCTATTGTTAAGCACATGTATAATATAGAAAGGAAAATTAATTATGAATTTTTTAGATTTAGCAAAAGAAAGATATTCATGTAGAAGTTTTGAAGAAAAAGAAATTGAAAAGGAAAAGATTGAAAAAATATTAGAAGCAGCAAGAGTAGCACCAACAGCAGTAAACTATCAGCATATCATATTAAATAAAATAATGATATAATATGAATAAAGGAGAAAACTATGGGGATAATATTGTATGTAATATTTCTAATATTTTGTATATTTGCAGGTTTTAATGGGCTTCCAATAATGTTTATTTTTCCAGTTATTACAATAGTAATAATTGTAGTTATTGCTTTAAATAAAGATAGTTATAAAAATGTTGAAAAAACGAGCGATGAGGCAAAAGATGATGACATTCAAGATTTAATATTTTGGGATATGATTAACAAAAAGTAATGTGAAACTTTTGTGAATTTTAGCACTCTGCTATTGACAATGCTAAAAATAGATATATAATATAATCGAAATTGATAAAGAAGATTTATCAAAAAGTACATATGTGCCACTCCCATCAAGTGTCAACACATAAATATAATTTTAAGGAGTTGATTTTTATGATGATGATACCAAAAAGACGTGATTTTGATCTATTAGATGACATGTTTGGAGGTGTATTTTTCAATGAGGGAGAAAGCAAATTAATGAAAACAGACATCAAAGAGAAAAAGGATGAGTATGTTATAGACATTGATTTGCCAGGTTATGAAAAAGAAGGTATAAAATTAAATATTCAAGACGGATATTTAACAGTACATGCAACAGTTAATAAAGAAGAAAAGGATGAAGAAATGCGTGAAATGCTGAAAGAAGAACTTTCTGATGCAAAGAAGCGTGTGGAAGAACTTGAAAAGGAACTGAAGATCCTTCTTTTACCAAAAGATCCGAATGACAGCAAAAACGTTATCGTAGAGATCCGTGCAGGTGCGGGCGGTGATGAGGCTGCTCTGTTTGCAGCAGAGATTTATCGTATGTATGTGAAATACGCAGAATCCCGCAGATGGAAGACGGAGATGATGAGTCTCAATGAGAACGGAATCGGCGGATTTAAGGAAGTAACATTTATGATCACAGGTGCAGGTGCTTATTCCAGACTGAAATATGAAAGTGGTGTACATCGTGTACAGCGAGTTCCGGAAACAGAATCCGGCGGACGTATCCTCTACCTGTACAGTTGCTATTATGCCGGAAGCAGAGGAAATCGATTTCCATCTGGATATGAATGACTGTAAATTCGATGTGTTCCGTGCATCCGGAAACGGCGGACAGTGTGTCAATACAACAGACTCTGCTGTGCGACTGACACATATTCCTACCGGAATCGTAATTTCCTGCCAGGATGAGAAGTCGCAGCTTAAGAATAAAGATAAAGCACTGAAAGTTCTTCGCTCCCGTCTGTATGAGATGGAGCTTGCCAAACAGCATGATGCTGAGGCTGAGGCAAGAAGAAGCCAGATTGGAACAGGTGACCGTTCAGAGAAGATCAGAACTTATAATTTTCCACAGGGCCGTGTGACAGACCACAGAATCAAGCTGACACT
>ERZ773165.1211-NODE-1211-length-16342-cov-7.135016_pt1 | contig 16342 bp, 20 predicted proteins | sample MGYA00581003_ERZ773165 | MGnify/ENA primary metagenome ERZ773165 (study PRJEB29015, sample SAMEA2737817) | human gut metagenome | biome: human gut; feature: human-associated habitat; material: faeces | place: China | collected 2012 ... | reverse complement strand
TCATCTCCGGCGATCCGCAACATCTTGCGTTTGGTGGAACAGGTATCCACAAGCAGGTCTACGATCTGGTAGATAGTATGGACCGCCTCGGTTTCCTCTTTTGGAAGCCGGGGCGGGTTTTATATCGTGGATTATCAATGAATTGATTCCCAGTTACGCATCATCCGTCTCGGACAGGGATCTCTTAATGTCGCACTCAATTTTTGCAAGTGGAAGTTGAATCATCGATATGTTCTTGAAGTTGATCAGAGTCTCGACTTCATCGCAGGCCTCAATCGTTACAACGCTATTATCAAGTAATTCGCCCATTTCATAAATTTGCTGCACAGCAGTGGCTAAAGAGTCCGAGACATCGTAAGACAAAGAGAGGTGCTGAATTCGACCATTCGAGAATATAACAGTGGCGGTGTTCAGTTTAGAAGCGAACGCTTCGGAATCGATTTTACAAATATCAATAATGTGGTCGATGGCCCCTACCAGTAATGCGGAAAGATCGTAGTGGGAAGGAGTGTCTCCGACGTCTTTGTATGTCATATAATCATCAAACGCTTCATACACAACCGCCGGAATTTCGCCCTCACTTACAGTGCTGTCCCAATCCATGTCAACAGGAGAGTCGCAGGCCTCATCAAGAAGCACCAGCTCTTCAATTTTATCGCAGTTGATCAGCAAAAGAGAGTTGTCTATACAAGGAATGGCCATATATTTTTCAGTGCTATTTTTATAAACTAGCTGCCGGGTATAGGCCGTTATCGGAAACCACAAATATTTTGGCTGACCTTGGACTAAGATGCCTAAGTGTCCCCAAAATCCACCGGGAGAATGGATTGTTGTTGGATCGTTTTTGACAAAGTAGTCCATGCTGCTGACCGAAGTTTGAAAATAACCGTCGCCCAGTACACCAGTTACGCCGGTTCCAAGGCAATAGGCGACATCTCGCAGTTCTGCGAGGGGGACATCTTCGCCAGCTTCAATTTTTTGCAGTTCATCAATGGAAAGTCCACATCGTTGGCTCAATTGTTGAAGATCGAGGTGGAGTGCATCACGCAACGTTTTAGAGTCAGTGAAAGGGTTGGCGATGCCACCCATCAGTTCACTGGGCGTGAGGGAAAGAAATGCAAGCAACTTTGAAATATGCTTTTCAAAATTGGTTTTGTTGGTTACTTCGCCATTTAAGAGTTTATCAAGTGTTGGGCGAGAGATACCTGCACCAGTGCATACATTGCTTTTGGTATATTTGTGACTGCCAATGATTTGGTTTAGCCTGCATCCTACCACATCACGGGAATTAAACAAATCATTCATGTCATACATGGCTATCGCCTCCTTTAATGCAAGTATACGTCGATTTTCAAAATTTGTCAATATTTATTTTACACGCTTACACAAAAACAATTCAAAAAAGAAGCGAGAGACGGTGACTGGTTGAAAATTTAAGAGCGACTGAGTATAATAAAACTACGAGTTCAAAGTTTGCTCTAGCGGGAAAAGAGGTCTGTATGGCAAAGTTTGTACCATTTATTATAAAAACAGACGGCAGTCAGAATATCAGTGTGAAAATCGTGCGCATGAAAAAGCCTGACGCAGTACAGACTGAAAAAGAACCCGTCTGGCAAACAAGCTGGTTGTCAGATTATATTCAGGATGATGCCTTTGAAAAGTATACCTTAAAGACGAGTGACGGCGAATTGGTTGCGCTGGCTGCATACGAAATATTGGAAAATGACGTGATGGTTCATATTACCTACATTGAGAGCCAGCCGGAAAGCAATCCGACAATTGTCGGGCATTCTAAAAAGTATCAGGGCATTGGCCGGGTGTTGATTGCGTACGGAATCAAGCTGTCGATTGACCATGAATGCGGCGGGACGGTTACGTTCGAGGCAAAGGTTCCGGAGCTGGCAGAGCATTATGTCCGGGACTATGGAGCTTGTCCATTGCCGAGTTTTGGTGGAGCACCGCGTTATGAACTTTCTGGTGAGGCGGCAATGAACATCTTTGTAACTTACTTGAAATGAGGTGTGTTTGATGAGTGCAAAAGAATATTTTCAGCGTGATGCAGAGCGAGAGACATTTTATCGCACATTTTATCAAATTTGCAGACGCTTTAATGTCACATGGTCAACAGCAACGCCGGAAGTCCGAGCTTTTATTGAGGAAGTTACCCGTGTGACTTATGAACAGGAAAAAGCAAAGCGTAACGGAGTTTCTCTTAGTACAGTGAAGCCGTTCTTTGGAGATACAGCGTGTTAAAGAAACGGCAGATCACTGTTCCGAACGCCCTGTAATTTTGGCACCCGCCCAGGCTGCTATCAAGAATCCCCGCAAGTGATCGCGTAAGGGCTTGAACCGACACAAATAAAGCATAACAAATACCCCTCGGTTTCCTGCTGCGGAAGCCGAGGGGTATTTTGCGTATTAAGGGTGGAACGAATGCGCACTGTGATTTTATTCTGCCTTCAGGCGGAGCAAGGTGCCGGACTTTCCAATGCGGTAAAAGCCTGCGCTGCCGTCCACGCCGAAGTGCTTTTGCAGCATCCGCTGCTCTGCACGATCTGGCTCGACCACCACAAGGCAGTCGTACTGGCTGAGCAGGTTTTCCAGAGTATAATTTACCAGCATGGATACCAGCCGCGCCCCAACGGTGGCCGCGGCAATGCGGGCAAAATTTTCGCCGGGCTGCGCGCAGCACCGCTGCGTATTCCAGAAATTTTTCCGGCGGCTGGTAGGCGGGGATCAGGACACAACAGTTCTGTTTCATGGCACAAGTTCCTTTTTAACATACAAAAGAAGAACTGAAACGGTCTGGTTATAGAATAGCAGTTTCTACAACAATTTTTAACAGAGAAAGGATGCGATGAAAAAGCCCGGCGGCTCCGTAAGGAACTGCCGGGCTTTTACGATGAAGAAGTTTTATGCGGGTTCCCGCCGAAAAGGCTGCGAGGGCTGGACAGGACAGGCCACCGGTGCATCCGGTGCAAACTGCAGGTATTCCCGCGGGGCAATGCCCAGCAGACCGGCCAGCAGGCCAAAGCGCTTTTGCTCCAGTGCACAGTTGAGCCGGGTGACGGAATCGTTGTAGATCAGGCTGCTGGTATAGACCATCCGGCTGTAGCAGTTGGCCGCTTCCATGCAGCGCTGGTAGGCGGGGTCTGCTTTCAGGGAAGGGTGGCTCTCGGCCGCAACGGTGATGTAGGACATGGCCTGTGCAAGATGCTGCTCCTGTTCCAGCACCTGCGCCGGTGTGGACAGGGCATTGATGGAGGGTGGCAGCAGCACCAGCTGGGCCGAAAGGCCGTGGGTGCGGGCCAGTTCCAGCAGGGCTTCCAATGCACGGAAGCGGGAAGAAAGCTGCAGGCCGATCTGGTTCATGGCAGTGTTGACATTCTCGTTCAGCTCGCTGAGACGGCGGCGGACATAGCTGAGCCAGACCACGGCCAGCAAAATGACCGGGATGAGCAGAAATGCCATAGAAGACCCTCCCTGAAAAAATAAGCTCAGGCGGCAGTAGAACCGTCTGAGCTTACTATAGCGCAAAAGCAGTGCCGACTGGTGCAATTGGCACGAGTCGCCCATAAAATGCATTGAATCGACCTTTTACAGAGAGATGCGCAGCACAAACTGGTCCTGCTGCTGCGAAAAGCTGTACATGCCGCCATACTGCTCCACAATGGCGCAGATGCTGCGCACGCCAAGGCCGTGGCCGGGCTGGCTGGTGATGGGGATGCCCTCGGCACGGAACTGCACCGGGAAGCTGCAGGAGTTTGCGATCTGTAAAAACAGTCTGCCGTCCTTTTGGTAGGCGGTGGTCTCCACAACAGCGGGCTTTCCAGCCTCGCGCTGGCGCTGCCCGGCGTGCAGGGCATTTTCCAGCGCGTTGGAAAGCAGCACACACAGGTCGCTGTCCGGCAAAGGCAGCACCACCGGGATGGCGGCATGCACCCGGAAGTCGATGCCGCTGTTCTGCGCGCGGGTTGCAAAGGCCGAGAGAATGAGGTTTGCGGCCTCATTTTCACAGTAGACGTTCACCTTGCTGGCTTCGATCTCTGCGCACACGCTGTGGATGTACTCCTGCGCGGCTTCGGCACGGCCATTTTCGATGCAGGCGGAAATGTACTGTAAATGATGGCGCAGGTCGTGGCGGTAGGTGCTGGCCTTGCGCTGGCTTTCCCGCAGGGCATCGATCTCGCGCACAGCCTGCGCTACCTGCAGGTTCAGGCTGTTCTAGGTCTGCTCCAGCTGGCTGCGCAGCTTCTGCTCCTGCGTGGTCTGCAGCACAAAGACCAGATAGGCCAGACTACACACAAAGGGCATGAACTCCACTGCAGCCTGATTGCCGCTGGAGAGCAGATCGGTGTAAATGCGGGTAAAGTAGTCAAAGACATAGCTCAGCAGCGGGATCACGCCGAACTGCAGCTGCAGCTTGAGCGAAGAGTGCGACAGCGCGCGCACCGAAGGCGCGATCCAGTGCACCAGTGCCAGCAGCAGCGGCAGGGTGACGACCAGCTCGGTGGCATCCTGCAGCGCGGTGCCGCCTGTCGGGAACAGCGCAATGACCAGCAGTGCGGCCCAGCGCCGCAGCTGGCAGCACAGGTAGGCTGTCAGCACGGCGATCAGTGACCAGAGCACCTTGCGGGTCATGGCGACCAGCAGTATGACCAGCGGCAGGTGGGTAATGACCGGGTAGAGATACCGGGCAAAGCTGGTGCTACACCGCAGGCTCACAATGCCCTGCAGCGCCAGCATCAGCACGGTGCATCCCGCAAGCAGGAGCTTGCGCTGGCGGGTCCATTCCAGCTCACAGAACGCGGCGGACAGCACGATGCCGAAAATACCCACCGAGGCAAGGTTGCACAGCGAAAGCGCACCTGCAAAGGGTGTGCTCATATCATCACCTGCTTTCGGCGGAAGGCATATTCCAGATACTGCCGCCGGATCTCCGCGGACTTGCCGTGCGGAATGGGAATCTGCGCAAGGTTCGTCAGGGTAACGGCGCGGGTGGAGATGTTCTGGATATACTCCATATTTATAAGGAAAGAGCGGTGCGTACGCAGAAAGCTCTCGTGAGGGGTCAGCTGGCGGGCCAGTTCGTCCATGCTGCCGGTGCTTTCCAGCACGGTGCCGTCCACCAGATGGAACAGCAGGGTGCGGCCCAGCACTTCACAGTAGAGCAGCTGGTCCAGATCGATGCGGGAGATGCCGGTCTTGCAGCGCAGGATCAGGCTGCGCTGGTCGGCGCGGCGGCACTCGGCGATCACCGAATCCATCAGACGGAAAAAGCTGTCTTCCCAGATGGGCTTGAGCTGGTAGAAATAGGCACCCACCACATAGGATTCCACTGCAAACTCGGCGGAGGAAGTGAGAAAGATGATCTTGACGACGTTATCGTACTGCCGGATCTCCTTGGCGGCGGTAATGCCGTTTTCGGCCGGCATGATGACATCCAGAAACAGGATATCGTACCGGGTGCCCTTTTCAATCTCGGCCAGCAGATCCAGCGGGCTGTGAAAGGCTGTGCACTGGATCTGGACACAGCGCTGGGCGCGATATTTTTCCAGCAGAGCAGAGAGCTGGTCCAGAACTGTCTGGTCATCGTCGCAGAAGGCGATCTGGATCATAACGGGTTTAACACATCCCTTGTTCGCGTCAGCCAGAAGTTACAGCTGGGCCTTGCCCATGCAGTAGGTCTGCAGCACATCGTAGTTGTCGTCCAGCACCACAAGGTCGGCATCCTTGCCGATCTGGATGGAACCCTTGCGGTCGTCCAGATGCAGGCAGCGTGCCGGGTTGATGGTGCAGGCGTTCAGTGCATAGTTGAAGGGCACCATGGCCTCCTCCACCAGAATGCGCAGGCCCTTGTTGATGTTCAAAGTGGAACCGGCCAGCGTGCCGTTGTCCAGATGGGCGCTGCCGTCCGGGTAGATGGTGATATGGTTGCCGCCAAAGATGTACTCGCTGCCAATGGGGGTGCCCTTGGCCATCAGTGCATCCGAGATCATGATGGCGTAATCTGGGCCTTTGCTCATGAAGTAGTTGTTCAGGGCAGCAGGGGTGGAGTGGCAGCCGTCGCAGATGATCTCGCCGTACATGGTGCGGATGCGGTAGGCTGCGCCCACCAGACCGTTGGCGCGGTGGGCGAAGGGGGACATGCCGTTGTACACGTGGGTCATGGAGCGGGCACCGTTGGCATAGGCCATCACGGCCTGCTCATAGGTGGCGGCGCTGTGGCCGATGCTGACCACCACGCCGTGCCCGGTCAGGTAATGGGTCAGTGCAAACCCTTCGTCGTGTTCCGGTGCAAGGGTCACATAGCGGATGTGGCCGCGTGCTGCCTGCTGGTAGTGCTTGAACTGCTCCACGCTGGGCTTTGCGATGTACTCCGGAGGCTGTGCGCCCTTGTACTTCATATCGAGATAGGGGCCTTCAAAGTGGATGCCAAGGATCTCGGCACCTTCGTAGCTGCCCTCCATCACGTCGGCCACATTGGCCACGGCGTTGGTCAGCACCTCCACGCTCTGGGTGACGGTAGTGGCCAGAAAGCTGGTCACACCCTCAGAGACGATATGCTTTGCCCAGTAGCGCAGGCCCTCCGGCTTTGCGTCGTTGGTGTCGAACTCGTAGGCACCATGGCAGTGGATATCCATAAAACCGGGCACGATGCGCTTGGAGCCATAGTCCATATCGGCCTGCTTTTCACCATAGGGGAAGATGCCGGTGATCTTGCCCTGCTCCAGCTCGACTGCGGCAGAAATAAACTGGTCGGCGATCCATACTTTTTTGCTCTGGATGATCATATAATCAGCCCTCCGATATCATCATAAAACCTGCATATGCTGCACACGACAGCACAACCATTCTGCAGAAAAGTATAGCATTTTCTGGCGGGAATAACCAGCCTTCGCGCGCCTTTTCAAAAAAATTAAGCTGGAAAATGAAAAAACGATCGCAGTTTGCACAAAGAAACAGCGTAAAATCAGAAACCCGGAGCCTTTTTGAGCCGTTTTGGCCGAAAAAAGGTTCCGGGTTTTGTGCATGATCTTTTCAGAGAGCTGTTTTGCAACAGCCCCTTAATATGAAGTAAGCCCCAGGCTTACATCCAAAGCCTGATCCACACGTTTCTGATCTTCCGGCGTGATCTGCCCGGCCCGCTCCCGCAGGCGGTGCTTATCCAGCGTGCGGATCTGTTCCAGCAGCACCACGCTGTCCTTGGCAAGGCCGGTATCCGCTGCCCGGATATTGATGTGGGTGGGCAGGCGGGCTTTGTCCAGCCGGGATGTAATGGCCGCAGCGATCACGGTAGGGCTGTGCCGGTTGCCGATCTCGTTCTGCACGATCAGTACCGGACGCACGCCGCCCTGCTCCGACCCCACCACCGGCGAAAGATCTGCGTAAAAAACTTCTCCTCTGTGTACCTCCATGGAATCTCCCTCCCTGCATTTGGAGGATGCGCCCCGCTTATGTGATGCGTCCGGCGCATCTTCGTCTGATCTCAGTATGAGCAGGCTGCGCGCCGGTTATGCAGCGCAGGGGATATTCCATTGTATGCACAAAGGCTTACAGAGTTTCCAGTGTGCAGAAGGCCAGCGCCATGCCGCCCTCGTGGCTCAGAGAGAGCCGGGCGGCAAGGCCATGGGCCTGCATCCATTCCGCCGTCTGGCCGGAAAAATGATAGGCAGGTGCACCGCTTTCCAGCCGGACAGCCTCGATCTCACACAGGGAGAACGGCTCCCGCAGGCCGGTGCCTGCCGCCTTTAAAAAGGCTTCCTTGGCGGCAAAGTTGGCTGCGGCGCTGGCAAGCCGGTGGGCGGCGCTGCGCCCGGCGGGCAGCGGTTCGTCAAGGCTCAGCGCAGCGCGTTCGGCCTCGCCGTACACCCGGCGGATAAAGGCTGCAGCGTGTGCGCCGGTAAGGCTTTTTTCAAGATGCGCGATCTCGCACAGGTCGCAGCCGATGCCATACAGCATAAAGGCCCTCCTTCTGCCGCATTTGCGGCGGTGCAGGCCGTCAGCCTGCAAAATCAGGACCGGAAATTTTATGCAAACTGTGCAAATCCGGTCTGTTTAGCTTGAAGTTTCCTCGCAATTCGTGTACAATGAATGTAGTTCTTCCTAAGGGGGTGTATTCCGTGAGTGGCGAGACCGCTATTTTTTCGATCCACGACAAAAAGGACTATGAGATCCATGAGATCGTACAGCAGGTGTACGATGCTTTAAAGGAAAAAGGCTATAATCCGGTCAATCAGCTGGTGGGCTATATCCTGTCCGAAGACCCCACCTACATCACGACCTACAAGAATGCCCGTGCCCTGATCCGTAAGGTGGATCGGGACGATCTGCTGCAGGCCATGCTGCGCAGCTATCTGAACGTCTGATACCCCTTATCTGCTTCGGCCCCGCTGTCTTTTTAGATGGCGGGGCTTTTTCATAACAGAATGCAGATGCTGTTTACCGTTACAGCCCCTCCGAAGGTGGCCAGAGTGAAACGGAGGCCATGCCGATCGTTACGGCTGGAATGGAAGCGTAAAGATCTGGTTTATGACGACCTCATATTCCCACGGTTCCCGGGCCTTGCGCAGCTGCTTTTCCAGCTTTTCAGAGTCCTCAAATTTGTGGATCAGGTAGAACCAGTGCCCTTTCATCCGGCTCACCGCGCACCCGGCGCTGCCGAACAGTTCGGAGTATCCGTGGTAGAGGTCGTCAAGGTATCCGCGCAGCTCTTCCCGTGCGGCCGGTGCGCCGCCGCGTGCTTCACGGAAGAGCGCCGGGTCCGCAATGATGCCGCGCCCCACCATGATGCCGGACAGCTGCGGATACTGCGCTTCCAACGTGTGCAGGTCCGCAGCGGTGGTCACATCGCCGTTGTAGCACACGGGCATCCGGCACCCGGGCAGGGCGGCAGCAAAAGCGGCACGGTCGGCCTGCCCGCGGTAGAGCTGGCGCATCACACGCGGGTGGATGGTCAGCTCACAGATGGGATACCGGTTATAGATGTCCAGAATGGCAGCAAATTCTGCCGGCTTTTCCACGCCCAGCCGGGTCTTGACTGAGATAGGCCCTTCCGCATTGGCAAATACGGCGGCAAGAAAAGCGTCCAGCTTGACGGGGTCGCGCAGCATCCCGGAACCCTTGCCCTTGGCCGTCACCGTGCCGGCCGGACAGCCGAGGTTCAGGTTCACCTCGGTGTAGCCAAGGCCGCGCAGCTCACCGATCATCCATGCGGCAAGTTCGCCGTCCTTTGCCAGCAGCTGCGGGATCACCGGTGCGCCGGGGTTTGCCGCAGGGGCAAGCTCGGCCATCTTCTTTTTAATGAGCACCCGGTTCTCCGGCGGGGAGATGAAAGGGGCATAGTAGCGGTCGGCATTGCCAGCAGGGCCGAACCATTTCTGGTGTGCCTGCCGCCACACCCGGTCGGTCAGGCCCTCCATGGGGGCAGCATAGTAATTCATGGGCAAATCTCCAAAGTGTTTGATAGGGATATTGTAACAAAAAAATCCCGCCCTGTGAAGTCACAGAACGGGAGAGGAGAGCTTTTTGAAAGATCAGTCTGCAAACAGCGGGGTGGACAGGTAGCGGTCGCCGGTATCGGGCAGCAGGACCACGATGTTCTTACCGGCATTCTCCGGGCGCTTTGCCAGCTGCAGGGCAGCATAAACAGCAGCACCGGAGGAGATACCCACCAGCACGCCTTCCTTGTGGCCGATCAGACGGCCGGTGGCAAAGGCATCGTCGTTCTCCACGGCGATGATTTCGTCATACACCTTGGTGTCCAGTACGTCCGGCACAAAGCCCGCGCCGATGCCCTGGATCTTGTGTGCGCCTGCGGTGCCCTTGCTCAGCACAGGAGAGGAAGCAGGCTCTACAGCCACCACCTTGACGTTCGGGTTCTTGCTCTTCAGGTACTGGCCCACGCCGGTCACGGTGCCGCCGGTGCCCACGCCTGCCACAAAGATATCCACCTTGCCGTCGGTGTCCTCCCAGATCTCGGGGCCGGTGGTCTCGATGTGGGCCTGAGGGTTGGCCGGGTTCACGAACTGGCCGGGGATGAAGGAATTCGGGATCTTCTTTGCCAGCTCATCGGCCTTGGCAATGGCACCCTTCATGCCCTTGGCACCCTCGCTCAGCACCAGCTCTGCACCGTAAGCCTTCATCAGCTGGCGGCGCTCCACGCTCATGGTCTCGGGCATCACGATGATGATGCGGTAGCCCTTGGCGGCTGCCACAGCGGCCAGACCGATGCCAGTATTGCCGGAGGTAGGCTCAATGATCACGGAACCTTCCTTCAGCAGGCCCTTTTCCTCGGCATCATCGATCATCTTTTTGGCGATGCGATCCTTGACAGAACCGGCCGGATTGAAGTATTCCAGCTTGGCAATGATGTGGGCAGGCAGCTCCTGCTCCTTTTCAATGTGGGTCAGCTCCAGCAACGGAGTATGACCGATCAGCTGATCTGCGGCAGTATAAATCTTGCTCATTGTAGTTTCCTCCCTGATGCAGTTATGGGCACATGTGCCCTGCCGGACGACCTGGTTCCAAAACCTTTATACCAACATTGTTTGTGGGTTTGATGGTATTATAGACCCGTTCTGTGCGGTTGTCAATGGATTTTTTGAAAAAAGTGGGATTGAAATATTATTTACCCTGTTGTATAATAGGTTAAAAACTCAATCTATAACCAACAAAGGAAGTACACTATTATGATCGTGTCCACCAAAGGGCGCTATGCACTGCGCGTGATGATCGACCTTTCCGAGCATCAGTCTGAAAAATATGTCCCCCTCAAGGAGATCGCTGCCCGGCAGGAGATCTCGGAAAAATATCTGGAAAACATCCTTAAGGTGCTGGTGCAGAACGGCTTTCTGGAGGGCTTGCGCGGCAAGGGCGGCGGCTACCGGCTCACCCGCAGCCCGGATCAGTACACTGTGGGCGAGATCCTGATGCTGACCGAGGGCAGCCTTGCGCCGGTGAGCTGCCTGACCCCCAATACGACCCCCTGCTCCCGCATGGCAAACTGCCGCACCTACGAGATGTGGAAGGGGCTGAACGATCTGATCTCCAACTACTTCGGCAATATCACGCTGGCCGACCTGGCCCGGCCTGATCAGGCCGGGAATGACTATGTGATCTGACGGTATTTCTGATAACATGCAAAAAGGCGCACCGGCTTGACCGGCGCGCCTTTTTTTGCACAGTTCTCGGCAAAATGTGCAAATTTTCTTATCCAGAATCACGGTTGATGGATTGGGGCAGGTGCGGTATACTTTACCCTTGATGTGACAATTTACGCTTTTGATCGAGGAAAGGGGAACTTTACTACGAAATATATTTTTCAGTTTGCGCGCATTCTTGCGTTTTGTTTTTTGGGCGAGATCCTTCATGTGGTGCTGCCGCTGCCGGTCCCGGCCAGCGTCTACGGTCTGGTGCTGCTGCTGGCAGCGCTGAACTTCAAGCTGGTAAAGCTGGACGATGTAAAAGAGGTGGGCACCTACCTCACCGGCATCTTTCCGCTGTTGTTCGTGCCCGCTGCCGCCGGTGTGATGGAACTGTGGGCAGAGATGGGCGAGATGCTGCTGCCCATCCTCGTTGCCATTATCCCGGTCACTGTGCTGGTGATGGTGAGTGCAGGCAAGACTACGCAGGCCCTGACCGGCCGCAAGAAAAAGGAGGCTGACAATGACGCAGCTGCTGAATGATTTTTTGTCCGGCTCCGTAGCATGGGGTGTTCTGCTTACGCTGGCCGCGTTTGCACTGGGCACCCTTATCAATAAGGTGACAGGCAAAGCCATTTTTAACCCGCTGCTGCTGGGCAGCATCTTTGTGATCATTTTTCTGTCGGTGTGCAGCATCCCGTATGCAGACTACAAGGCCAGCGCGGCACCGGTGAACTATCTGCTGCTGCCCGCCACCGTGGCACTGGCCATTCCGCTGTATGAAAAGATCGACCTGCTGAAAGAGAATGCCGCCGCTATCATTGCGGGTATCTCGGTGGGCACGCTGGTGAGCCTTGGCAGCGCACTGGCGCTGGCACTGGCGCTGGACCTGACCCGTGAGCAGTATGCCACCCTGCTGCCCAAATCCGTGACCACCGCCATCAGCATGGATGTGGCCGCTGAGCTGGGCGGCATTGCTGCCCTGACCGGTGCAATCGTCATTGTTACCGGCATCGTGGGAGCGCTGCTGGCTGAGACGGTGTGCAAGATGTTCCACATCACCGACCCCATCGCCAAGGGCGTGGGCATCGGAACTTCGGCCCATGCCGTGGGCACCAGCAAAGCTCTGCAGATGGGCGAGGTGGAAGGTGCCATGAGCGGCCTTTCCATTGCGGTGGCCGGTGTGCTGACCGCAGTGCTCTGCCCGGTATTTGTGAACCTGATCCGGTAAACGATTTAAAATAGCCGCTCTGGCTTTTTTCAGTAGAATTTATTTGTTGATCCGGGAACCTCAGTTTACAACAAAAAATGAGATAGGCAACCCCTTTCGGGAAAGTCTATCTCATTTTTTCGTTGAGGCTGTTTTTATACGCCGCTGTGTTCCCGTTCATCCTTCAGGATGGCCGTCACGCTCTGCATGGTGCTTACTGCACGATGCAGTTCTTCGTCGCCAAGCTCTGCACGCAGGCGGGCGTAACAGCGCTGCATGAACGCGCGCTCCTCCGCCATCAGCTCCACGGCCTTGCTGGAAAGCTCCACATAGGTGCGGCCCGCTTCACGGTCGGTCTTCCATGCCACAAAGCCCTTGTCCTGCAGCTTTTCAACGGCCTTGGAAAGCTCTGTCACCTTCAGGCCCATCACGGCAGCAAGGTCAGCCAGATAAACCTTACTGTCCGGGTGCTGTTCAGCCTGCATCTTGATGTAATATAAGATCAGGTAATCCGCCCGCTGGATGGTGCTGAACACCTTGTCGATATCAAAATTGTGCAGGAAGAACCATTCTTCCGGGTGATGTTTCAGTTCCACGCTCATCATGCATCCTCCCTGTTATTCCCGCTCATTGCGGCGGATATATTCGTGGGTGCCGCCAAGGCTCTTGTAGGCCGGGCGGATGATCTTGTTTGCGCTGAGCAGCTCTTCAATGCGGTGGGCGCTCCAGCCCATCACGCGGGCCACGGCGAACAGCGGCGTGTACAGCTCCATGGGGATGCCCAGCATATCGTACACAAAGCCGCTGTAGAAGTCCACATTGGGGCTGACACCCTTGAAAATTTTGCGCTCCTCCGCGATCAGCTGCGGGGCCATGTGCTCGATCTTGTTGTAAAGGGCAAGGTCCTTGTCGCGGCCCTTCTCGTGGGCCAGCTGTTCCACATAGCCCTTGAATACCACCTCACGGGGGTCACTGAGGGAGTACACCGCGTGGCCCATGCCGTAGATCAGGCCTTTGCGGTCAAATGCTTCGCCGTGCAGCAGCTTTTTCAGGTAGGCTTCCAGCTCTTCATCGTCCTCGGTGTCGTGCAGGTTTTCGCGGATGTTCTGCATCATCTGCATCACCATCAGGTTGGCACCGCCGTGGCGCGGGCCTTTGAGGGAGCACAGGGCAGCCGCCATGGCCGAGTAGGTATCGGTGCCAGACGAAGTGACCACGCGGGTGGTAAAGGTGGAGTTGTTGCCGCCGCCGTGCTCGGCGTGCAGCAGCAATGCCACATCCAGCACGCGGGCTTCCAGCTCGGTGTACTTCATATCCGGGCGCAGCATCCGCAAAAAGTTCTCTGCGGTGGAAAGCTCCGGGTCCGGCCGGTGGATGTACATGCTGCCGTCTTTTTCGTAGTGGTTATAGGCATGGTAGCTGTACACGGCCAGCATGGGGAAGATGCCGGCCAGTTGGATGCTCTGGCGCAGCACATTGGAAATTTCCAGATCACCGGCCTTGGGGTCGTAAGATGCCAGTGTGAGCACGCTGCGGGCCATGGAGTTCATGATATCGTGGCTGGGGGCCTTCATGATCACATCACGGGTAAAGTTGGTGGGCATGGTGCGGCACTCGCCCAGCACGCGGCAGAACTCTTCCAGCTTTTCCTGCGTGGGCAGCTCACCAAACAGTAGCAGATAGCCCGCTTCCTCAAAGGCAAAGCGGCTGCCGGACGACCCGCGGATCAGGTCTTTCACGTCGTAGCCGCGGTAGAGCAGCTGACCGTCGGCAGGCTTTTTCACCCCGTCCACATACTGGAAGGCGCGGATATCGGAGATATTGGTCAGACCTGCCAGCACGCCCTTGCCGTTTTCGTCGCGCAGGCCCGCTTTAACGCCAAACTCCTTGTACAGGTCCTTGCTGATGCGGTCGTGTTCGGCGCACAGCGGCTGCTGCTGGTCGAAGTATCCCATTACGTTCTGCAGATGATCCATTGGTAGTTGCTCCTTTCCCATTGCCGTCAGCTTGCGCTCACTTGGCAGGCCATCAGGAAGTTTTCTCTGCGAACAGCCCGGAACTTCAGTCCCGCCCTGCTGCCTGTGGCAGCAGGGTACCACCCCAGGACATTCGCTGGAGAAACTTCCTGCCGTCCTGCCCGAAAAAAACCGTATTGATTCGGGACGGCATTCACTTACATTCAGAATACTCTTTCAGATTACAAAAAGGATATTTCGGTGTCAAGGTACTGTTTGTAAATAAAAAAAGAACAAAATCGGAAAGCTGCCGGGTGCGCATTTGCCCTTTAGCGCAGGGGCGGTTTTTGAGACGGTAACGCACAAATAAGGCATCTTCCAGCCGGATCTCAGGGGACTGGCAACAAATAAAGCCACGACGAAACCGCATTTGTAAACGGTTCATCGTGGCTTTTTGTCATATCGGAGTGGCGAGACTCGAACTCGCGGCCTCCTGCTCCCAAAGCAGGCGCGCTACCAACTGCGCAACACCCCGGCATCCGGCGGCACTGCTGCACCGCCGGAATATAGTATATCGTTTTTGGAGCGGTTCGTCAATAGCGGCGTGGCCCTGCCGTGCCTTTAATTAAAGGAGCGGAAACCCTTGCCGATGATCTCGCTGGAATTGACGATGGTGATAAAGCTCCGGGGATCGTTCTCACGCAGGAAGTTGCGCAGCTGCAGGGCCTGACGGCGGGTCAGCACCGTCACCAGCACGCTCAACTCGTGGTGGGTGTAAGCGCCGTAAGCCTTTTCCACGGTAGCGGAACGGTTCATTTCCTTGATGATGAAGTCCAGAATGGGCTGCGGGTTGGCCGTCACGATGGTGCACACCTTGCGCAGGCGAATGTTCTCGATGGCACCATCCACCACAAAGCTCTTGGCGATCAGGCCCAGGATACAGTACAGGCCGGTGCCCATGCCGAACCGCCATGCCGCCGCCAGCACGATGAGGATATCGCTGACCATCAGGGCCTTGCCGATCTCCATAGAGGTATATTTTGCCAGGATCAGGGCCACAATATCCGTACCGCCGGTGGATGCGCCAATGTCGAACACGATGGCCGAACCAAGCGCCGGCAGGAACACGGCGAACACCAGATCCAGCATGGCGTCGCCGCTCATGGAAACGTTGACGGGATAGAGCCACTCGCACACCGACACAAAAAAGGACAGCGCAAAGGAAGAATAGATCGTCCAGCCCATGGTCTTGATGCCCAGAAAGACAAAGCCCAGCACCACCAGGATCAGGTTGATGATCCACATAAAGCCGCCCACGTTGATCTTAGGGAACAGGTCTGCCAGCAGAATGGACAGGCCCGAGGTGCCGCCAAATGCAAAATGATTGGGATTTTTAAAGTAAACGATGCCGACCGCCGTCAGGATCAGGCCGAGATTCAGCTCACCGAAGAAATTTAAATTCTTCAGCATATTTTTCATGCTGAACGCTTCTTTTAAACTGTTCATGGGGTTCCTCCTATTTTAAACACGGCAAAATGCGCTGTATGCCATGCAAAAATATACTCTCCTTGCACGGCGGTGTCAAGGGATAGGGAAAAAGTTGTGGAAATCGGGCAATTCACAGCAAAATTCCACGCAAAAATGCGCATTTGCCCCAGAAGTTCCGGCTTTCATCTTGAAGGTGCAGTAAAAATAGTGTATTATATAGTATTATGGAATATATAGGCACTTTGTGCCTTTGACAGGGGGAAAACACATGGCAGATAAAAACTTTCTGACCGACATCATCGACGCTGATCTGGCCGAGGGCAAGATCAGCGAGATCCATACCCGCTTCCCGCCCGAGCCAAACGGCTACCTGCACATCGGCAGTGCCAAGGCCATCTACATCAACTGGTCCATTGCAAACCAGTACGGCGGTAAGTTCAACCTGCGTCTGGACGACACCAACCCTGCCCGCGAGGGTGAGGAGTACGTGAACAGCATCATCGAGGATCTGCACTGGCTGGGTGCCGACCCCAACGGCGGCATCT
>ERZ773165.1208-NODE-1208-length-16387-cov-3.449057_pt1 | contig 16387 bp, 14 predicted proteins | sample MGYA00581003_ERZ773165 | MGnify/ENA primary metagenome ERZ773165 (study PRJEB29015, sample SAMEA2737817) | human gut metagenome | biome: human gut; feature: human-associated habitat; material: faeces | place: China | collected 2012 ... | reverse complement strand
GGGAGACTTCACCGAAACGCAAGTCACCAAAGACCGGAAATCCCTATATGGCATTTATTGAGCTCTATAAGATCCGCCCTTATTTATCAAATCCAAATCTGCATTTAAAACTGGCGCTGCTTGATATGGAGGAGTACCGCCTTTTAAATGGATGGAGCAGAGATAAGAAAAAGGGAAGTGAGCGGTACGACCGCATTCCGGTAAAGTTTGCAGAGGAAGTCTGTATCGACCGAAGGGAAGATTACATGCAGTTTGTTCCATATGATCTGCCGGAACAATTTACTGCAAAAGATTTTGCAAAGCACGCCAAAATCCCGGTGCGGCTTGCGCAGACCGTTCTTCTGATCTTAACAGACCTTGAAATCGTCGCTCGGGTTGGAAAACAAGGCAAGAGTTATTTGTATGAAGTAAATGAATAAAAAACTGCTTAGGCAAAACGGAGTCATCCGTTTTGCCTAAGCAGTTTTTTATTGTTTTAGTAACTCTGTAATATTGATAGTCAAATTGTCATAAATACATACCGCAATGTCATCGTCAAAACTGTATTGATCATTTAATTCTTCTTTTTCTAAATCATAGACATTCACTGTTCTCGTAAGAGGATTTACAATCCAGTATTCACGCACACCAGCAGAGCGATATTTGAATAATTTCACACCGTAATCCGTGCGTTTGGTACTTGGAGATGCAATTTCAATGATCCAGTCCGGTGCACCGACACATCCGCGGTCATCCAGCTTGGATTTGTCACAAATAACACTGATATCCGGTTCCACATAAGTTTTGTCATCCGCGTTTAGAAAAACGGCAAATGGGGCTGGAAAAACTTTGCAGGCACCGTTGTTTTTTTTGATATAATCAGTAATCTTATAGTGAAGTTCTGAAACGAGTTCCTGATGAAGCCGGTTTGGTGGTGCCATATCATAAACAACACCATCAATCAGTTCCGCTCTCTGCCCTTCCGGAAGAGAGAATATATAATCTGTTGTGTATGAAGATTCTTTTGGTAATGGCATAGTGTGTACCTCCTGAATTTATGACTATATTATAACATCTAATGTGTTTTATTGAAACAATAGAATGCACGCTCCGCGAACATTCTATTGTTTCAATAAAAAGAAAACCTTGAGATAACTATTCTCAAGGCTTTTCAATAAATGTATCAATGCAGGAGATGGGACTTGAACATTACCCCAATAGCGCAAAGCCAGAAAAATAAAGGATTTGAGGCGTCGACATTGTTAGGTCTCACCCTAAGTCTCACCATCTTTTTATAATCTGCATCAGAAAATGAAAATCTTTAATCAATAGTCTTAATATAATCAAGCCAGAAAGATATGTCAATATATTTGTAATTCTGCCGGAGAGATTTAAGTAATGCATTCAATATCCACGGAATGGCACACAACAAGTAAGGTTCTTGGTGTACAAGCATAAAATTTGCAAATTGAAAAGATTACGAAGTGAGAGCGGGTATGTGTCCTGCTCTTATTTTTTTGACAGAGACAGAATCGAGAGAGAGGACATTTAGAAAGAACTACTAGTGAAAGAACTACTAATAAACAAACTACTACATGAACAACTACTACGTATATTTGAATTATCTATTGATAGAAGCGTTTTTACTACTCAAATGTACGCCCTTTTTGTATTTATGTCTGCAAAATCCACCATTCTAACAGATTTATTGGGAAATCGACATGTTGAGATTACAAACTACTAGTAGTTAAACTACTACGTTATTAGATTATATAGTAAGTAATGTTTTCAATATCAAGGGAATTGCACACAAGGTTCCTTATGTCGCGCGCATTGATTGTATTCACAGGAGAGCGTACCCCGATGCTGTACTCTGGCACAGTTTGGCGCCTGAATGATTAGAACCCCCGTACTCTGTTCCCATATCCCTTAAAACCCAGTATGTTCCCACAGATCTGCGCCCTCTATGTCGTTCTCGGTAATGCGGATCCTATAGCATTTGCATACTCATACTCTGAATCCGGGTGTTTAGATACCGGTTCGCCTGCATACGGTTCAATCGATATCGTTTCAGTCGGTACACTTCTATCCGCATCCGTTTTCTGGACATCCATTCCCGACAGTACCCATTTATCTGATATTAAAACATTGGTATGCGCACATCCGATATCAGCTTATTGGTATGCAATATGTCCCGGTATCGTTCATCCGATATCAGCTTATTGGTATGCGGAATGTCTCGCTATCTGTTATGGGGTATCGCCTTATAGGTATGCAGTATGTCTCGGTATTGATTATGAGATATCGCCTTATAGGTATGCAGAATACCTCGGTATCGATCATCAGATAACACCTTACAGGTATGCAGTATATTCCGATATCGTTCACCACATACCGCCTTAGTGATATGCAGTATATTTCGGCAACGTTTATCATGTATCACCTTACTGGTATGCAAGTGCTTGTATCAACAAAAGGCTTCCGATAGCTGCATACCATCTAGCTGATACGCACACCCGTTGCCAGAAGATACCGGCTAGGTGATATGCTTGTTGTGCATCCGAGAAGAGGGATATCAGGAAAGGGGTATCAATTGAAAGGGAGCAGAAGTGTGGGATACCGACTAGGTGATACGTGATATGGATATCGAAGAGGTGGGATGCAGACTGGGTATCATCTAGTTGGTATGGAAAGAACGGCGGATATGTCCAGTGGGCGAAAAAATATAATGTGAAACAGTTTGCGGAATCTATTCTGTTTTTACAGCAGCATGCTATTCACGATAAGAAAACGCTGGATGCATTGGTGGATGGGAGTTCTGCAAAATACCATGAACTTATGAAAACCATCAAAGATGCAGAGGAGAAGATGGCAGCAAATAAAGTGATAAAGACTCACATTATCAATTATGCCAAGACCAGGGAAACATACATTACTTACCGAAAATCAGGGTATAGTAAGAAATTTTTCGAGGCACATCGGGATGAAATCACTCTTCATAAGGCAGCCAAGGAAGCATTTTCAAAACTGCCAGATGGAAAGATCCCAAAGGTAAAAGATCTGAATGAAGAATTTGTAAGACTGCTTTCAGAGAAAAAGGCAGCTTACAGCGAATACAAGAAAATAAAAAAAGAGATGCGGGATTATCAGATAGCGAAGCAAAATGTGGAATCCTTCTATGCTGCTCAGCAGAGCTGGGACATAGAGGAAGACATGAAAAAGAAACGGCAGCAGGAAAGATAAGCATGCGGGCAATCATCAAAAATATAAATTGGAGGTTGTCCTCTTTTTTATATTCCGGCAGAGCAGGAATGTATCAGCACTCACAAAGTGAGGGCGCAGCTTGGCATCAAAGATGACATTCTAAGGGGATTGGGGATGTGCCTCCAACAAGCAAAACGCGCCCGTGTATGTACGGGGGCACTGCTTGCTAACTTGCGAAATAATAACAATATGGGGTACGTGTGGTAAAAAGACAGATTGCATATCTGCCTCATAATGCAGTATAATGGTAACGAGATTTATGCAACCCGATACATGAAATCCCTATTTCTCTTTGGACGGAGGTGGATAGGATATTTTCGATTGTACCTGACAGGTGTCAGATACTTTTGTATGAGAAGCATGGTCTCTGTTTCGTTACCACCGTGTTTGAGATATGCCCTGCATATGTTTACTGCGATGGTGTATTTGAGTTCACGGAAGCTTGTTTCCTCGCTCCAGCGCATCCGGTAAAGTTTATTGATTTCTTCCAGAGGAAATTCTTCTTCTGAAAGATTGGTGGCAATACAGATATAGGTTCCATTATCAAGGCGAATACGTACAATACGGAATTCAATATCGTAATACATGCAGTTTTCATCAAGAGAATCAAAATCGGTAGAAGGCTGAAGTATGGTATAGGTATAGATGAAAGAAGCTCGTATAAATGCGAGTGCGGAAAGATAGGTTTGGAGAAATCCTTGATTTGGAACCATCCGAGGTGTGGAAGCAGATTGATGGAGAGTTGGAAAAGAAGATGCAGCGCAACGAGAAAGGATGATGCTTGTGGCAGAATCGTATAAATATTTCAGATATTATTTGCGGGATGTTCCGGAAAATGCATCGCTATAAAAATGCTGGAGGAAATGAATGGTCACACAAGAAATCAACTGATTACAGAATTTCTTATGCATTATCTGAAGACAGGAAGTGAGGATGACATGAAGGCGGCGGATATTATTGCAGATGAAGTGTTTGAGCATACATTAAAAAGAATTGACGAATTGGAACGTCAGGTAAGAATGCTTACAACTGGGCGTGAAAATATAGATGGAAACAAGATTTGGAAGAAGTTTCATTCCGAAGATATTTCCATCAATGAGTTAAATGAAGAGTAAGCAGGAAAATATGAATACTGCAGAAAATATGATCGAAATCTGTTTGGCGTTCTACCACTAAACAGATATATGGTTTGTCTTGATCCCTACATTTGGAGACAAACGTTTTGGCGATGAACGGAGGCTTGGGGATGAGTTACACTTTTTGTGAGAAGAAAGTTGGAGAGAAGCTCCACGAACTAAGAATGAGAAGAAAAGTTGAAGCAGCGGGAAGCAGCAGATGAGATGCACATTTCTCGCGAACACTATTCACGTATAGAAAATGGAACCAGAAGAATAAGCCTGGAAATGCTGTTTATTTTAATGAATTTCTATGGAGAGGATGCGAATACCATCTTATGTATAAAAGGTGGAAAATACGTCGAATGAGACGTTTAGAAAGAATATGGAGTTTGAAAAATACATCCTGGACAATGTTGAGATATAAGACAATTTATTCATTTTGTAAGGGTAATTATCAACTTTAGAATTTACAATTAGGCCACGTTATAGTATAGTATATGCTGAATGCGTGGCTTCTTTAGTTACGAAAGAAGCGCGGTATGTTCACACAACAGCTGAACAAAAAACAAAGGAGATAACATAAAATGAAACTAGGAATCGTCGGGCTTCCGAACGTCGGAAAGTCCACATTATTTAATTCTTTGACAAAGGCGGGCGCGGAAAGCGCGAACTATCCGTTCTGTACGATCGATCCGAACGTGGGTGTCGTACCGGTACCGGACAAGCGTCTTGACAAGCTGACCGAGATGTATCATTCAGCGAAGACAACACCGGCCGTGATTGAGTTCGTTGATATTGCAGGACTTGTAAAGGGTGCATCCAAGGGAGAAGGACTTGGAAACCAGTTCTTATCCAACATTCGTGAGACAGATGCGATTGTGCATGTTGTACGTTGCTTTGAAGATCCAAATGTCATTCATGTCGATGGTTCGGTTGATCCGATCCGTGATATTGAGACGATTAACTACGAGTTGATCTTCGCAGATATTGAGGTGCTTGACCGTCGAATTGCGAAGGGACAGCGTGGTGCAGCCAATAATAAGGAACTTGCAAAGGAAGTTGATCTGCAGAAGCGGATCAAGGAGCATCTGGAATCCGGTAAGCTTGCAATTTCCTTTGAGACAGACGATGAGGACGAAATCAAGTGGATCAAGGAATACAACCTGCTGACAGGAAAGCCGGTGATCTATGCGGCAAATGTATCCGAGGATGATCTGGCAGACGATGGAGCAAGCAATCCATATGTACAGAAGGTGCGCGAATATGCGAAGGAATTTGGCAGTGAAGTATTTGCTGTGTGTGCACAGATTGAGCAGGAGATCTCCGAGTTAGATGATGATGAGAAGCAGATGTTCTTAGAGGAGCTTGGCGTATCGGAGTCCGGTCTGGATAAGCTGATCAAGGCAAGTTATTCTCTGCTTGGACTCATCAGTTACCTGACAAGTGGTCCGGATGAGACACGTGCATGGACAATCACGAAGGGCACGAAGGCACCACAGGCAGCGGGTAAGATCCATACGGATTTTGAACGTGGATTCATCAAGGCGGAGGTTGTTGCTTACGATGATCTCATGGAGAGCGGCAACATGCTTGCAGCGAAGGAAAAAGGACTTGTACGACAGGAAGGAAAAGAATATGTCGTGCAGGATGGCGATGTGATCTTATTCAAGTTTAATGTATAGAAACATATCATTGTGAAAAACTTATCAATAGAGTCAATTGACGAAAATAAAAAGGAAAAACTATGTATGATATCAGATTCCCAAATCTTGGGATAGTATTAAAAAATATCAAAGACGGATTCACGATCTTTGGATTTGAAATCAAATTTTATGGTGTGATCATAGCACTTGGATTTGTGCTGGCGTTCCTTGTAATCAGCAAGGAAGCAAAAAGGACCGGACAGAGCGAGGACACATATCTGGACTTCATGCTCTGGCTGATCATCCCGGCAATCTTAGGTGCGCGGCTCTACTATATTATATTCAGCTGGGATTCGTATTTCCAGAAGGGCAAGGGCTTCGGGAAGACGTTGTTCGATCTGATTGATATCCGGAGCGGCGGACTTGCCATCTACGGTGGCGTGATCGCGGGTGTGATTGTTGCAATCGTCTTTGCGAAGAAGCAGAAGATGAAGTTCTCTGTACTTGCAGATACCGTTACGATGGGACTTCTGATCGGACAGATCATGGGACGCTGGGGCAACTTCTTCAACCGGGAAGCGTTTGGCGATTATACGAATTCGCTTTTTGCGATGGCGATTCCGACCGACTATTATGTTGGCAAAGGAACCCTGACCGGTATGATTAACTCCGGTATCATCACTTCGGAGATGGCGAATCATATGCAGGTCTACGATGGCATGCAGTGGATCACGGTACATCCGACCTTCCTGTACGAATCGGTGTGGAATCTGATCCTTTTGATTGTTATTTTCATCTACCGGAAGCACAAGAAGTTTGATGGCGAGATCTTCCTCATGTATCTGTGGGGCTATGGTCTTGGACGTGTTTGGATCGAGGGACTTCGTTCAGATTCCCTGATGCTTCCGTTCTTCAACATGAAGGTATCCCAGATGATCGCAGCAATCTGTGTACTGGCTTGTTCCGTGCTGATTGTAAAAAAACGGATGGATACCGTAAAAAAACAGGCACCAGCAGGAAAAAAGGAACAATAAATCAATTAAAAATTGTAAGAAATGGACAAGGGAAATGCAAATTGGTATTGCATTTCCCTTTTTTTTGCGTTACAATGAAACCCAAGTGGAAGCTGAGTGGCAGTGAAATGGATGTCAAGTGGTGCTCGGTGGAGGTTGTTCCCACACAGGGAAGAACATTGCATGCAATACGAAAGGTGAAGCTATATGTCAATGGGTATGATAGGAGAATCGAATCATGGCCTCGATGCAAAAGGCAGATTGATTATTCCCATAAGATTCCGTCAGGAACTTGGGGATAAATTTGTGCTGTGCAATGGCATGGACCATAACATTGACGTATATCCGGAAGCAGAGTGGACAAAATTCGCAGAGAAGCTTGCTGCACTGCCAAAGAGTAATTTCCAGGCAAGACGTCTTCGTGATTTCTACGAAGGATCTGCGGTTGTCTGTGAGATGGATAGTCAGTATCGTATTGTAATTCCACAAAAATTACGTGAATATGCGGGCATTGATCGCGAGGTTGTCATGATTGGACATACGGATACCGTAGCAATCTGGGATAAGGCAGCCTGGGATAAGATCAACAGCCCAGAAGAGATTGACCTGAAAGAAATCGCCGAGATTGGTGAGTTGTTCAACATCTAAGGGAGGCTGCGATGGAATTTAAACACAAATCGGTACTTTTGGATGAGACAATTGACAGTCTGAATATAAAACCGGATGGAATCTATGTGGATGGAACCCTCGGTGGGGGTGGACATTCCTTAGAGATCTGCAAGCGGCTTTCGGACAAAGGTAGACTGATCGGAATCGATCAGGATCTGGATGCGATTGCAGCTGCGACCGAGCGGTTGAAGGATTACAAAGATCGTGTAACGATCGTGCATTCCAACTATCAGGATATCGATGCAGTATTAAAGAACTGTTCTGTGAGCGGTGTTGACGGAATCGTTCTGGATCTCGGTGTCTCCTCGTATCAGCTTGATAATGTGGAACGTGGGTTTACTTATCGTGAGGACACGCCGCTTGATATGCGGATGAATCAGGAAAGTACTATGACAGCGAAGGATATTGTAAATGAATATTCTGAAATGGAGCTGTACCATGTGATCCGCGATTATGGCGAGGACAGTTTCGCTAAGAATATTGCAAAGCATATCGTCAAGGCGAGACAGGAGCAGGTGATAGAGACAACCGGACAGTTAAACGAGATCATCAAGGCGGCGATCCCGGCGAAAGTCCGGCAGGGACAGGGACACCCGTCCAAGAAAACATTTCAGGCGATTCGGATTGAATTGAATCACGAGTTGGATGTGCTGGAGAATTCGTTAGATACTATGATCTCATGGCTGAATCCAGGTGGCAGATTGAGCGTGATCACATTCCATTCGTTGGAAGACAGGATTGTAAAAACGATATTTAAAAGAAATATGAATCCATGTACATGTCCACCGGAGTTCCCGGTTTGTGTATGTGGGAAGAAGCCGACTGGCAAGGTGATTACCAGAAAGCCGATTGTTCCAAGTGAACAGGAACTGGCAGAAAACAGTCGGGCAAAGAGTTCCAAGCTGCGGGTATTTGAAAAAGCAGATGTATGATTTTAAGGAGTGATTGATATGGCACAACAGGTTAGAAGACAAATGAATTATGTAGACGGTACGGCTGCAAGACAGATGTACGCAGCTCCGGCACGCCGTGTGCATGAGCCGGAAAGAAAGGCACCGAGCCGTAGAGTTGCTCCACAACAGCGTCCGCAGGAACGACCAAAGGTACGGCGCAGAGTGACTGCGCAGACCAAAAAGACGCTGGCATTCTCCGCAGGATATATGCTGTTTATGGCATTTATGGTATGTCTGGTTGTTGGATCAAGCGTATTGATGTTATATTTGAATACGAAGATCAGCACACAGCAGAACAACATCAGTGCCTTAGAGGCAGAACTTGAAAAGATCGAAGATGATAACGCAGCACATAAGCTTCGTTTGAATAATATGTATACATTGGACGATATTTACAATGTAGCAACCAATGAACTTGGCATGGTCTACGCTAAGAGGGGACAGATCATTTATTATGACAGTGCCAATGAAGATTATGTAAAACAGTATCAGGATGTTCCGGGTTCGAATTAGGATGTAGATCAAAAGTCGAGCAGTTTCGCTGCTCGATTTTTGCGGTTGAGGTAAAAGTATGACTAGAAGACCACAAAACAGAGAAAATAGAAGAAGACGAAAGCGAAAGGTATTTACCAACCGGATGCGCGGCAGATTGAAATTTGTGTTTGGGTGTGTCATGGTTGGATTTGGTGTGCTTGGTGCAAAAATTATCTGGATCAATGCACAAAAAGGAAGCCAGTATAAGCAGCAGGTGTTGACGCAACAGGGCTATTCCAGCAAAGTGATTCCGTATAAGCGTGGTGATATTGTCGATGCGAACGGAACCGTGCTTGCGACGGATAAGAAGGTGTATGATCTGATATTAGAGCCTGCCAATATCGTGCAGTATGAGAAGAAAAAGACGGCGACGGTATCAGCGCTGAAGGAATTTTTCGGATTTACAGATGAGGAGATCGCAGGATTTCTGGCAAATGAAAAATCGTACTATGTAGTGGCAAAGAAGGGCGTTGAGTACGAGGAAGTACAGAAATTTGAGGAATACTGCAAAACCGATGAAGGCTCCAATGTCGTTGGAATCTATTACGAAGAGCGGTATGTACGTGTCTATCCGAACAAAGAACTTGCGTGCCATCTGCTTGGATTTACCGTCAGCGGAAATGTCGGCATGTATGGCGTCGAGGAGTATTATAACAGCGAGTTAAATGGTACGAACGGACGGGAATACTCGTATCTGAATGAGGATTACGGCGTGACCAATTCGATTGAGCCGGCAACTAACGGCTATAACCTTGTGACAAGTATTGATGCAAATGTACAGAAGATTGTTGAGGAAAAGGTAAAGGCAAAACTGGAGGAAGAGGACGCTAAGAATATATCCGTGCTCGTGATGAATCCGAAGAATTGTCAGATCATGGCGCTGTATAATTCCCATACATTTGATCCAAACGATGCTTATGATCTGGATTCGACACAGTATCAGTTCGATACGCAGGAAGAACTCGAGGCATCCGGATATTCCAGTTTTGAGGACTTTAAGCAAAACGGAACAGATGAAGAACATGTGGATGCGCTATACAAGGTATGGCGTAACTTCCCAGTATCGGATGTGTTTGAGCCGGGTTCTACCTATAAGACATTTACGATTTCCGGCGCACTCGAAGAGGGTGTGATCACACCAGAGGATACATTCTTCTGTGATGGTGGTGAGCAGATTGAGGACCGTTATATACAGTGTCATTCCCATGATTACGGTGGACATGGAATGGTCGACCTTTCCGGAGCGCTGGAGAAATCCTGCAACGATGCTTTGATGCAGATTGCAGCAAAGGAAGGAATTGCATTATTTGATAAATATCAGGTGTTGTTTGGATTTGGACAGTCCACGAATGTCGATCTGCCGGGTGAACCAAGCGATTCCTCACTCAGTGGGCTCGTATATCATGCAGATAATATGGGAGCTGTATCCCTTGCGATATCTTCGTTTGGACAGGGTGTAACAACCTCAATGATGCAGGTTGGAACCGCATTTTGTTCTGCGATTAACGGCGGATATTATTATGAGCCAAGTGTTGTACAGCGGATCGAAGATGAAAATGGAAATATCGTCCGGAATCTGGACCCTGTGTTAGTCAGAAGAACGATCTCGGAGGATGTATCAGCACAGATGCGTCAGTTTTTAAAGAACGTAGTATCCGAAGGTACCGGTAAGAAAGCGACCGTTGAGGGTTACGAGATTGGAGGTAAGACCGGTACTGCCGAGAAGCTTCCACGAGGAAATGGAAAATACATTCTTTCCTTTATTGGATTTGCACCGGTGGACGATCCACAGGTTGTTATCTATGTCGTAGCGGATGAACCGGAATTACAGTCAGGAAGTGGCGAGGCAGCGCATTTGTTTGCAGATATTGCAGAAGCTATCTTCCCATATTTGAATATTTACAAGACGGATGAGACATATGATATTGATGAGGCAACGGCAGAGGATGAACCTGCAACGCCAATCTATGGTGGAGAAGCTCCGGCCAATGATGTAGCTGGTGGCAGCGACAACCCATATGTCGAGCAGTCCGAGGGTGAGACGACAACCGAGACAACGACAGAAGATCCGAGTGCAACGACAGAAGCGCCCGCGCAGGACACAACGCAGGAAGCACCAACCGGATGATGTAGAAAACAGGTATAGTTCGCACGCACAGGGAATACATTTTTATAAAATGAGAATTGGGCGATAGCGGATATGCAGCTTTTATTTACGAGTTCCCATCGGAAGCGATTGTTGATCGTAGTGATTGCATTTTTTACGTTATTGACTATAATAACGGTGAAGCTTGTTTCCATCATGACCATGCAGGCGGACGATTATGGATATCGGGCGCGGGCGGTACAGGAACGTGAGCGCAGCATCAAGGCAAAGCGCGGCAGCATCTATGATAGAAATGGTGTTGTGCTTGCTGGTAACCAGGCAGTCTGTTCGATCTCGGTAATCTACAACCAGATCGAAGATCCGGAGACTGTAATTCGGGTTCTCAGTGAGAAACTGGAACTACCGGAGGAAGATGTCCGGAGACGTGTAGAGAAACGCTCGGTGCGTGAGAAAATCAAAAGCAATGTGGACAAGGAATTGGCAGATGAGATCCGCGCGATGAATCTGGCAGGCGTTATGATTGATGAGGACTACAAACGGTATTATCCGTACAGTACACTGGCATCCCATGTGCTGGGATTTACAGGTAGCGACAATCAGGGCATTGTCGGGCTGGAAGTATACTATGATGATCTGTTGATGGGCGAAAATGGCAGCATCAACACCGTTACAAATGCCAGAGGCATTGAAGTGGAAAATATGGCGGAGAGAAGAGTGGAAGGCACAGCCGGACAAAATCTTGTCACGTCCATAGATATAAACATCCAGCAATATATCACGCAGAAAGCGCTTGAGGTGCTGGAGAAAAAACAGGCAAAACGCGTATGTATTATCGTGATGAATCCGCAGAATGGAGAGATCTATGCCATGGTTGATGTGCCGGAATATGATCTGAACCAGCCATTTCAGTTGAACACGGATCTGGCTGGATACGAGAGTATGACTGACGGTGAGAAGATGGATGCGTTAAACAATATGTGGCGTAATTTTACAGTCAGTGATACGTACGAACCGGGATCGACCTTTAAGATCGTGACAGCGACAGCAGCCCTTGAGGCTGGAACCGTATCCTTATCGGATACCTTTTACTGTCCGGGATATAAGATCGTGGAGGATCGCAGGATCCGGTGCCATAAGACGACAGGACATGGTTCGGAGGACTTCCGGCATGCACTGATGAATTCCTGCAATCCGGCATTTATGACGATCGGAGAACGGACAGGAGCCACGAATCTGTATCAGACCTATCAGAAGCTTGGATTGTTTCAGAAAACCGGGATCGATCTTCCGGGTGAGGCAAATTCCATTATGCATAAGCTTTCCGATATCGGACCGGTAGAACTGGCAACGATGTCATTTGGACAGTCCTTTCAGATATCACCGATCCAGTTTGTGACTGCTGCAGCAACCGTTATAAATGGTGGGAATAAGATCACACCACATATCGGTATGAAGGTGGTGGATGCGGAGAGTCAGGTTATGACGGAGCTTCAATATCCGGTCACCCAAGGGGCGGTCGGTAGTGAAACATCGGCGACAATGCGTGATCTGTTGGAGTCTGTTGTGGCAGAAGGCGGAGGCAGCAAGGCGCAGATCGAGGGATACCGGATTGGCGGCAAGACAGCAACCAGTGAGAAGTATCCGAGAGGAACCGGAAAATACATATCATCTTTCCTAGGATTTGCACCGGCAAATGATCCGCAGGTCATGGCATTTGTTATGATCGATGAACCGACAGGAGTATATTATGGAGGAACGATAGCAGCCCCTGTCATACAGGAGGTATTTTCCAATATCCTTCCATATCTGGGAATACCAAAAGAGGAATAAGAAAATTACCTCATACGTGAGGAAAAATATAGCCATTTCAAAATGAAATGACGGGTAAGGAGTACAAAGAAATGAACTTGGATTTTTCAATTATTTTACCGATACTTATAGCGTTTGGAATCAGCGTGGTGTTAAGCCCGATCGTGATCCCATTTTTAAAGAAACTGAAATTTGGACAGTTTGTACGAGATGATGGACCGGAAACACATCTGAAGAAATCAGGAACACCGACAATGGGCGGACTGATCATTCTGTTGAGTCTGGTGATTACCTCGTTATTTTATATGAAGGATTATCCGGATATCCTTCCGGTATTGTTTGTAACACTTGGTTTTGGTCTGATCGGATTTCTGGATGATTATATCAAAGTCGTTATGAAGCGTTCCCTGGGACTTCGTGCATGGCAGAAGATGCTCGGACAGTTCGTTGTAACAGCAGTTTTTGCATATTATATTGAGAAATATACCGAGATCAACAACGAGATCATTATTCCATTTGTCGGTAAGACAGTTGTTCTTGATAAATGGGTTTATATCGTTTTGTTATTCTTTGTTGTACTTGGAACAGTAAATGGTGCAAACTTCACAGATGGTCTGGATGGCCTTGCTTCTTCCGTAACAGCATTGATCGCTACATTCTTTACAGTTGTTGCGATCGGAACCGGATCCGGTCTTGCGCCTATCTCCTGTGCAGCAATGGGAAGCTTGTTAGGATTCCTTGTATATAATGTATACCCTGCAAGAGTGTTTATGGGTGACACCGGTTCTCTTGCACTTGGCGGATTTGTAGCATCGATTGCATACATGCTGAAGATGCCATTATTTATTCTGATCGTGGCATTCATTTATTTTATAGAAGTATTATCGGTTATCATCCAGGTAGTTTCATTCAAACTGACTGGAAAACGAGTGTTCAAAATGGCACCGATCCATCATCATTTTGAGCTTTCCGGATGGCCTGAGACAAAGGTTGTATCAATATTTGCGATAGTAACAGCCGTACTTTGTGTTGTAGGTTTACTGGCTGTTTAATACGGAGGATATGAAGATGAATTTTAAAAATGCTTTAGTGGCTGGTACAGGTAAGAGCGGCATCAGTGCAGCAAAGCTGCTGATCGCTCATGGCGTAAAGGTTACGCTGTTTGATGAAAATGAAAAAAGAGATAAAAATGATCTGATGGAGAAACTCTCCCAGTCAGAACTTGTTACGATCCTGCTTGGAAAATTAACGGATGAAGTATTAAAGCAGACAGATATTATGGTTATAAGCCCGGGTATTCCGGTTGATTCTGCATTTGTAGAGGATATAAAGAAAGCAGGCATTCCGGTATGGAGTGAGATTGAGCTTGCATATTATTTTGGTAAAGGAAAGATCGCTGCGATCACAGGAACAAATGGTAAGACAACGACGACGGCACTTGTTGGCGAGATCGTAAAGGCGTGGAATCCGAAGACGATCGTAGTTGGAAATATCGGTATTCCATATACCGAGCTTTGTGATACAACCGATGATGACAGTGCAACAGTAGCAGAGATCAGCAGCTTCCAGTTAGAGACGATCGTGGATTTTCATCCGAATGTCAGTGCAATCTTAAATCTGACACCGGATCATCTGAACCGTCATTATACATTTGAAAATTACGGAAATGTCAAGAAGTCGATCACAAAGAATCAGACAGAAGATGATGTGGTTGTATTAAACTATGATGATGATCATACAAGAGCAATGGCAGAGGGAATCCGCCCAAGAGTTGTATATTTCAGCAGACTGGAGAAGCCTGCAGACGGTGTATATGTAGAGGATGGTCACATTGTGATCGAGGCAAATGGAGAAAAGATCGATGTCCTTGCATTAAAGGATCTGATCCTGCTCGGTTCCCACAATGTTGAAAATGTGCTCGCTGCAGTTGGTATCTCTTATTATATGGGAGTGCCGGTCAATGTCATTCGTGATGTTGCAGTCAGTTTTAAAGCCGTAGAGCATAGAATAGAGTATGTAAAGACAGTGGCTGGTGTGGATTATTACAATGATTCCAAGGGAACCAATCCGGATGCTGCAATCAAAGGCATTCAGGCAATGAACCGTCCGACACTTCTGATCGGCGGCGGTTATGATAAACAGTCCGGTTATGATGAATGGATTGAGGCATTTGACGGAAAGGTACGTTATCTGGTGCTGATCGGTCAGACCCGCGACAAGATTGCCGAGTGTGCAAAACGCCACGGCTTCAATGATATCATGTACGCGGAAGATCTGCAGGAGGCTGTACAGGTATGTGCATCCTACGCAAATCCAGGCGATAACGTCCTGCTTTCACCGGCATGTGCAAGCTGGGGGCAGTTCAAGAACTTTGAAGAGCGCGGACGCAAATTCAAAGAGTTTGTGAGAAATTTGTAATACCAAGGTTCAAAGGTCGGAAATCCGACGCAAGATTGCTTGCAGGAGGAATTGTGACTTTTGAGAATTGCGGAGTGCAAAGCACGCAGCAATTCGGTATTGGAAGAATAAAGGTTACTGGGCACGTATGCGTGAATAGTAACGAATAAAGGCTTAATGTATTTAAGGGGGCTGTCGCAGCCGGCATTTGTCTGCGGCAGCCCTGATTTGAAGGAAAAACTGCCGTTTACAGGCAGAATTTCGAAACTGTAACAACAAAAAGCAGGGGAGTGGAAGTATGCCGGAACCGGGAAAAATTAAAAAGAAAAAACCACATCGGTTTTATGATTACAGTCTGCTGTTTACCATCATTTTCCTGACGGTATTCGGACTGATCATGATTTACAGCGCGAGCTCCTATAAGGCGCAGCTTGATTACGGCAATCCGGGATATTTTATGCTTCGTCAGGCGGGCATCGCGGGTGTCAGCTTTGTTGCGATGTATATCGTCTCCAAGATAGATTATCACTGGTTTGCGCGGTTTGCGATGCTGGGATATATCGCTTCATACGTGACGCTGCTTCTGACGCGTTTTACACCTCTGGGCGTGGCATCGCATGGTAAGAAGCGCTGGCTGCGCCTGGGACCGCTCCAGTTCCAGCCGACCGAGATTGTCAAGATTTCCCTGATTCTGCTTCTGGCGGTTCTGATTGCCAATCTGGGCGTGCGGATCAACCAGCTGCGGGCAGTCGGATTTATCGTGGCGCTGTCGGCGCCGCTGGCACTTTTAGTTACGGCGAACAACTTAAGTTCTGGTATCATCATCTGCGGCATCGTGTTTGTGATGCTGTTTGTGGCGTGCAAGATCAAATGGCCGTTTTTCCTCTGCATCGGAGGCGGC
>ERZ773165.1196-NODE-1196-length-16511-cov-25.263551_pt1 | contig 16511 bp, 9 predicted proteins | sample MGYA00581003_ERZ773165 | MGnify/ENA primary metagenome ERZ773165 (study PRJEB29015, sample SAMEA2737817) | human gut metagenome | biome: human gut; feature: human-associated habitat; material: faeces | place: China | collected 2012 ... | reverse complement strand
GGCAAAGCCCGAGCTTGTGAAAGTTTGGGCTTTGTTGTAAATAAAAATGTTTTTTTAAAGATTTCGTATCTGTGAAAAGGAAAAAAATAAAAAAGGGTGCGTCACAGACTTATGACACACCCTCTTTTTGTAACATCTTTGTTTCATTTTCGTCAATACCTTTCAATCTCATCGCAACCACCCTGTAACAATACCATCGTATCTTTGCATCCGAAAAGAAGAGGGTTATCATAACCCAATTCCCGACAAAGAGAGAGGGAACTGAAACAAGCAGTCCTCTCAGACAAAAGAAGATTTAACAAGAAAAAAGAAAAAGGTATGAAACTAAAAAGGGGAATCATTGCTTTGGGATTGCTTTCGGCTGTAAGCTTGCAGTCGTGGGCGCAACAACTCAAGGGAGTCGTTATCGACAAAAACTCGAAAGAGACACTCATCGGAGCCGTTATCAGTATCGAAGGAACCGATGTGAAAGCAGTAACCGACGTGAACGGAAACTTTTCGTTCGACGGATTGAAAGATGGTACTTATACATTATATATTAAATATGTAGGGTATAAAACTCTAAAAATTGACGGGGTTCAGATGAAGGATACAAAACTGACGATTGCTTTGCAGCCTGATGAACAGCAACTGAAAGGCGTGACCGTTACCGCAGTGGAAAGGCGTAATACGGATGCGGCAATGATACAGGTAGCCAAAAGCAGTCCCGTCATCGTGAGCAATGTTTCAGCACAAGAAATAAGTCGTACGCAAGACACCAATGCGGGTGAGGTGATACGCCGTGTGCCAGGCGTGAGCCTCATCGACGACAAGTTCGTCATGGTACGTGGGCTGTCTCAGCGTTACAACAATGTTTGGGTCAACGGAGGAGCGGTGCCCAGTTCGGAGGCCGACTCAAGGGCATTCTCCTTCGACATCATCCCAAGTTCACAAATTGACAATCTTACTATCGTGAAAAGCCCAACCGCAGAATATCCTGCCGACTATTCGGGCGGTTTTATCATCGTCAACACCAAAGAGATTCCGGCAGAAAACAGTTTTTCTTTATCTGTAGGTGGAAACTGGAACACAGCTTCAGCCTTCCAGGACTTTGCTTACTCTAAAGGTTCGGCAACCGACTTCCTGGCTTTCGACAACGGGATGCGGAACATTCACGGAGGTATCAATGCCTCCTTGGCTCCTCAGCTCGATGCCAACGGCAGCCCGATAGACAACTATGCCACATCCCTCTTGGGCAACCACCTGAACAACAACTGGATGGTAAAGAGCAAGAAGCCTCTGGGCGACCTGAAGTTGGCAGCCAGCCTGAACCATCGATGGATGTTGGGAGGCAGAACACTCGGCATGCTTGCCGCACTGAACTACACCAATGAATATCGCACCTACGAGAAGATGGAGAACAACCTCTTTGGTATCTACGATGCTGCTAACGACAAGCCCAACTACCTGCGTCATTCTGTCGACGACCAATATAATAATAATGTCAGACTCGGAGCCATGCTCAACTTCACCCTCCTCTCCAAAAACGGCAACCACAAGTACCAGTTCAAGAACATCTTCAACCAGTTGGCTACAAGTCGATATACATGGCGTGACGGTGTGAGCGCACAGTCGAACCTGGAGCGAAGTGCTGAGTATTACTACCGCAGCCGAACTACATATAACGGTCAGCTTACCGGCAAGCACACCTTCACCAGCGATGCCCTTGACTGGAGTATCGGGTATGCGTATGCCAACCGTCATTTGCCTGACCGTCGTAGATATCTCATCGACGATGCTCTCGAATCGGGCGTATACGCCCTGAGCACCGGAAACGACATATCTCGCGAGTGGACACAACTCGACGAGCACATTCTCTCTCTTGGCATCAACGACAAGCACCACTTCAAGTTTGGCAACTTTGAGCCAGACTTGCAGGTGGGTGCCTACGGAGAGTATCGAAGCCGCAAGTACCAGACTCGCAATTTTATCTACAACTGGAATGTTTCTGACAATAATATGCCATCCGACTTCCGCCACAGCGACATCCCTACCCTTCTTTCCAATGAGGAGAATATGGGCTACGACAAACTGTACTTGCTTGAGCAGAAGCAGATGCGCAACAACTATCGCGGACACAACACATTAGGCGCAGGATACCTTACCTTGTCTCTCCCCTTTGGGCAGTTTGGCATCCACGCTGGTGTCCGCTTTGAGCACAACGACATGGAGCTGATCTCCAATACCCGCGACTACGAGAAGAGCGAGACAAGCCGCCACTACAGAACCAGCGACTTCTTCCCTTCACTCAATACCACCTACAAGTTGAACGACCAGCATCAGATTCGTCTGTCGTATGGCCGCAGCATCAACCGACCTGAGTTCCGCGAGGTTTCATCATCGGTTTACTACGACTTCGACCTGGCAAGCAACGTGCAGGGAAATACAGAGTTGAAGAACTGCTATGTCGACAATCTCGACTTGCGCTACGAATGGTATCCATCAAGAGGCGAGCTCATCTCACTGGCTGTCTTCTACAAGCACTTCGACTCGCCCATAGAATGGACCTACACCGTGGCTGGCGGTACCGACCTCATCTATTCATACAAGAACGCCAAGAGTGCCAGCAACTACGGAATAGAGTTGGATATCCGCAAGAGTCTCGACTTCATAGGTCTTCGCGACTTCAGCTGGTCGTTCAATGGAGCCCTGATCAAGAGCAAGGTGCAGTTTGAGAAAGGAGCCAAAGAGGAGAACAGACCCATGCAGGGACAGTCGCCCTACCTCATCAACACCGGACTCTTCTATAAGAACGAGCCACTCAAGATGGACATTTCCCTGCTATACAACCGCATCGGAAAACGAATCATCGGTGTGGGAAGAAGCGAAGGAAGCTCTGGCGACGACTCCAATGCACGAGTGCCCCACAGCTACGAGATGCCTCGCAACACCATCGACCTCTCGTTTGCCAAGAAGTTTGGCTGCCACCTGGAACTGAAACTCAACATCAGAGATCTGCTGGCAGAAAAAGTTTACTACAAGCAGTTTGCCGACGTGACCTACAGCGATGGACGAACCAAAGAGGTAGAGGAGATTACAAGATGCTACAAACCTGGCAGAAACATAGGTTTGCAGGCGATATATAAATTTTAGAAAGAAGTTTAGCAAAGGTAACAACTCAGCCCCCTATAGCCATAAGTAGTTACTTTAATACGATACAAATTGTTTTCAGTTCGTTATGATTTGTTCTGTCTCTATGATTAAATTTCCGTTCTATTGTTTGGAAATGTCTGTTCAAAGGCTTTGAACAGAGATTTTATAAGGCAAAGAAAACATTTATATAGTATAAGAGTAAGATTTCTGTGGGTTAGAAAGAAAATATTAGATGTTTGTTAAATAAAAAATTTAAAACAAGAAACAATGATGAACAAGATGTATTTAATGGGATGCATAGGCATTCTCGCAGCATCTGCCATGTTGAGCAGTTGCAGCAGTGACGACGAGGGTAATGGAGGTAGCACTACCGAGTACAAGTGGACTACCAATGGTGGTCTTAAGGCTTGCGACCACATTCTCTTCGAAACTGACAACAAGGAGAACGCCAACGGAACACAAATCGGAAACGGAGACCAGGAATTCGTTTTCACAGGCAAGCAGACTTTGAAGAAAGGCACTTATCTCCTCAAGGGATGGGTATATATCGCAGATGGCGCTGAGCTCACCATCGAACCGGGAACGATTATCAAGGGCGACAAGCAGACCAAGGCTGCCCTCATCGCAGAGCGTGGCGGTAAACTCATCGCCAAAGGTACAGCCACAGAGCCTATCGTCTTCACATCTGAAGAAGCTGCAGGCAACAGAAAGCCTGGCGACTGGGGTGGTGTCATCCTCTGCGGTAAGGCTAAGAACAACCAGACACAGCAACAGATAGAGGGTGGTCCTCGTACACAACATGGCGGCAACGACGATGCCGACAATTCGGGAGCCTTGAGCTATGTCCGCATCGAGTTTGCAGGTTATCCTTTCCAGAAGGATAAGGAGATCAATGGCTTGACCTTGGGTTCTGTAGGTTCTGGCACACAGATTGACCACGTACAGGTGTCTTACTCTAATGATGATTCCTTCGAGTGGTTTGGTGGTACTGTGAATTGCAAGTACCTCGTTGCCTACAAGGGCTGGGATGACGACTTCGATACCGACAACGGTTTCTCAGGAAAGGTACAGTATGGTCTCTCTATCCGCGACAGCAAGATTGCCGACACCTCTCAGAGCAATGGTTTCGAGAGCGACAACTGTTCTGACGGTGCTACCGTGGATCCTCGCACCACAGCCACCTTCTCCAACATCACCTTCGTAGGTCCTAAGGTTTTGGATGACAAGTTTGAGAACACAACAAACTATATTAACGCTGGTGCATACAATCCAAACAATGGTTCAGCCCTCGGCAAGTTCCAGGCAGCCATGCAGATTCGCCGTTCTTCTAATCTCAACTGTATCAACTCTGTAGCCTTAGGCTGGCCTATCGGTTTGATTATCGACGGTGAGAAGGGTGAAACTGTTCAGAATGCCAAGGATAAGAAGTTCAAACTCCAGAATGTTTATTTCGCAGGTATGGACGCGATAGGAACCGATGCCAACAAGAAGTATGAGGATTACCTCTACGATGCTGTCAACAAGAAGGACATCGACAAGAATCAGCAGTCATACAGCCACACCTTCTTCAGTTCAGAGCCAACCAACAAGTACTTCGCATCATGGACCTCACTGGTAAGTGCCGACGGTTACACTCCTATCGCTGGCAGCCCTCTGCTCAGTGCAGCATCATTCTCTGGCTGGACAGGCTTTGATGTAGTAAGCTTCATCGGTGCATTCGATGGCAGCAACAACTGGCTGAACGGCTGGACCAACTTCGACCCTCAGAACGCAAGATACTAACTAATCGATTCTTTTTTGACTATAAGGAGTTCTATGTATCGGGCATGGCGCAAGCGATTTGCGCCATGCCTTTTTTGGAACTGTAACTCGAAGATGATTGTATTAACCATAGTGGCAACAAAGTTATGGATGTCCAACACAACAACTTAGTGACGGGAAAAAATAACTTGGTACGATTTGAGTGAAATTAGTCGAATATTGCAGATACAGAATATAAAGGATAATTAGCAAGCCAATCCTGCTCTCTATAAGGTGACATGGATAGGCGCATACCTTTCAATCCCTGATTGCGCTCCACAAACACCCTCAGACTCTTAGCCTGCAAATTCTCCTCAGCCTTTACTTCTATCGGAATGATTCTTTCCTCATCCTGCACCAGGAAATCTATTTCACCACGTGAATTTTCTGCCGACCAATAAAAGTCGTCCTTAAAAGTGTGGAAAATCGCAAAAAGTCGTCCTTAAAAGTGTGGAAAATCACAAAAAGTCGTCCTTAAAAATGTGGAAAATCACAAAAAGTCGTCCTTAAAAATGTGGAAAATCACAAAAAGTCGTCCTTAAAAATGTATTTACAGCAGCCATTTCCAGACAGATCCAAACCCAAAATGAAGGGTGAAGAGATTTGATGGAATAACCTATACATAGACTATTACTACTCGATTAATTATATAAAAAAGGCCAATATTGCTTATTTTCTAAATAAAAGCATTAACTTTGCATTTTATTCTAAAAAGTTATATATATATGAAAAAAATTGTTTTGTTAACAATGTTGCTTGTATCTACAAGCACATTCATGATGGCTCAGACTCCTATTGAGCAAGCAAGAGAAAAAGCCAAGGCTTTGATTAAGGGCGGTGTAACAGACATCAGCAAGATTCTCCCTAAACACGAATCAGATGATGACGAGGATGTTGATGATGATGACGATTCTACAATAGACCCATTAGAAGGAAAATCGGAAGAATACATCCGAGGCTTTAATGATGCCAGACGAAAGACTTATGAAGAGCAGAAAGCTTCATTTACGAAAGCTGGTATAGACTTCAATCAAACAGCTCTTAGTAAGCTCAGAATGGATTCTGTTGGTATCTATGCTAACATAGATAACAGTCTTGTTGCTATGAAGCATATAGACTTCAAAGAAATAGAAAGAACTGGATATATCAATCCGTTTAAAGACAAGGAACTTATCACGTTCGAAGGTAAGACTTCGCCTTATGCTTTTGTTGGTGGCAAGGCTACTTTTCGCATTTATTTCACGCATGATAGAAATAGTATCTCTGAGTATTATGATATGTTCTCCAGTGACTATAGCATAGACGATTTCTTTGTGGTAAAATTCAAGTCTGTAGGAAAAGGCAGACAAATGACCAGTGCTGTTGTTCATTCCAACAGAATTGAAGGTGCCAAGGAAGATAAATCTGTAAAATTAGAAGTGAAAAAAGTTTCTGATAACGTTTATGACTTGACAGTAGAAGGACAGCCTGGAGAATACTGTCTTACTTACAACAATAAGCAAGGCAATACCAGTAATGGGATGAAGAACTCAGGCAGTAAGAAAGTCTTTGACTTCACCATTAAATAAATTGAGTTTAAGGGATGCTCCGATTAGTAGCATCCCTTAAATAATTCTATATAGCGAGTATTATCAGTAAATTAGTATTTATCCACGTACGGTTATTAGTAAATAGCGCCGCAGAATTATTAGTATTTACCACGTAAAGATAGCAATAAATTCTGATATTCAAGATGATACGTTATATTTTTAAAAGAGTTTTTATTGGTCTTGACATTCTGCTTTTCTCTAAAAGGAAAAACAGAAAACGTCAAAATATAACCTAAATTAATTTGGTGACGCGGCGTTTTCTTCGTATCTTTGCCGCAAAATATGCGGCGTTTTTGGATAAATAATGCCGCAAGAGTATAAAAACTTCTTTATTAAGATTATTGCATGAAAAAACAACATAACAGAAAAAAACGCATGGCACAATATGCCATGTATGCATACTGTTTTTTTGCGATTCTTTCACTCGTAAACACGGTTTGTGGAAGTCTTGGTGTTGCAGTCAACATTCCATCCATCTTACTCACCATCAAACAATGGGTATTAATGCTTGCCACCATAGCATTATGGGGAACATTCCGATTAATACAACCAATAAACGAAAAGTTGCTGAAACGTTGCTGCGAGGTGATGGTATTTTACTATGTGTTTTCATTCGTCCTGTCAATATGTTTTAAGTTCAACCTAATACCCATGACACAAAATGGCTTGATAACCAGGACTGCAACTATCCTCACTTGGACAGAAAGCAGCATCGGCTTGCTCTCTGTCATCGCATCACTGATTGCCGGTTGCCATTTAGGAAGAAAACATAAAGGAAGCATGCAACAACTGGGCACAGCACTTATCCTGGTTTTCATCGTATGGCTGATATGTGTAAACATCCTCCCAACCACTATATTTTATCTATTGGGAATCAGTCATCCAACAGCCTTCACCTGTGTCAATATGTTCTCTGCTTTTTCCAACACACTCGTTTATATATACGCATACTATAGAATGTATCGCACTATAAACAACTGATTACGATTTAAGAAGTAGGATTTATTCAGCCTTCTATTAAGCCACAGGTTGGTCATCTATTATGACCCCAAAAGGGAATAAGAAGTGAAAAGAATAGCAAAAATCTATAAAATATCTGTTTCTTTTGGTAGAGTCTTTAAATAGCCGTATCTTTGCACCATAAAAACAGCAACAAGATGGCAAAGATATTGATTATAGAAGACGATTTGGCATTTGGAACCATGATTCAGACATGGCTCAGAAAGAAAGGTTTCGAAGTAGAGAAAGCCACATCGGTTGGTGCTGCCTTGAGGTTGTTGCAGGAAGACAGCCAGCGCGATCTGATTCTCTCAGACCTCAGACTTCCCGACCACGACGGACTCACCACACTGAGATGGCTCCACAAGCAGGGCCTTCACATTCCCTTTATCGTCATGACAAGCTATGCAGAGGTGCAGAACGCTGTGCTCGCCATGAAATCGGGAGCCAATGACTATGTGGCTAAACCGTTTCATCCCGACATACTGTTAGAGAAAATCAATGAGGCTATCAAGCAAGCTTCATCGGCACCTGTTCCGGCAAACTCTCCTGCCACACCGACTCAACAAGAAACCCCTCAGCAAACTACCACACAGCCCGACGAAGACGAGGCGCCCAAATACATAGAAGGCAAGAGCGAAGCCTCGCAACAGCTATATAGATATGTGTCACTCGTAGCACCTACCCCTATGTCGGTACTGATACTCGGAGCAAGCGGCACAGGCAAGGAATATGTGGCGCATCGCATACACGAATTGAGCAGCCGTGCCGACAAGCCCTTCTTCGCCATAGACTGTGGAGCCATACCAAGAGATGTAGCTGCATCCGAATTCTTCGGTCATGTGAAAGGCGCCTTTACTGGAGCCGAACAAGACAAGAAGGGAGCTTTCGAAGTAGCCAACGGAGGAACACTCTTCCTCGACGAGATGGGAAACCTGAGCTATGATGTGCAGGTGCAACTGCTTCGTGCCCTGCAGGAGAGAAAGATAAGACCCGTGGGAGGAACTAAGGAAATCGACATCGATATCCGACTGGTGTGCGCCACCAACGAAAACCTGGCACAGAGAGTGACTGAGGGACAGTTCCGCGAAGACCTCTTCCACCGCATCAACGAGTTCACCATCTATATGCCCGAACTGAAAGACCGCGGCACAGACCTCTTCCTCTTCGCCAACCTCTTCGTCAAGCATGCCAACAAGGAGTTGGGACGGCACGTGCTCGGGTTCGACGACAAGGCTTCAGAGATGATTGCCTCGTACAGCTGGCCCGGCAACCTGCGCGAACTCAACAACGTGATGAAGCGTGCCACCCTGCTGACCAAGGGAAACTATATCGGCAGGACTGAACTCCAGCAGAGCATGAGTCATCTGCAACAACCCACAGAGACCTTGACTTTGCGGGATGAGCAAACCGAGTTGCAACGCATAGAGGCTGCCCTGAAAACCGCCAATGGCAACAAGAGCAAGGCTGCCCAACTGTTGGGAGTGGACAGAAAAACCCTCTACAACAAAATCAAGAAATATAATCTATAGACCTCTGCAACTTCCTATAACACATAGCAAGGACGGACTGTAAACCCAATGGGGTTCATAGTCCGTCCTTGCTGTATGATAGCTTTTCTATCATGTCCCGACATCCTGTGCCATTCCCCAATAGAGTTCCACAACTTTTTGGGGAAATATTCCACACTCTTTCCACACTTTCCACACTTCCCCACTTTTTGGCACAACCATTCCATCCTCTGATTATCAAGTACTTAGCAAACTTTCTTCATTTTTGGCACGCTGATTGTGATATTAGATAGTGAACTCGCAAACGAACTGAATGTTCAACAAGAGTTTCAACAGAGAATAATAAACAAAAATAGAATATTAACAATTTAAAACATTACAATTATGAAGAAGTTATTTTTCGCAGTTAGCGCAGCAGCATTCGTTTTCGTATCAGCAAACAACGTATTTGCAAGTAACAAAATGATCAGCACATCAGCTTACGAGCCAACTGATACAGTAGCTCCAGCCGACACTACAGAGACTACAACAGAGAAGCCAGCGGAAGCATCTTTGGTAATGGCACTCAGCGACATCGAGCCAACTGACACAGTAGCACCAGCCGAGACTCCTGCTCCAACAGAGACTCCTGCTCCTGCTGACACAACAAATACTCCAGCCGACTCAACAGCAGAACAGGCTCAGTAAACCACTCCATCTTCAAAAAACAGTATACATGCAGCTTTTAAAATGAAAATATCTTGTCTTCTCCTCCGAAGGCAAGATATTTTTTTGTATTTTTGCACCATGATAAAAAACAATATTCCTCTCAAAGTAGCCTTAGGATATGCTGCCGTAGCTGTGGTGATGGCCCTGGCAGTAGCGCTCGTATACAGCAACACGCAGTCTATCCTGAACATCGACAAGGCTTCACGTGACTATACCCACAAGCGCAATATGGCCGACAGCCTGGTGTACAGCCTGCTCGACGTGAGCAACAACGAACGTTCCATCTATATGGAGACATCGGGAAACTGGGAGGAACTCAACCACTCCATCTCAGAAGCCAAGGTGCAGGCACTCAAACTCAAGGCGCTGGAAAAGGACTCCCTGCAGAAAGCACGCATGGACACCCTCGTCAGTCTGCTCAACCTGAAACAAGTCAACCTGAAGCAACTCCGGAGAGTGTTGATAGCCAACAATCATGAGAGCTTTCTTCACGAAAAGGTGAGCAATCTGAGCAGCGGAAAAGACTCGGTAGTGGTGCACCCCAAGACTGCACAAACCCATGAGAACAAAAGGACAACCGTTGAGGTGGTGAAGACCCGAAAAGGCTTCTTCCGCCGACTCGCCGACGCCTTCAAGAAAGGCGCCACCGACACCATAGCCATACACAATGATGTCAACCAAACTACAACCGACTCGATTTCCACACCTGTCGACATCGCCGGAGAGGTGGCACAGGTGCTGTCGCAGATAGGACAGGAAGACAAACAGAACACACAGAAGAAGGAGAAAGCTGTAAACAAAGAGGTGAGCGACCTGCAGAAAGTGAACGCCCAGCTTGCCGAACGTACTTCCCACTTGCTCAACACCATCCGCCAAAGCGAGATGCAGTCCATGCAGCAGGCTTTAGGCAAAGCGCTGAATGCCCGCCGTTCACTCCTGTGGCAGATCACCCTTATGGCTTTGCTTGCCATGACCGCCGCCGTAGTCTTGCTGTGCTACATCTTCAAAGACACCAAGAAGGAACGCATCTATCGTGAGAACTTGGAAGAGGCCAACACCGAGATTCAGCGCATCATGAACCAACGCGAAAGACTCCTTCTTACCATCACCCACGACATCAAGGCTCCCGTGGCTTCCATTTCGGGCTTCATCGACCTGATGAGAGAACATGTGAGCGACGAGAAAGGCATGAACTATATCGACAACATAGCCAGCTCTGCCAGCCATCTGTCAAGATTGGTGGCCTCGCTCCTCGACTATCACAAATTGGAGAACGGACTGCTGGAACTCCATCCCTCCAGTTTCTCGCCAGCCTCGCTCATTCACCAATGCACCGAAGGCATGAGGATGCAGGCAGAGAAGAAGAACCTGGTGTTAAGTTCCTCTTATCAGGATAAGGCTGCCGAGCTGCAAGGATTAGCAGCCGATGCCGCAATCACCTATCAGGCAGATGCTTTCCGCATCCGTCAGGTGTTGGACAACCTCATCAGCAACGCCATCAAGTACACCGTGAAAGGAAAGGTTACTGTCACTGCCCTCGTCAAGCCAGCCTCATCGGCAGGCATCTGTCACCTTATTATAAAGGTAGAGGATACGGGCATGGGCATGACTTCTGAGGAATGTCGAAAAGTGTTCCAGGCTTTCACACGTCTCAAGGACGCACAGGGCATAGAAGGCACAGGTTTAGGACTGTCCATCACCCATGAACTCGTCACTCTCTTAGGCGGACAGATCAGTCTGCAATCAGAGAAAGGCATCGGCTCCACCTTTACCATCACCCTTCCTATCAGTCAGAATCCTCCTTCCGTTCAGGAAGCATCGATGGGCGAAGCTGCCGAAAAGCAGCCGGCAAGTATCAGCGCCGCGGGCACAGAACTGTCATCAGCGAACCAGCAGCCCCTTGCCAACCATAAGATTCTGATCCTCGACGACGACCGTCTGCAGCTGCAACTGCTTCAGGAGATGCTGCACCGCAAGGCCAATGACGACTGGCAGATATTTGCCTGTCAACATGTTACCGAGGCTCTTACCATTCTGCACAACGAGCAGCCCGCCCTGATGCTGATGGATATAGAAATGCCAGAGATGAACGGAACGGAGATTATCCGCATGATCAATCACAGACACATGAAGGTGATAGCCATGACAGCCCACGACATCAGCATCAAGGAAGAACTGACGGAGGCTGGCTTCGACGACTGCCTGTTCAAGCCCTTCCGTCCTGAAGCCTTAGAGAGTTTGTTGGCTCCTGCTGCCCGAGAAGCTGCTACAGAAGAGCCTGCCGCTGAAGAAACAACTGCAGAAGAGCCTGCCGCCGATGTATCTGCCCGTGAAAGGCTGTCTTCACTTTTGATCTTTGCCGGAGGCGACAAGGAAGCGGAGATGGAGATTGTGAAAACCGTGACGGAAGAAATGGAAACTTACCGGGAATCGTTGAACAAGTATCTGCCTGCTGCCGAAAAGGAAAAAGAGGCACAGGAGAACAATACACAGGCGGTACAGGTGGAACTCAGCCAGGAGGACAAGCAGAATGTGTCAAGAATCGCCCACAAACTGCAACCCATAGCCCAGATGATGCAGGCGGAATGTCAACAGCAGCTGCTGGCTCTCTCGCCCGAGCACATCAGCGAACAGGAAGACAAAAAAATCCGAGCATACATCCAGGCCGTCTTCGACGACTTAGGAAATATGCTCGGAGAGTTGAGAAATATTCTTTCTGAGTAATCGTACTTACAGTTCCACATTGTCTATGTGGAATTTCATGAGTCCGGCAGGCACCTTCACCATGACCTCATCGCCGGCTTTCTTGCCCAAGAGAGCCTGTGCGATGGGCGACTTGATAGAGATTTTTCCACTATGAAGGTCTGCCTCGTGAGGATTCACTATGGTGTAGGTCATGCTGCACTTATTGGCCACATTAGTAATCTTCACCTTGCTCAACAGTCCCACCTTGTCGCTTTGCAGTCGCGACTTGTCTATTACGCGGGCATTCTCCAGAATCTTCTGCTTGAAACTGATTCTGCTCAACAGCTTGCCCTGCTCTCGCTTGGCAGCATGATACTCAAAGTTCTCGCTGAGGTCGCCCTTGTCGCGTGCCTCGGCTATGGCGTCACGCACAGCAGGCAGTTCCACCTTTACCATGTGTTGAAGTTCAGCCACGAGCTCATCGTAGCCTTCCTGAGACATATATTCCATAATGTTTTTTTCCGTTTTGTTTTATTCTTCGGCGTGCAAAGGTACGGAGAAATCATGAAAAAGCCAAGACTTTGCCCGAGTTTTACGCAAAAAGACATTGGTTTAACAATTAGCAAGATTGCACTGGGAGGGCAGGCATCTTGCTAATTATGGGCGGGCAAGATGCCACGCCCTCCCCAGTTCCAACCTGCTAAATCGTAAGGATTTAAAAAGGGTGCATCAAAACCCACGTTGTGATGCACCCTTTGATAGATGAATAAAAATTATTGTTTACTTGATAACAACCTTTCTTGTTGTACCATCAGACATCTTGATGATGTTGATGCCCTTCTGCAAGGTGTTGATCTTCATACCATTGATAGTGTAGATACCATTTACAGCACTTGCTGATGGACGGTTCTCGATGTTCTCGATGCCAGTAGCTACGCCAGTACCCTTTCTTGAAATACCCAAGATGGTGATATAACCACCGCCACCATAGGTCTTTGTGAACTCTACATTCTTCACTTCCTTCGACTTATCAGTCTTCATAGTGTACTCATAGAGGCGAATCTTACCTGTATCGATATCGTCTTGGTAATATGGAAGGTTCTGCTTAGTGATAATACGACCCAAACCATATACAGCCTCGCTACCTGATGGAGAATCGGTATACCAATCCTGAGGAGTATAACGCTCATTATAGGTATGAGTATTGTCTGTGTAATATGCTGTAGCAACAAGACTTGCATTACCATTTGCAGAGACAACGAGGAAGTAAAGCTCCTCACATTTCTCTGGATTTTCAAACTCCAATGTACCAGCAGAGAAGTTAGACTTAAGAGTGAGCGCATTCTTCTTACTAAAGTCAGCTATCTGGAACTGAGTTCCATTTGCTGTTGTTACGATACCATTGCTGCCACAAAGAGCACCTTCCTTCTGAACGCCCTCAGTATAGAATACCCATCCCTGGTTGTCGAGAATATTGTCAGAGAACTGTTTTGAAGGCTTGCCCTCAGCGATAACGTCAGCATTCCAACCTGATTTCACTACTACTGGAGCTACAGCTGGCATAGCAGCAGCAAACTGCTCATAAGCCTCAACCTCAGCCAAAGAAGGATAGAAGTATGGATTCAAGTTACAGATCACTGCGATATACTTAGTCTCCTCGAAGTCTGGCAAGATGTACTCCAACTCAGATACCTCACCCAGGTCAGAGAATGTCTTCACGCGAGTCAAGTTATTGATATCGTTACCTACAGCGATGCTAATCTCCTTGTTTACGATACCTGTTTCATCGTTATCATTTGTACCCTTGTTGTTGTTAGGGATGTGGATAGCAACCTTAGAGAGATTCCAAGACTTACCATCTGGAGCTGTAAAGATAGCCCATGCGTCATCTTTATGAGTAGAAGGTGTCTCGATAACTTGAAGAGCGTCAGTAGCCTTGTCACCATCTGTCAAGCCAGGGATATCGAACTTGTCGAATGTAACACCGAATCCACCATTACCCTGATAGTGACGAACCTCAGCAGTAGCACCAGTCAAGATGTTAGGCTGTGTATTAGAATCGATACTGATATTCACAACACGCTCCTTGTATGTACCACCATTATCTACTGTGATAGTGAGTTTCTCAACACCCATCTTCATACCTGCTGTTACAGGGATGGTGAATGTGCAGTTAGCCTGATCCTCTGTGATAGTACCAACCTTCAAACCAGCAGTTGACTTCACACGGCAAGCGAATTTAGGATCTCTTGGATCACCATTCAAGTCGTAAGTTACAACGATGTTCTGTGTCTCACCAGCGTTCATCTTCATCTCAGAAGAAGAAACCGAAATAGACATATTGTTGTCCTCAGAACCGAATACCTGGAACTCCCAAATACGGAGAGTACCGTTAGCCTCAGGAATCAACTTCACGTAACGTGCCTTGAAAGGAGGAATGTAGTCGGTCTTGACGCTCTCGTTTACACGGTTTTCTGCATCAACCACTGTTGTCCAGGTCTCACCGTCGTTAGACAGCTGAATCTTATAGTTGTTGATCTGGTCAACACCATACTCAGGACCAGAGTTACCATCATAGATACAGAAACCATAGATACGATATGCGCTCTGGCAATCGAAGATAGCCCAACGGTCGCTCTGCAATGTACACCACTTACCGCTTGTCTCTTGTGGATAAACTTCACCATCGATAATCTTCCAAGGTGTCTCAGTACTATTAGTAGAGTTAGAGAATTTAACCACAGTCTTGTTCTGTACTACGTTGTAAACAGTTGCAGCGTCTTCTTTAGCAATAACGTCGATAACTTGCTTAGTGGTTTCAGATGTACCAACAACGTTAGTAACCTTTACAGTAACTTTCATCTTACCTGGCTTCTTAGCCACTACGTAGATTGTCTCCTCATTAGTAGCAGTACCTGGCTTGAACTCCAAGCCCTCTGGCAGGATCCACTCCCAAGCTGTAGGTCTACCTGTACCCTTAGCTGTGATATGTGTAGATTCACCTACTTCGAGGTAGCTCTTACCCAAAGAGAAGGTAACTACAGGAGCTGTACCCTTAGGATAGTTGAGCTTGATGCTCTTAGCAGGCTGCTGCTTCATATCCTTCATGACAGGAACTACTTCCATCTCGAGGAAATTATCTACGCCATTACGAACGAATGTAGGAACATAGAAAGCCTCGCCACGAGTCTGACCTACCAAAGTGCGCTCGCCATCTTCATGCTTCTTATAGATATCGAAGTGATCGAAGTCGTCGTTATAGGTATAATCCCATGTCAAACGAACATCACTCTTTTCTGCACCGAGAGTAGTTGTAGATGCAAGGTTCTCAACGGAAACGCTTGCAGGAGCATAAGCTGCTGGCAACACAGCGAGTTCACCGAGTTTCAACTGATAATAAGGAACTTCAGTCTCACCCTTCATATTGAGGGCTATCATATAGATGGTCTTGCCATTGAGTGTAGCCAAGTCATAGTCGGCGATGGTCCAACCATTCTTCTCTGTCACTGTAGCATCGGTCAGAGTCACGTCAGGAGTTGTAGAACTCTCTGTAGCCAACTTCATCTCAAGTGAACCAGGAGTTGTGGTCTTGTAAACGAGACGGAGAGTACCACCTGCTGTTACAGGAATCATCGTCTTATAGAGACGCATGAGGTGATTGCCTGTTGTCAAGCTACCACTCACCTCGATGCTTGAACCATAGTTGTAAGCATCTTCCCAGTTGATAGAAGCAGACAAGTTGCCCTTGTTCTCGATCCACCAACGCCATGTAGGCATGATGCTCTGTACACCACTATGATACCAGTCTTGTGTACCTTCAAGCTTACCCTCTACAAAGCGGTGCTTACCTACACCTACGCAGAATGAGCTAACAAAAGGCATATTAGTGATAGCAGAACGCTCCAATACGCGGTTAGAAATACCAGGCCAAGATGTAGTAGATGTAACAGTTGGGTCACCCTCTTGGTTCACCCACATCATCTCCTCATTCTTAAAGGTTTTCTGAATAGCTGCGTATGCACTTGGACCTGTATCATCCTTACCAAGAAGGTTCTTTACGTTATCCTTCCAGATACGCTCCTCTGGG
>ERZ773165.1180-NODE-1180-length-16674-cov-27.423973_pt1 | contig 16674 bp, 17 predicted proteins | sample MGYA00581003_ERZ773165 | MGnify/ENA primary metagenome ERZ773165 (study PRJEB29015, sample SAMEA2737817) | human gut metagenome | biome: human gut; feature: human-associated habitat; material: faeces | place: China | collected 2012 ... | reverse complement strand
CATGTTTCAATTCAGTTGGAGCTTGTCTCCAATGCTTTTGATTTGGAACATCGTAGTATTCAGGATACTTTTTGCGCCAATGATAAAGCATCGGTGAAGATGGATAACATAAGGTCTGAATTACTTTATCAGGTGATCCTGTGGCTTTTAACAATACAAGTGCTGTCGATATTTGTTCTTGTGTGTACCTCATAACATATCAGGCATTACACAGTCCAACTTTTTGTCCGCATGCTCTTAATCAGACACTGCAAATAAAGGAAATGCTGTAAAAACCTTCGTTGATTTTTACAGCATTTTGGGCTATAATAAAAGATGAAATATAGTATTGATTTGGAAAGGATGGTAACTATGCCAAATATATTACCGGTATCTGATTTGAGAAATTACAATGAAGTGTTGAAGAACTGCCAAGTGGGGGAGCCTGTTTTCCTTACTAAAAATGGCAGGGGCAGATTTGTGGTGATGGATATAGAAGATTATGAGCGTGACAAAGCTGAAAAGAAACTTTTAGAAAAGTTGCAAGAGGCAGAGGCGACTGTCAAGGATGGAAAAGGTTGGTTGTCATTGGATGAACTAAGGACAAGGGTGGGAGAATAGAACATGATGAAGTTACGGATTAATCCGTTAGTGGCAAAGGACTTGAAATCTATTAAGAATTATATTGCTGAGGATAATACAGATAAAGCATTGGAAACAATACAGGAGATTTACAGACAGTTTGAGAATATACAGCAGTTTCCTTACATTGGTGTAGACTTGTCTAAGCGTGTGAGTTTTAAGACGGATTATAAGTATGTGGTGTGGAAAGATTATGTTGTGCTGTATAAGGTTGTTAAAGAAGCAGTGGAGATTTACCGGGTGGTAAATCGGTATCAAGATATTACGAAGGTGTTTGGATAAAGTGGAGGGTAAAAATATGATAGATTTTACACAGTTGGGATTAAATACATTTCAAAAACAGATTAATCCAAGAGATATCTTCATGAGATTAACAAATAAAACGGAAAAATATCAGTATCCAAGAGATGTGCAAGGCGAAGTTTGGAAGCAATGGTTTGAGCAGAGAAATAATAGAGATACAATTATAAAAATGAATACGGGAAGTGGAAAGACCGTTGTGGCTTTAATGATTTTACAAAGTTGTTTGAATGAAGGTATAGGCCCGGCTATGTATGTTGTTCCTGATAAGTATTTGGTTGAACAGGTAATTAGTCAAGCAAAAGAATTAGGAATTAAGGTTATTGATTCAGAAACGGATTTGGATTATTCGCGTAAAAGAGCGATTTTAGTGACAACTATTCAAAAATTGGTTAATGGAAAGAGTGTGTTTGGACTTAGAGAAGAAAATAATTACAACATTGGAAGTGTCATTATTGATGATATGCATGCATGTATTGGAAATATTCAAGAACAATTTTCTATAATAGTTCCTAGGACAGATTCATTATATGAGCAAATTATTGCATTATTTTATGATGTGATGAATGTACAAGCCGAGGGGCGCTTTGCTGAAATTGTAGAAGATAGAAACATTTATGATAATATGTTAGTACCATTTTGGAGTTGGCAAGAGAAGAGTCATGAAATGTATCAATTGTTATGTGAAAATAGAGAAAAGAATTTTATCAAATTTAAGTTGAATCTTGTGAAAGATTCAATAAAATTATCTCATTGTTATATTTCTGCTAAAGGTATTAGTATTGTACCTAATTGTACACCTATACACAAAATTAAAAGTTTTGACGATGCAAAGCGAAGAATTTATATGAGTGCTACATTGCCAGATGATAGCCCATTTGCAACAGTAATGGGAGTAGATTTTAAGGAAGATATGAGAGTTATTACCCCTGAAAAAGCGAATGACATTGGAGAGCGATTAATAGTTGTACCTAAGTTAATTAATAAAGAGTTAACTGAAATGGAAATGAGAAATGCACTTATTGAAAAAGCTAAGGAATATAATGTTGTTGTACTTGTTCCTTCGTTTGCAATGTCAAAATATTGGGAGAGTAATGGGGGTGTAGTTTTATCGTCTGGAAATATTTCTGAAGGTGTTAGCCATATTAAAGAAAATAGTCATGGTTTATATGTAATTGTGAATAGATATGACGGGATTGATCTTCCCGATAATTCTTGTAGAATTTTAGTTATAGATGGACTCCCGAATATAAGCAATATGAATGATAAGTATGAACATGAAGTTGTTAGAAAAAGTGAAAGAATTCAACGTGAGCAAATACAAAGAATTGAACAGGGAATGGGAAGAGGAGTACGGTCGAGTAATGATTATTGCTTAATCTATTTATTAGGGAATCAGCTGACGAATGTTTTGTATGCTGAGGATGGATATAATTATTTTAGCAGTGCGACGAGAGCACAATTTAAATTATCTGAGAAAATGTGTGAGCAAATTGAAGGACAATCAATAGATGAGATTATGGGTATAGGAGATTATATTCTTCATAGAGATTCTAGTTGGATTGAGATATGTAAGAATGCTACAGCTAGTGTAGAGTATGTTTATTCAGTTAATATTAGTAACATGGCAAAAATGACAAGGAAAGCATTTGACTATGGAATGTATGGTGATTATGTAAAAGCGGCAGAAAGTATTAATTGCTTAGTCAACGAAGAAAAAAATGCTAGAGTAAAAGGATACTATAAACAAATTTTAGCAGAATATACAAATTTTATAGATCAAAGTGAAGCACAACAAATACTGAAATCTGCTAAAAAAGATAATATGGATGTTTTGAATCCTATTGAGGGAATTCAGTTTTTGAAAGTATCGGGAAATTTACCAGAACAGTCAAGGAATATTATTGATAGAATTAATGCGTTAAATTTTGATGAAAATAAATTTATATTATATATGGATGCTATTATGGATGACCTAAAGTTCTTAGAAGGGACGTCAAAGAAATTTGAAAATGCAATAAAAGATGTATTTTCGATAATTGGATATGGAGCAAGACAACCAGAAAGAGAAGTGGGAAAAGGACCAGATGATTTTATTATTTTAGGTTCTGGCAATTATTTGGTTATAGAGTGTAAAAACGAAACGACAACGGATACAATTAGTAAACATGATTGTAATCAGTTGAATGGATCCTATGCGTGGTTTCAGAATTTGTATCAAGATGAACAAGTAAAATGTATTCCTGTGATGATTCATAATAGTAGGATATTTAGTTTTGAATGTTCTCCAACTTCAGAAATTAGGATTATGACTCCTGAATTATTAGAAAAATTTAAAAAAAATGTAAGAGGTTTTGCTGTGGCAATGTGTCAGAAAAATAATTTTAAAAACATGGAAAAAATCAATAATTTGATACGCACCTATAAACTAAACAGAGAAGTTATAATTGAAGAATATACAACAATTTTTTCTGTAAAAAGTAGGTAATAAACGTATATTAATTAATGAAGACAGGATAAGGGCTTTAAAGGTGAAAGTTGTTACGATATAATAAAATGCTTTCTAGATAAGGTTTTATGCCCTAAACAAAAGAGATTAATTATTACTTGCGATGTATTGATGATATGTTTAGTTCTGAAGACTTTATCAAAGGTTGGGAGATATTTAATGTCGAAGGATAATAGAGATTTTTTTAAAGAGAAAAAAGATTGGTCGGAGATTAAAGATACATTATTGGGCGCATATTTAAAACCATATTTTCAAAAAGTTTTGATGACAAAACGTCCAATTTTTTATGTGGATTGCTTTTCTGGGAAAGGTAGATTTGATGATGGAAAACCAGGTTCTCCGATTATTGCACTTGATATACGCAAGGATTGTATTGCGCAGACAAGATCAGAAAATGCTCAGATTGATATGTGTTTTATTGATTTAAATTACGCATCAGATCTTGAATTAAATTTGTCTAGTTATTCTAGTTGCTATTGGAAGCCTGCTATTTTTTCGGGTAAATATGAGGAAAAAATTATTGAAATCCTTAAAACCAAGAAAAATGTTAATGTATTTTTGTACATTGATCCATATGGCATTCAGGCATTAGACTCTGAATTGTTTGATATATTTTCAACTTTTGAATTTGCATCATTTGAAATGCTAATAAATTTTAATTCCTTTGGCTTTTTTAGAGAGGCCTGCCGTGCATTAAAAGTTGATTATACAAAAGATCGTGCATTAACAGATCTTGAGGATTTGGTTGAGTACTCACCTATACAAGTGGAAGCAGATCAAAAATCTATCAATTTACTTAATAAGATTGCGGATGGAACTTATTGGCAGGAGATAGTTAGGGATTTTAATATGGGGAAATTTGATGGATATCAGGCAGAAGAATTACTATCCGCAGGTTATAAAAAACAATTACGAAAGAGATATTCATATGTTCTAGATATGCCAATACAGATTAAGAAAACAAATCATCCTAAATATCGAATGATACATGTATGTAACCATGAAGAAGGTTGCTTATTGATGGCACAGAATATGTTAAATCGTACAGATGAGTTAGTTTTAAATATACAAGGCGAAGGTCAGATGTCAATTTTTGATCTGATGTCAGATGTAAGCACTGATAGCTCAGGAAAACAAATCACTATTCAGGATGTTAAAGGCAAAATGAAAGAGCACTTATTAAATTATAACACGGGAGTGCATTTGAGTAGGCTAACTGCAGAATTTTATGTAAAATATGGATTGATAGGTTACATTAGCATGGTTAATGATGCTCTTAAAGAATTAGAAAAAGATGGATATATACAGATTGTGAGACAACCTCAATTTTCGGAGAAGACAAACAAGCCATTAAAATTTATGGACGAAAAGGGGAATCACAATGTAATAATTAGGAGGTTGCAACCATGAAGCGAGTGGCTGGTTATATTCAGCGAAAGTCAATGCTCTATGAAACAGGTGTTGAATACGGCGATTATACAATGAATCATGTTTTGGGATGTGCTCACGGATGTAAATTTCCATGTTATGCTTTCTTGCAAAAAAAAAGATTTGGACAAATACATACTTATGAACAATGGCTGCAACCATATTTGGTATCTAATACATTACAACTTCTTCAAAGTGAAATACCAAAGCTTCGAAATAGAATAGAATCAGTTCAACTGTGTTTTACCACAGATCCTTTTATGTATGAGTTTGATGAAATTGCTAAAATGAGTAAAGATGCGATTCGACTTCTAAATTTAAATGGGATAAAATGCACAGTTTTGACGAAGGGAATACTTCCGCTTGAATTGGGATACAAAAAGAATTATTCAATGGATAATGAGTATGGCATTACATTAATTTCTTTAGATGAAAAATATCGGGAAAAAATGGAGCCGTATGCAGCGCCTTATCAGCAAAGAATAGATGCTTTAAAAGCGTTGCATGATTCTGGGTGTAAGACATGGATAAGTATGGAGCCATATCCTACACCTAATTTGATTGATCAGGATATAAATGAACTTTTAGAAGCTGTGTCATTTACTGATAAAATTATTTTTGGTAGAACGAATTATTGTAAAGAGGTTTCACTAGGATATCCGCAGCATAAACACTTTTATAATGAAAAGGCAAAGCAAGTGATTGATTTTTGTGAAAAAAATAAAATAGATTCTTATATTAAAGAAAAAACAATTACACCAGATATATAAATTTTTTGCTATAGATAAATGCATAAATTGAAAGCGAGATGTTTTGATTTATTGAAATAGGAGATAAAATCTGTATAAGTTGGCATTATGTACCAAGGAGCAGATATATTGTGATTGTTTGGTAAATAAAGATAATGAAAGATTATTTACGTCGATAATACGCATGGAAATAATAAAATTTATGAAGTGGAGAAAAGCATACAGCTGAGAAATTTACATAGAGATGGATGATATTAAGTATATAATAAGTTACATTGTTGAAAAATGTTTGCAATGGCTATATGCAACAAGAAAAAAGCGATTTGGATATAGAATTATTGTTGGGATAATCTTGCTTGTTTTGCTTGTTCTTGGTCTAGCATTGATATTGTATATATTAGAGGCATTTTTGCTATATAATTGCATAGGGAATAATGGCGCAGATTTTGCTAGAATTTTAAGTGTAGTGGTAAGTACGGTAATTTTGATTATATTGTTAAACTGGGGAACTGGACAAGATAATTATAGCGAAGTATTATTGAGTTATTATTATTTAATAAGCAAGAGAAAGAGGTACCAATATAATTGGATAAAAATTATAGTAATTTTATTTGTAATAGTATTTTTGATTTCAACATTGTGTCAAGAAATAGATATTATTGCACAGGCGTTAAAGTTTAATCTGCCAGAGACCCTAATCATAGGGTTTGTAATTATATCTTTGTTTATATACATTCCATTAACAGAATGTGTTATTGATGAAGTGAAATTTTATAGGGTGAAATCAATTGCATCAATAGTGCAATTTTTGATTTTATTAGTTATATATATTACTTCCATGATGGATATGTCATCTGATGACGTAGGAAACATATATGATATAATGATTTTCGCAATTGGGCAAATTGCTTTTGCGGAGAGCGCAATAAGTAATTATAAAAGTATGTACAAAAAATTGAAAGAAGAGAAAAAAGATGAAGTAGAGAAATATCTTGAAGGAGTTGACAAACAATATGAAAAAAATGAAGAAATGATTCGGTCGGATATAAAAGAAGCAAAAAATTTTGTGGGAGAAATAGTTGATTTATGGTCTAAAATGAATTGGAAACAACGGATAAAAGTTGTAAGTGTTTTGTTGGCATTTATAGGTTTCTATGTGCTTCTTATATGGATATCAACATTATTGAGCAATATATAAATATATATATATTTGTTTTTATGTAAATGGGTACAATTTGGGTACAGCAGCTTTGAAACCACATTAACAAAAAATAAAAACGTATCAAAATGATACGATTTTGATACATGATAACATCAGATTAACATGAAAAATCGAACCCGAAAAAGAGTTTGAATAACGGACTAAAATGCCGAAAGCCTGTATTTATGCGGGCTTTCGGCATTTGTTTTATCAAATGGCTCTTGTTTGGCTCTATTTGTGGGCGGGATAAGGGCTGCGAAAGCACTGATGGAGAAATAAAGGCATAATGGTAAGGAAAAGTGATATATGCATCTTGGAAGCACAGCAATACTGAAAATTATAAGTTCAGCTGGAACAAAAAGTATGTTATGTACTGGAGAATTCCGGAAATCTGTGGGGAGTAATTGCGGGAAAAAAGGGAAAAGCGTATAATGCAAGAAAATAATGTTTCACAGTGTAAAATAGAGGAGAGAACTATCATGCAGAAAATACTGATTGTAGAAGATGATACAAATATCAATAATCTGCTTCAGGAAGCATTATCCAAAGCAGGCTATTCCTGTGAGCAGGCGTTTTCCGGAACTGAGGCAAAGCTGCTTTTGAATATGCAGGAGCATAGCTATGCACTGGTGTTGCTGGATTTGATGTTGCCGGGAATTACAGGAGAAGCAGTTCTGGAGGAAATACGGAAAAAGGGAAATCTTCCGGTTATTGTTTTGACTGCGAAAGATAGCTTGGATGAAAAGGTAAAGGTTTTAACTAGTGGGGCTGATGATTATATAACGAAACCTTTTGAAATCAGAGAGGTACTGGCAAGAATTCAGGTACAGCTTCGTCATACAGAAGAAAAGGAAATAAAAGAATCTAACCTTTCGTTTAGAGAGATGGTATTGAACAAAGCTACTTTTCAGGTCAGCATTGGTGGAAAAATACTTCCTAAGATAACAAGACAGGAGTTTGCGATTTTAGAATTACTGCTCAGAAATCCGAAGCAGGTTTTCAGTAAAGAGGACATTTTTGAATATGCGTGGGACGAACCATATATGGGTGAAACAAAAACTCTGGATGTACATATAAGCAATATTCGTAAAAAGATAAAAACAGTTACATCTGAGGAATATATTGAAACAGTCTGGGGAATCGGTTATCGTCTTCATCTATAATCTTTACTCTTTTTTTACTATTTATTTGCGTTTGATTAGGATTATTCCTTTATGATAAATGCAGATAAGAAAAAGGAGATGAAAAACTTGAGCGAAATGTTATTGGAAACAAGAAATTTGACTAAGCAATATGGACACCATAAAGCTGTGGACAGTGTCAATATGCATATTAAAAAAGGTGCTATTTATGGTTTTATCGGTCGGAATGGAGCTGGGAAGACAACTTGTCTGAAGATGATCAGTGGACTTTCCAAGCCAACTTGTGGAGAAATCGAGATGTTCGGATACAAGGGAAAGGATTTGCCAAAAGTTCGATCACGGATAGGATGTCTGATTGAGGCACCGGGACTTTATGGAAATATGACTGCATATGAAAATCTGAATATCAAATGCAAGCTGTTTGGAATAAAGAAAAAAAGTTATATTGAAGAAATATTGAGAATTATCGGTCTGGAGGATGTGGGAAAGAAAAAAACAAAACATTTTTCACTTGGAATGAAACAGCGTTTGGGAATTGGTCTTGCTTTGGTTGGAGAACCAGATTTATTAGTTCTTGATGAGCCAATCAATGGATTAGATCCACAGGGTATTGCAGAGATCCGGGATACGATTCAGAGACTTCAGAAAGAGAAGAATATGACAATATGCATTTCCAGTCATATTCTTGAGGAATTATCGAAGATTGCTACTGATTATGGAATTATTCATAATGGAAGTTTATTACAGGAAATTACAAGAGAAGAATTAATAAGAAGATGCAGTGAACGGATAGAGTTGACATTGGATCATCCGAAACAGGCGATTCCGGTGCTGGATTCTATGGGATTTACCAACTATCAGGTAACAGATAAAGAGCATATTCATATTTTTGAACGATTGAATGAAAGTGCAGCGTTGAATATGGAACTTGCAAAGGCAGGAATTCCGGTAAAAGGGATTTCCATAACCAGTGAAGAACTGGAAACTTATTTTCTGAATCTGACGGGAGGTGCGGATCATGCTTAATATAATAAAAATGGATTTATACCGGATGCTTAAAACCAAAAGTATGTATGTAATCTGGATCGTACTGGCAGCAATATTATTGATTACAACATATTTAAGCAAGACAGATTATGAGCTTTTGACTGAAAAGGATGCCGTGAAACAGGAGCAGGTTACTGAACCTACTGTGGATAATATTAATGTGGGAATGATGGTAACGCTGCCTACGGAGCCGGGAGAAAAGGTGACGGTATATGATATCTTTTTTGCCAATTCCCAAGGAAAATTGTATGCACTGCTTTTGGTGATTTTTACTGTTCTGTTTTCAACAGCGGATATCAGTAGCGGATATATTAAGAATATAGGAGGTCAGGTTAGAAATAGAGGAACTCTGATTTTTTCCAGGGCAATTGCCTTGGCTGTCTTTACGGTACTGACAATGGCAGGTGCATTCTTATTTCAGGCAGTGGCGAATGGTATTGTTTTCGGGGAATTGGAATGGGGAAATACAAAGGCAATTTTATCTTATTTTGTGACTGAACTGGCTCTTCATTATGCACTTGTGCTGATTTGTATGGCGATTGCAATTATTTTGAAAAATAATGTAATCAGCATGGTCATTGCTGTCTGTCTTAGCATGAATGTAATGACCATTGTGTATGGGGTGATCAATAGTGCCATTCAAAAAATAGGAATCCAGAATTTCCAGATTTATAAGTATACGATAACAGGAAAATTATCACTGCTTCCTATGAATCCGAGTGGAAATGAGTGTTTGGCGGCATTTGGTGTGGCAATAGTGTTCATCGTTATGATGATATCAGTAAGCAGCGTTGTTTTTCAAAAGAGGGATATTTAACGGATGTATATCGTAATTGGGATATTAGCAGGAATTATTATCTTACAATTTATTATTATGTGGAAATACCAGCGGCAGGTGAAAGACATCTGCCGCCAATTGGCGTTTATGATGAAACATGACAGCAACATGTTGATTAACCATGAATTTGATGTGGGTGGAATAGGAAAGCTTTCTGACAAGTTGAATGAGCTTCTGGAACTGCGAAGAAAAGAGAAGCAGCATTATCAGGAGAAAGAAGCTCTGATTGCGGACACTTATACAAATCTTTCTCATGATATACGCACACCACTGACATCTTTGGACGGATATTTCCAGCTAATGGAAGAATGTGAAAATATAGAGGATCAGAAACGTTATTTAAGCATTATCCACGAAAGAATTCATAGTCTGAATGAAATGTTGGAAGAACTTTTTATGTTTACAAAGTTAAAAAACGAATCTTACAGTTTGGAATTGACATTGTGTTGTATGAACCGGATTTTGAAAGAAACAGTTTTTTCATACTATGATGAATGGGTAAGAATGGAAATTCAGCCGGATATTCAGATTACGGAAGAACAGTTGTATATACATGGAAACAGGCAGGGACTCCGCCGTGTTATCCAGAATGTGATAAAAAATGGGCTGGATCATGGAGAAAAGAAGATTAGCATTGTGTTGGAACGTGATCAAAATCAGGCGGTGCTTAGAATCAGCAATCAGGTTACACATCCAGAACAGATTAATATAGATCAGGTATTTGAGCGATTTTATAAAGCAGATGTTGCCAGAAGTAAAACATCTACTGGATTGGGACTATCTATTGCAAAGGAGTTGGTTAGTCGGATGGATGGAGAGATTGAAGCAAAAATAGAAAAAAAAGAGTTTATTGTTGAAATGAACTTTCCGATTGTAACCGATGCTAAATAGTATTTTGCGACGTAGAGGGATAATCAATAATTTTTATTTATCCTTGCAGGAGCATTAGCTCTTATTTTAGGATACTATCTAAGGAAAGTACCCATGACAGGGCGTTAAGCGTCTGGGGGTGCTTTCTGTTTAATTAGATATTATCATCTTATGTTTGATAATTCAGGAGGTTTTACTAATTTGGATAATTTTTTACAGTAAGGCGGTCAGTGCCTTTTTTTACAACCATATTGTCATCAAGCAGGTGTTGCTTGATTTCTTCGATATTTTCATTGATATGCTGCAAACTGTCAGCATACTCTTCTTCTGAATATTCATCTTTAGCATTTATCATATTTTCACGAATTTCCAGAGCTTTCATGTAGGTACAGAGTTTTTTATTGATGAGTTTGTTCTTAAAGGACAGCTTAACAATAGTAGGTTTGAAATTGCCCTCATCGTCCTTATCTGCCTCAAATTTCATTTCAATCTGGTCATCCAGTTTAAACAGTAATGATAATACATCAGAAACTGTTTCTATATCAAAATCCATGAAAATGTTAATGCTGATACCTAGTGCATTGGCAATCTTTAAAAGCTGGTCAGGTTTTGGATTACGGATTCCATATTCATATTTCTTTATTGTTGCAGAATTTATGCCGGACAACTGACCAAGCGTTTCCTGTGATATTCCACGCATATTGCGGAAGTATTTAATCTTTTCTCCAGTAGTCATAAAAAATGCTCCTCTATGAATTGTTACCCATATTCTATCACGATGGGATACATTTGTGTACCAAAATAAAAACAGGAAGGAGAACACAATATGGAGAATACGATGAAGATGTATGTAACAGCAGATGAAGCTGCACAGATTCTTGGAGTATCAAGAGGATATGTCATTTGTGAATAAGCTTAAAACACTGATAAAGAATCTGACAATCCAGTGTGTAAGGATAAAAGAGGAAGTAATACAGCTTCGAAAGGAAAAGAAGAGATTGTCAGATGATGTGGAGTTTTACAAGGGCAAGATTAAGGATATGAGTGATATGACAGAGTTGTTTCAGGAAAAGGTTGATGATCTGGAGCGTGTGAAGAAATATGTTGGTGCAGAGCAGATTGATACGATTGTTCGTAAGGTAAAGGAACAGGAGCGTACAGAGCAGCAGATAAGGAAGTATGACAGGTCTTATGGGGAAAGATAAAATACACAATCAGTAGTGGATATTAATGTAGAAAAAATATATTGAAAGATATATAATTAACATGTAATAATTAATGCTGAAAGGGGATTGCGAAATGCTGTTAAAAGAGTATAAATTTGGATATGCTGATGCGACAAAAGAATTGATAATAGAACCAGAAATATTTGAAAAGGCGTTTTATGATTCACATAATATTCTGGATAAATTAATGAATTCGTGGAAATATATGTTGGTAGGAAGAAAAGGGGTTGGAAAATCTGCGTATAGTTCAAAGATACAATATATAGCTGAACATGAAAAAAGTTGTTATGCTCATACAATTCAATTAAATGATTTTGAGTATACGACATTTGGAAAGGCTAGTACAGATGATGATTTGGTAGGTACAAAAAAGTTTCTAGATGCATGGAATTTTGTTATTTTGTTAAATGTATATAAAATTATTTATGAAAAATTAGAGATTACTGAGGGAACAGAATTAAATGAAACTATAGAATTATTGAAGAAAATGGGATTTCCTGTAACAAACTCATTTAAATCAACAGTAACAAGTGTTTCAAGGCTGAAATTAGGTGCAACAGTTGGTATATTTGATGCTGCATATGAAAACGAGTTTGGATTTAAACCTATTTCGTTTTCTGATAGAGTAGGAGCTGTTGTCGAAAAAATGCTGGAAACATTAAAATCTGTTTATATTCCGCAAAAATTATTTGTTTTAATAGATGGAGTAGATGATATATTAAGAATTAAAAAGAATCAGTTAGATATTTTGTCGAGTTTAATTCGAAGCATTGATATGCTTAATCAAAACCTATTTCAAAATAAAATTAATATCAAATTATTGTTATTTATAAGAGAGGATATTATTAATCAAATAACAGATCCGGATTTGAATAAAATAAAAAGAGATGGTGCAATAAGGCTTTCATGGGTGGATAATACAGATGATTTAAAACATATTGCTGAGTTAAGATTTCAATTAACAGAAAGAAATCAAGAGGATTGCTGGGATATGATTTTTCCGAGAGAATTGAAAGGGAAAAAATCATGGGATGTATTATTAGAGCATACATTATATAAACCTAGGGATATATTACAATTCTTATGTGTTTGTCAAGAGTTATATCCCAATAATGCTAAACTTACATTTTCGGAAATGAAATCTGCAATAAAAAAATATTCATGTGATTATTTTATTGAAGAAATGAAAAATGAATTATCTGGATATATAAGTGATGTTTTAATCAATACATTACCATCTACATTTCAGAGGTTGGGAAGTAATTCATTTACATTTGAAAAGCTGTTATGGATTATAAATGAACAATCGAATTCGAAGGAATATAGTGAGCAGGATGTTAGACAATTAGTGCTTGTATTATTTGAATCAGGATACATTGGACAACTTATCAATACTAATTATGGTAAAACATCTGTAGTTTTCAAGTATAGAAATCCTTCGGCTGTTATTGATTATAATGAAAAAATGATTATTCATCGTGGTATTCAAAAAGGATTGAGTATAATTTTATAAAGGCTTCCCGGTGTCCCAGTCGGAAGCATAAGTAGTACTACAGAAATATTATATGCGATATGTGTTATTCTTATGTGCGGAGTATAAAATACTGGCTCCATTTTGGCTCTAAAAATTTTAGATGAGGTACATAAAAATGCGAAATAAGATGAATATGAAAAATAACACGCACAAATGTGTACCAAGAAACAGCCAGATAAATCTCTCTGCCCAAGAGTTTGAGTAGTAAACAGAGCTTCATAAATGGCGTAAACAAGCCATTTATGGGGCTTTTTATTTTATCGTGATACCTATATGATACCTGTTTTGATAGTACCACAGATATTAAGGAGTACTAAACAGAAGTGTCTAGAGATATAATTATGCGTTATTAAGCTGAAATATGTGTAGATATGTCAATGGTTTGAGCATTAATTTAAAGAATATGTTATGATAATAGTATAATGTTTGGCTTTGCGCATAATATCATCAAGATTTTATGTAGTCATTACGGCATAAAGTCATAGTGTTCGATGTAGTATGAAAGGGGATGTATATGATTTATAAAGGTATTATATTTAAAGCAGAACCATTTTCATACAATCTGGAATTTGATGATAGAATTACTCTTGTTGGTGGAGATAGTGGACATTGGGAGATTAAATAAGTTTTGAGACAGCAGAATGTTTTTGGACTAACAGTCCAATGATATTATAGTTCTCATAAGGTATTATAAAGTAAAAAGCTTGGAGGATATCTTATGGGAACAAATTTTTATCTTATGAGTAGAAATAAAAAGCTGATGAGGGAGCATTTTGCTGTTGAAACAGAATATGGCATAAAGAATATTGAATACGCAATAGTTGATGAACCTTATCTTGGATATGAGGTTCATCTGAATAAGTTGAGTTGTGGATGGCGTCCATTATTCCAAAAACATAAGACAATCAAGACATTTAAGGAGCTTGAAGAGTTTTGCCTAAATAACAAAGGTGTTATAAGCATTTATGATGAATATAGCAGAAGATATACATGGAAACAATATTTTGAAAGAGTATATGAGCATAGTCAGCAGAAGAAACAGCCACGTAAATGGATATATGATATCGATCCAGCTTTACCAAATTGTGGACTCCGTTTACAAAATGTATCATGTACTGAACAGGAGGCAGAAATATATATTCCATTTTGCCATAGAGAATATAATGAAAAGGAAAAGCTGGCGAAGGAGCGCTTTCATGTGAATGAAAGACTATGGTGCAAAGAAGAGTATTGGGAAGATCCGGATTATCCATTTGATTGGACAGAAGGAGAGTTTTGTTAGAAGGAGCAGATGCTTATGTATGAGAATATTGATATGGAAAGAACTGGAATATTGCTGAAAGAGTTATTTGATAGGTATGGTTATACAGTCAAAGATATCCAGAAAATATTGCATTTATCATGCCCACAGCCTATATATCGATGGTTTAAGGGGAGCATTTTACCATCAGTAGATCATTTGTATATATTGAGCAGATTGCTCAAGGTACATATGGAAGATTTGCTTGTGTCTAAATGTGAACATAGTATCGTTACGGAAAAGTATGGGGGAAAGTCATTAGGTGAAAAAAGACTATATGAATATTGGAAACGCTTATGCATAAAGGAATGTGCATAGATTTAATAGGAGCAGATAACATGGCGCAACTGCTATGTCGTGAGTTAATAGTAATACAGTAGATGTGTGGATTTACTAAACAACAGGCAAGAAGTGTTATTGATAAGATGAGGAGCTAGAAACTGATTAGCTTAAGTGGCAAAGAAACAGCAGCTAGATATGTTAAATTTGTTGGATTGAGTGGTAATTGAGTTTTTTAAAAATAAAACTCAATAGAAAACTCAATTACAAATCGTCACCATTTTAAAGATAATGTTGAGACTGGGGTGGGTACAAAAAATACTGTAAATAATACAAATAAAATCGTATCAAAAAGATACGGAATAATATTTATGGACGGAAGATACTGGTGCAGAATCTCATTTCTGGAAATTAGTAAATCAACTTTTCTTTGATAATGAACTTGTGGTTGAAAATAAAGGAAGTAATCAGGGATTATAGTGCAGTATAATTTATGTGGTATAATTATTCATGAATATTTATGTCAAGAAAGTTATTACAAGTCCAGTTTTAAGGACATCACATATGAGATAATTCACAAAAGGGGAAGGAGCTGTGCAAATGGGAAAACGAGATCTTTCAGAAGAGGATATAAAAGCTAGATATATAACTCCAGCGGTAGAACAATCAGGATGGGGTAAAAAGCAGATTCGCTACGAGTATGCATTCACAGCAGGTCGAATCATCCTAAGGGGGAATGTAACATCACGGGGAAAGAAGAAGTTTGCAGATTATCTGCTGTTTTATAAGCCTAATCTTCCATTAGCAATCATAGAAGCTAAGGATAACAACCATCCAGTAGGGGCAGGACTGCAACAGGCTATAGAGTACGCAGAAGCTCTGGATGTAAAGTTTGTATATGCATCCAATGGAGATGGTTTTGTAGAGCAGGATTTAATAACTGGTGATATTCGCAATCTTTCATTAGATGACTTCCCATCGCCAGATGAATTGTATCATAGATATATAAGTGAGATGAATTTCTCTGAAACAGGCGAGAAGGCTCTGCTTGAGTCATATTACTGGGTGCCAGGTTATAAGACCCCTCGTTACTATCAGAGGATTGCCATTGACAGAACTGTAAATGCTGTAGCAAGTGGTAGGGACAGGGTACTCTTAGTCTGTGCAACAGGAACAGGTAAAACATTCATGGCTTTTCAGATTATCTACAGATTATGGAAAGCTGGCATAAAAAAGAAGATATTGTTCCTTGCTGATAGAAATGTTCTTGTAGACCAGACAATATCAGGTGATTTCAAGCCATTCGGGGGTAAAATGACTAAAGTCGAGAATAAACAGCTCGACAGTTCTTATGAAATCTATCTTGCATTGTACCAGCAGTTAGCTGGTGATGAGGGTGTAGAGCCATTCAAGCAGTTTAAGCCTGAGTTCTTTGACCTGATACTTATTGATGAGTGTCATAGAGGCTCCGCTAAGGAGGAGTCAGCTTGGAGAAAGATATTAGAATATTTCTCTGGTGCAACTCAAATAGGTATGACAGCTACACCGATCGAGACAAGAGAAGCATCATCACAAACATATTTTGGAGAAGCTATTTATGAGTATTCTCTGAAACAGGGTATTAATGATG
>ERZ773165.1177-NODE-1177-length-16715-cov-3.470468_pt1 | contig 16715 bp, 17 predicted proteins | sample MGYA00581003_ERZ773165 | MGnify/ENA primary metagenome ERZ773165 (study PRJEB29015, sample SAMEA2737817) | human gut metagenome | biome: human gut; feature: human-associated habitat; material: faeces | place: China | collected 2012 ... | reverse complement strand
CTGTTGTTGTGCTTGCATTGCTTTCAGCTTCTACTCTAGTTTTCATTGTATCATTTAGGACATAAATTTTGAGATTAGAATTAGAATTATAAAATGCCTTATTTCCGATACTTACATCAGTTGCTAATATCTTAATTATAATTTGTTTTATATTAGTGTTATAAAAAACAAACTCTCCTATTTTTTTTACATTTTTTGGAATGATAATTCCCTCTAAACTATTACAATTTTGGAAAGAATAGTCCTTTATCGTTTCTAAGCTTTGAGGCAAATTGATTTTTGTTAAAGATGTACAATTGCTTATTGCCCCAATTCCTAAGTTTTTAATTCCTTCTCCAATAATTATTTTATTTATATATGGGCAAACGCATGTATCGCTTTGTCCTAAATAATACATAAATTCAGATTTTTGCCATCCCATTGCTTGCTTTGGATTGCCATTTTCAATTACTGCTAAATCCCCCATTGTACCTTTGCCTTCAATTACTAGGTTATATTCGTCTCCTTCTTTAAATGTATATGTATTACCAGCAAAATTTAGATTACCTGGAGTTATTTTGTTTCCTGTTTTATATAATTTTGCTACTATATCTCCTTCGGCTGTTCCACCTTCTTCTATTGTATCACTCCAGTTTCCTCCATCTGCACATGTCCATGCCATTACCCAGCCATTGGGATCATATTGTTCATTGTCTTCTCTATAATCTTCTATGCTACCATATTTCTTTCCGTTAATTTCTATAGTTCCACCTTTTGATTCTTCCTGTGCTGCTGTTTTGTATTTGTCTGTTGTTTTCTCTGCAATTCCCATTAAATCACTTTTAATTAAGACATTTACGCTTACTGCTACTAATATTAACATTACTATTATTGTTATTATTAACGCAACTAGTGTTATACCTTTGTCTTTTCTCATTTTTATCTTTTCCTTTTCTTTTATACTAAAAGTATTTCTACAATTTGTTATTCAATAATTGTATACCCACTTGCTGAATCATATGATAATTTTATATTTGATTGCAAATATACCACTGGACGAACGCCAAAAGAATATGCTGGTCCGAGTATCTTGAGCAGTTGTACTGGCGTCAGCTGGGTTTGAAGAATATAGATCAACATAAGCTTCTGAACCATTACTATCTATGTAGTATATATCATAGTAAGCTGTAATCGTTTTTGAGTGTCTTATATAACGTGATGCTAATCCATATTCTGCATTTGCTTTAACTACTGTTGTTGGCAGAGTTTTACTTCCACTGTATTTGTAATCATATATTGTTACTGTTTCTTGATTTCCTAGTTCATTCCATTGATGACCTTGCTCTGTTTCTGCCATTGAAGTATTTGCATCTAATGACATAAAGTAAAAAGGTTTATTATCACCTGTATTAACTAATGATTGCTCTGTTCTAATATTAAATTGTTCTAAAGATATACCGCTTTTTACATATTTATATGTGGCTACTCTTGACTTTGTATATCCTAAATCTTCCATTGTAAAGCTTCTTCCTCCTGTAGCACCTATTCCTGTTATATTATATTTACTAGAATCTGCATATTTTCCTTTTCCATATACTGCACTTGCATTGTTTAACTCATTTACAAAGTTTGCATATGATTCTTGCTTTGCCCCAAATAGCATGTATTTAGTTTGATTACTGTTGTATCCACCTGATGTTGGTTGTACAATATCCTTTGTGGTTATCTTTATTTGTCCATTTTCATCGCCAAGTACAATCCACTCAATCCCACTATTGTTTACAACAGAATATACGGCATTTGAATCTGTCGATCTTGAACTTCCCCTTGCTACTGTTGTTGATGTATAACTTGCAGAAACTGTACTTCCATTTGTTCCAAGATATTCATGATAATTTATTTTTGCTCCTATTTCTAGTCCCTGTTGGCACATAGTACATTTTCCATTTACATAGTTGTGTTGTCCTGTTGCAGGTATCTTTTCAATTTGCTCTATTCCACATACTGTACATATTCTCTTTTTTGTACCTTCTTGAATGCATGTTGGTTGTTTGATTATTTCCCATGGTCCATATGTATGATTTGTACAACCTGTTTCAGTTTCTCCACATCTTGTACAAACTCTGTTGACGAAATTGTGTCCAAGTGCAGATAGTTCTAACTCTACAATTTTACCACATTTTTCGCATATCATTTGTTTTTTTCCTGGTGCTGTACATGTTGGTTGTGTAATAATATTTCCTTCTTTCCAAATATGTGAACAAAAATCTCTTTCTATTTCATCAAATTCATTCATTAAATCATCTACGATACCTTGCTGTTCTTCGACTTTTGCGTTTGTACCTTTTACCGCTTTTTCAGCACTGCCAAATAAATCCCCCTTAATTAATAGATTAATGCTTACACCTGTTAATATTAAAAGAATTATTATGGTTATAATTAGTGCAATTAAAGTTATTCCTTTGTTTTTTCTCATTTTCTACTCTCCCCCTTTTTGTTTCTTGCTTTTATACAAATTTGGCAACTCTACAAAAAGCAATACCATTTATCAATATTTTATAATAAAATAATTAAAATTACAATACATTTTTAAATTTGTAATATAAATGTCATAATCTGAATTTTTACAATAAAAAAACACCCGAAGGTGTTTTTATTTATTATTATTCAGCTGTTTCAGCATCAGGAGAGTTATATGCTTCTAATATAGCATTTTGAATTTTCTCCCTTGTTTCAGCATTGATTGGATGAGCTATATCCTTGAATTCTCCGTTTGGAGTTTTTCTGCTAGGCATAGCTATAAATAATCCATTTTGACTTTCGATAACTTTGATATCGTGAATTACGAATTCATTATCGAATGTTACAGAAGCAACAGCTTTCATTCTGTTTTCTGAATTTACTTTTCTTAAACGTACGTCTGTAATTTGCATGTATGTGCACCGCCTTCCAAAGATTTATTGTACATTATTCTCATGATGTACTACTATATTATTCGCCTTTTTTTCTTTTTTTCCTTCAATTTTTTACATTTTTTATAAGTTTATTTTGTGCTTATACTTATTATTTCTGCTCCAACTTCTAGTTCTCTTGAGACAATGTTTTGTATTTGTGCTATTTTCTCTGGTTCTAGTGTTTCTGCTTTTGCTATAACACTTACACTGTTTTCATTTGCAAATATTACTACATTTTCTATTCCCTTTGCTAATATTAAGTTTTCAGCTATCATTATTGCATTTCTTCGTTCATTTATTTTTGCTATTTCTCCTATTGCTTTTTCTTTTTGCTCTTGTGTTGAATTTGCATTGTTGTATATTTCTTGGTATGTTTCAAGCATTTGTGAATAGATATTTTCTCTTTCTAACTTTGATGTTGTAAAATATGTATCTTCTTTTGGAGTTGTTTCAGCATTTGTGGCTTTTACTTCTTCTTCCTCTTTTTTTTCTTCTTTTGGAGCTTCTTGTTCTACTGAATTTTCTACTACATTTTCATTCTCTATCTTATTGCTATTTACTAGTGTTGCATCTCCAAGTTCTGCTACTGTTTCTTTTGTATTATCTTGTGCATTTGTACTTGTAAAGTTTAAATATCCTGCTGTTACAAGCATTAGTGATATTACCAAAATGATTAACTGATTTCTTTTTAAAATTTTCATTTTTACCTTACCTTTCTAATTGGACATTTTAAATACCTGTATTTTATGTGTTGCAAGTCCAGTAACTGCAGATACTGCCTGAACTACATTTGTTTTTATTGTGGCATCTCCTCCTCCTTCTGCAATGACTATTGCACCCTCAATCTTTGGCATTACTACTTTTTGAGTTATTGGGTTGTTAGCAGAATCTACTACTATTTCTCTATTTTCATCAATTGTTTCTATTGTTCTTGTTCCTCCGATTTGTATCATTTTCTTCTGTTCTGCTTTTATTTGTCACTTCATTATGCATTGCCACGACTTCACTTGTTTCTGAATATGTAATTAAAACTTGTACTTTTCCTACACCTGATATTTTAGATAAGATGTCCTCTAACTTCTTTTCTAAATTATATTCCTGATTTCCAGAAATATTACTTTCATTTGTATTTTGTGCTAAAACTCTGTAATCATCTTGTGCAGGGTTCTTATATTCCTCTTTTTTATCATTTCCCCATATTATATTAATTGAAATAATTGTAATAACTAATAGAATTAAAAATACTATTAAATTTTCAATAGTCTTTTTATTATTTCCTTCTGTTTTCTTCTTTATTAAGCTTTTAACTTTTTCTTTTAGCATACCTAACACCTCTTAAACTATTCATTAATGTTGATTTCATCTGCTGCATAATTCTCTTTTAGAAACTTTTTTAGTTCTAGTATTTCTTCCTCTGGAATTGTTTGTGGCTTATTTTCTTTGCTTAAATCTATTTCAATTGGCTGTATTGAGCCTATTTGCTTTATTTTAGATATTTTTAAATCTATTTTATTTATATTTCCATACCCAGTTTCTTTTTGTTCTATTCCTATGTTAATATTTATTACTTTATATCCTTTTGCCTCTATCTTTTCTATTATGTCTTGTTTTAGTTTGTTTATGTATGTACTTTCTATATATGCATTTGTATCTATTACATTTTGCTGTACTATAGTTGTTTTAGGCAACTCGTATGTTTTTAAGTTTATTTCTTTGCCTGTAATTTTTGTAATAATTGGTGAAATAATAACAAATACAATATAAACGCCAATTACTGTTCTTACATATTTTTTTATATTTCCATCTGGCAAAATCATTTCTATTATTGTACTTATTACAACTGCTATAACAATACCTTGCACCCAAGAGCCTATCCAATTAATCATTTACAACCCTACCTATACATTAAACTTGCATTTGAAATTTTAAGTGTTAATGCTACACCTATTATTAAAAGCACTGCCATAAAAAACATTACACCAAGTAGTATTTTAAAAACTCCTGCCATTTGGTTTATAACATCAACTATTTTTTTATCTGCAAGTGGTTCTGTTATTGCTCCCATGAAGCTATAAAGGACTGAAAGCACAGTTAATTTTATTATTGGCATAACACAAATTCCTATAATAATTATTATTCCAACAAAGCCTATTGAATTTTTTATTATTGATGTTGCTCCAAGCACTGTATCTACTGAGTCTCCAAGTGCTTTACCTACAACAGGTATAAATGCTCCAGTTGCAGATTTTATTCCTTTTATTGTTATTCCATCTACACTACTTGTAAGAGTTCCTTCTAATGAAACTAGCCCAACAAAGATTGTAATTACAAAACCTAAAAACCATGTTACACCTGACTTAAAAAACTTTGCCAAGTTTCCAATTTGTACTTTATCTGATAGATTTGATGCTATACTAAGTATCATACTTGCTGTTACAATTGGCAACACTACTAAGCTGATTATATTTCCTATAAAAACAACTGAAAATATTAAAACTGGCTGTAATATTGTACCTGTTGCAACTTGTCCGGTTGCAGTAATCAAGGCTATTAGCAAAGGAACTAGCATGTTCATGAAGCCTACCAAATTCGAAATTGTGCTTTGTATGCTTTGCATAATACTTGCAAAATTATTAATTATGATTGTTATTATTAGTATATACTCTATAAAATATGCAATTTTAGCTGTGTTCTCATTTCCCAAGTTTTCGCTAATTGTTTTTAAAATGCTATGTACTATTATTATAATTAAAATTGTTCCAAGCATTGTAATACTTGTAACAACTTCTTTTCCAAGTATTTTTAAAATTGCTTTGTATATAAGTTTATTATTTACTTTCCCTGTAAGACTTTTTGTTATTAGTTCTTGTATGCTTATTTCTGGAAATGCTTCCTTTGTGTACTTTTCTCCCTCTTGTATGAATGTACCAAGGTTTAATGCCTCTAATTGATCATTTATTATTGTTTCCGTTCCATAACACGGGTGTGGAATTAATAATATTAACACTATTAAAAAAAGTATTTTCTTCATAAATTTTCCTCTATGGAATTATTTTTAATATAATTTCTAAAAGTGCTGAAATTATTGGCACAGACATACTTATAACTATTATTTTGCCTCCAAAATCTATTTTACTTGCAATTGCACTTTCTCCGGCTATCCTTGCAAATACTTACTGCAAATTCTGTGAGTATTGCAATACCTGTTATTTTTAGTAATATCCTTAAATACTCTGCATTCAAGCCCGTTTTTTTACTTAAACTTGTTAGAAGATTTATTATGGCTGATATTTTATCCAGGCTAAAAAAGATTATAATTGCACCAGCAATAATTGATGCATACATTGCAAATTCAGGCTTGTACTGTTTTAGAATAACAATAATAATTAGTGCAACAATTCCTACACCAATAATTTTAATAATATCCATCTTTGCTCCTATAAATTAAATATTACTCTTACGTTGTTAAATAATGTACTTATTTCTTTTATAACTATTGATAAAACTATTACTACACCTGCAAGAGTTGTCATCATAGCTTGGTCTTCTCTGCCTGCTCGTACTAAAACTTGATGCAACACTGCTACCAAAATACCTATTGCTGCAATTTTAAATAATAAATCTATTTCCATTTTTCCCTCCACTTTTTTAAATTAAAATAATTACAATTCCTAAACCTACTATCATTCCTAGTTTTCTATACATTCCTTCACTTTTTTCCTTTTCTTTTTCTGCTTTTTTTATTTGTTCATCTAGGAATGATGTTGTAACTTCAATTTGGCTTAGTTGCCCATCTATATCAGTTTCTCCAAGAAGTTTACTTAGGTTTTTAAGTGCACCTTTATCCTCTAAACTTATATTTAATATATCTGTATCTACAGCTCTATTCCAGGCATCTCCTGCTGGAAAGAATTTCATGTTATAGCTTGCTATTTTAAATATGCTCCCAACACTTGGGTTAATACTTCCTGATATTTGGCTAAATATATCTGGTATTGGTTCATATGTAAATTTTATCTTTGTTTTGAACATGTTTAAAGCATTTTTAAACTCTTGAAGTTCCTCTACTCTATATACATATTTTTGAGATTTTAGTAACCCTATAATTGAACACACCAAAAATATAGAGCTATAAATTAATATCTTTTCTCCTAGCATTAAATTTCCTCCTAAAAAATTCATGCAACTTCTATCTTTCTATTTCTATCTAAGAACAAGTACTTTTCGATTACTCTTTCTTCTACTAGTTCTTTTAATACTGGATTTTTTACTAGTTCTTCTTTTCCTTCTCCATGTGCCGTAAAAATGCCCTTTACACCGAGAGCACACTGCTTCTTTTATTGCTTTTATATCTTCATATGTCCCTATCTCATCTGCAACAACCACCTGTGGTGCCATTGATCTTATTAGCATTTTTATTCCTGTTGGCTTTGGTGTGTTTTCTAATATATCTGTTCTTAGTCCCACACTATTTTGTGGTATTCCTTTGTATAGCCCAGAAATTTCCCCTCTTTCATCTACTAACCCAACATTTATTCCGTTTAAAACCAATTTCATCTATACCTGTACTTATGTTTCTTACAATATCCCTTAGAAGTGTAGTCTTTCCGAATTCCTGGTGGGGATATGATTAGTGTGTTATATATTGTGTTTTCTCTTGTATTTAATATGTATTGCAAAGCAATGTTGCTACACCCTATTATCTCTCTTGCTACTCTAAAGTTTATGCTTGAAATGTACCTAATATTTGTAACTTTGCCATTTTCTATAACGCAGTCTCCGGCAATTCCTACTCTATGCCCTCCCTTTACTGTTATGTAGCCATTTTTTATTTCGTTTTGATATGAGTATATTGAGTTATTACACATAATTTGCAATGTTTCTAGTATTTCCTGGTAAGTTATTTTTTCTTTTAATACTTCTTGTGAATTGTTCAATTTTACTGTGATATAACCGTTACTTCTTATTCGTATCTCTTCTAACTCATTTAGTGGCTTGTCTATTAATTCTTTTTTTAGTATTTGGGAAATGTTTGTTGAAAAAAAATTAAATATCTCCAACATATAACTCCTTAATTTCTTTACTCTTAGAATTATATGCTAGAGATATTATTTTTAGAACTAAAAAAGTTTAAACTTCTAATGTAATATCATCATTATCTTTTATTCCATACTTGTTTCTAAAGTTTATATCTGAAATAATTTCTATTGTTTGTAAATCATAATCTCCTGTACCATTTTGGTTTTTCTCCGCTCTTACTATATATGCCGTGTTTCCAAAAATTTTGCATTGTTTTACTAAAACATTTTGAGTACCTCCATATTCTTTGGGCAAGATTATGAAGTCTGGTTGAATTTTATAGTTAAAACTTAACTTTATGTTTAATGTGCCATGGAACACACTCATCCCTGTTTTTTCTTTAAATATATTTTCAATTTTACTTACCCACATTTTTGCTATTCCTATTCCACTTGTGGCTTTTCCTTGTAAAATCATAGCTTCCTCCTATATTTGCACATAATAAAGTACAAGGGTTTTTGCCTTGTACTTTATTTATAAATTATCTTTCTTCGTTTTCTTGCTCTTTAGCTTCTACTGGAGCTGGTTCGCTTTTTTGTGGTTCTGGGTTTGCTTTAACTTTTATTTCATCTCTTAAAGATGATGTTTCTGTGTTTTCTGGTTCTGTATTTTCTTTTTCAGAACCATCTGAAAGAAGTAGGTTTTTATCTCTATTCCCTATAAATCTATCCCATTTTGTTTTTAATCCAAATAGTGCTTTATCAAACCATCCAACATTTACTTCCACTTTATCCTCAAATCCCATCTTTTCAAATAGTTCTTGAGTTTTTAGTGCATCTTGGTAGTTATCATAGCGTTCTGAGAATTTCACATGATTTCTTTTCTTTAAATCGTATACAACTATTGGAAGTTGTTTTCTTATTTCTTCAACTTCTTTATCTGAAAAATGTTTTAGCTCTCCATTTGAAGATACCATATCTAAATATGCTTTTAGTTGTTTTGGATTTGCATTTTTATCATGTGTTAATTTATATAGTAATCTTCTGTCCATTTTTGGATGTTCATACATTGCTTCTATTACTTCGTCTTTTTCTTCTGGTGTAGCTTCTTCTGTCTCGAATATTGCTTTTACAAAATCTACATCTTCAAATATTTCTTTTTTAAATTCTTCTAATGAACAGTTTCTGCTAAACTCTTCAGCATTATTTTCAAGCACAATTTCTTCAATTTCATTTGCTCCTGTTTTTCCTGGTGTTGGTGCTCCTGGTACTGGATTTCCTGATGCTGGTTTCTCTGTCTCTGGTTTATCTTGCTCTGGTTTATCTTGTTTTGGTTTGTCTTGTTCTGGCTTGTCTTGTTCTGGCTTATCTTGTTCCGGTTTATCTTGCTCCGGTTTATCTTGCTCCGGTTTATCTTGCTCCGGTTTATCTTGCTCTGTTTTTTCAGTTTCTGGTTTTTCAGCTTTGTTTTTTGTTTCATTAAATTCTTCTATTACTTGTTTTGGGTTTATTTCATTTAATTCTTTTTCTACACCTAACTCTAAAGCATATTTTTTGATACTATCCTCATAATTATCTAAAGTTGCTCTTTGTTCAAAATGTTTCTTTTGGAATTCAAACATTTCAGTGTTTACAGCTTCTCTTGCTTTTCTTGCACTGTTTTCAACAAGTTCAAGTTTTTCTGGTGTTAAGTCTCTATCTCTCATACTTTCCAATTTTTCTTCTATTGCTTTTTGCTTTCTAACTGTTTTCATTAGCATATCTTGATATGCTTTTTCTGTTTGTTCTCTTAACACTATAATGTTCTTTTGAGCATTTATTAATGCATTTTTTGTCATTTCATCAAATTCCGTTTTATATTGTCCCTTTTCTGTGAATTCTGCCTTTCTACTTTCTAACTTCATTGGCTTTGATTCATTCATCATTGCCTTTTCCATTTTATCTAAGTCCTTTTGTTGCTTTCTTGTCATAGTCATTGATTCATCTATTTTTTCCATTAAATCATCTAGTTCCTCTTGTAATTCTTCATATGATTTTTCCATATAGATACCTCCTAATATTTTCATACTACTTTATTATAACATATAATTTTGAAAATGTAAAATTTTTGCTTAAAATTTTAATATTTTTTTTACATATTCAGATAATTTTGTCGATTTTTGTTGCATTTATATTTTTTTTGGTTTAAAATAGATATAGTATATTTTTGGAGGTTTTTTAAAATGGAACTTAACCCTATTATTATTGGTATTGCTGGTGGAACAGGTTCTGGAAAGAGCACACTTGCAGATAACATAAGAAAAGAATTTGCAAATAACATTACTATGCTTTCACATGATTATTATTATAAAAGTAATTCACATCTTTCTTTTGACGAAAGAAAAAAACTAAATTACGACCATCCAGATGCTTTTGATACAGACTTACTTATTGAACATTTGAATAAACTAAAAAAAGGAGAAGTTATTTACAGACCTAACTATTCCTTTGTTACTTATCTAAGAGAAGAACAAACTGTTGAAGTAGTCCCTAAAAAAGTTATTTTATTGGATGGTATTTTAATATTTGAAAATAAAGAATTACGTGATATGATGGATATTAAGATTTTTGTTGATACAGATGCTGATATTCGTTTTATTAGAAGATTGGTTCGTGACGTTAGTGATAGAGGTCGTACACTTGAGTCTGTTATTGAACAATATACTACAATTGTTAAGCCTATGCATGAACAATTTGTTGAACCAAGTAAGAAGTATGCTGACATTATTGTTCCTGAAGGTGGATACAATCATGTAGCTCTTAATATGATTATTGAAAAAATTAGAAGCATTATTTAATTAATGCTTCTTTTTTTGAATTGACTACTCTATTTTCACTCGATTTCATTTAACTGTTCCAAATTGTGTGATTGGCCAGTAACGCAAAATTACTTTGCCTTCTACTTTTTCTAGTGGAATACAGCCAAAAGTTCTGCTATCTATGCTTTCATCTCTGTTATCTCCCATAACAAATATGTAACCTTCTGGTACAATCAAATCATTATAATATACTGTTTTTGTTGTTACACCATCTTGAAGGTAGTCTTCTACTAATTCTTCTCCATTTACATATACTTTTCCATTTGCTATTTGAATTCTATCGCCCTCTACTCCAATTACTCTTTTTATATAGCTTTTTTTAGTTAGTTCTAGAATATTGTATGAAAGTTTTTCCCATATTCCTTTTGGTTTGTAGTTGTAAATTGCAATTTTGTTTGATAAATCTACTTCTGCCCCTCTTTTTATTTCGCTTGGTTCTTCAAATGTTACTATATCTCCCCTTTTGTATTCTGATTTTGTTATTCTTTTGGTTCTGCTTAATACAATTCTTTGGTTTTCTTTAAGTGTTGGGTACATTGAAAATTGCTTTACAACTGTTGATGTGAATATATAGTATCTTGTAGCCAATGCTATTATTAGTGCTAAGAATATGCAAAAACACCATTCTACTATTTCTTTAAAAACTTTAATTTCCTTTTCTTCTACTTGTTCTTCCATTTGTTTACCTCGCATTTATTATAACATTATTCTAAGTTTTTTTACAAGGGTTTTGTATATTTTTATATATTTAAGGCAGTGATTTTTTAACTTAATCACTGCCCTCTATTTTTTATTTTTGTCTATAATTTACTGTTACCGTTTTGCCTATTAATTTTGTTAAATCAACAAAATATTTTTTTCCATCAAATCCGACTAATTTATCATTTTCTGCGTCTTTATATGAAGTATATGTCTTTCCTCCTGCGATTTCTAACTTGAAGTCTTTTGTTATATCTATTTTATCAAGATATACCTTACCTGTTTTCCTATCGTTTTCATCTATATCATGAGTCTTTTTGTTTGATACTGTTTCTGTTATACTTCCTATCATTGCTCTTTGTAAATCCTCTGCAGTCATATTATTATTTGCAAATGCTTTGTCTGCATAGCCATAATTGCTATATGGATTCTTAACAACTGTTACATTTTCATATTTAGCTTTATTTATATAATTTCCTTTACCATCTTGTTGAAATCCAACAGAACAACTAGCACTAATATCTTGATTAAAATTATTTAAATATTTATATAATTTTTGTGATATTTCTTTATCCTCAATTTGATTTCTAGTGTCTGTTTCTCTCCAATTTTCGCACTTTCTAACGTTTGTATTATTTGGGTTTAGTACTGTTTTTCCATACTGTGTTGTTAAATCCATTGCAATAGTAAATACCTTTGCTGAAGTTCCATAGGCTTTTGCTACTTGTTGTTTATAATAATTTGCTGTTAATATTGTATAGTATCCATACACTGCTGAAGTATTCTTTAATTGTGAGGTACCTAATACTTTTCCAGATAGTGGTGATGTATAATTTGTTGAAAATACTGTTGGCTCACCATCTGATACAACTATTATAACAGGAACTCTTTGTACATCTTTTCCATCTACTTTAACGGTTTTGCCTGTGCTATTAATTAATTGTTCTGCACCTTTTTGTATTCCTGCTTGAGTAAATGTTCCAGCCTCAAAGTATCTTGTTTTTTTAGCATAACCTTCAATATTTGTTTCTATCCTATTTTCTGATTTTTTCAAATAGTTTTGACCATTATTTGCAGTATATCTTCCAAGAGGTAGTAGTACTGAAGAATGTTCTTTATTATTGTATGGAACTTTTAAGTTTGAAAGAACTCCATATTCACTATATCCCACAACTGAAATTCTATTATTTTTATTAAATCTTAAAATTTCATCTATAGCATTATTTACTGCTTTAACCATATTTGTTCCTCTTGAAGAATCTTTGTCTATCATGCTCCAAGATGTGTCAAGTACAAAGACTACATCTACAGGGATTGGAGATTCTGTTGTGCTTTGTGTATCCCAATTCATTGTTATTGTACCTGTTGGTGCTTCTGTATATGTGTTTGTTACATTATAGCCTGTTACATTTGATGTATAGCCTGAAACTATGTCTTCGCTTATTGTGTATGTTATTTTTTGTCCGTTTTTATATACTGGTAAACCTTCAAATTTATATGTCCAACTATCATTTTGTGGTGTTATTGTTTTACTATCTACTTTTCCTCCATTTGCTAATAAGTTTATTGTTATACTTTCTGGTCTACTATTATACTTATTATCATAATCAACCCAAGTTTTTGTTCCTGAAACAGAAGTTGTTTTTGGTGTATAGCTGTTTGTTATGTTCATTCCTGTAGAATCATATTCTACTGTATATTTTTCTCCATTTTTTCCAACTATTTTTCCATCTTTTTCGCCTGCTTCTTTTACTGTGTATGTTATTCTTTTTCCAGCTTCATATACTGGTAGATTTGACCAACTATAATCTAGTTTATTTCCTGTTAGAACTTGTTTATAGTTTTCTCCCATACTTGTTGTTGTTCCATTTACTGTTTTTAGTAGTTCTACTGTTATGCTGTCTGGTCTTACTCCATCTTGGTTATTGTTATCATTCCATGTTTTTGTTCCTGAAACAGAAGTTGTTTCTGTTTTATGTGTGTTTATTATATTGTAGCCATCTAGTTTTGTTTCATAATTTTCAACTGAATCTTCTTTTATTGTATATGTAATTTTTTCTCCTTTTTCATACACTGGTAAGTCTTCAAAATTCCATGACCAGTTGTCTTTTTCTGTTATTTTTTTATGGCTTACCACTCTTCCATCTGCTAATAATCTTACTGTTATGCTTTCTGGTCTCTTTCCATCTTGGTTGTCTGCGTCATCCCATGTTTTACTTCCTGATATAGATATTTTTTCTGGTGTATGTGTATTTGCTATGTTGTATCCATCTACTACTGTTGTATAATCTGCAACTGTGTCTTCACTTATTGTGTATACAATTTCTGTTCCAGAATTATATTTATCTAAATCTGTAAATGACCATGACCAGTTGTCATTTGCTGTTACTTCTTTACTTGTTACTTCTGTTCCATCTGCAAATAGTCTTACTATTATGCTTTCTGGTCTCTTTCCATCTTGATTGTCTGCGTCATTCCATGTTTTGCTTCCTTCTACACTTACCTTCTCTGGTGTGTGGTGGTTGTAGATTTCTACTCCATTGTCTGACATTTCATATTCTGTATCATATTCTGGAACTGTTACTTCAACAACTCTATATGTAATTTCATTTTTGTCTTCATCATATTTTGGTAAATTGCTAAATACATGTTTCCAGTCACTTCTTGCATCTATTGTAACTGTTTTTATTGGTTCATTTTCATTGTTTCTGTATAATTCAACTGTTATTTTTTCTGGTCTTTTTCCATCTTGATTATCATTATCTTGCCAATTTTTGTTAACATTTATTGTAACATCTGGGTTTACTGGCATGTCGTCGTCATCTTCTACTGTTGTTTTTCCATCTGTTGCTGTTGCTATGTTTATAATATCTTTTGGTATAATTTCATTTTGTTCTGTTTCTATAACTGCATCAATGTCAGCTTGTTTTACAACATATCCTACTTTTAATGTTGCAACTTTTCCAGCTTCTAGTGTTTCTATTTTTGCAAGTTCTTCGTTTGCTGGTACTGTTTTGCCGTCAAAAATTACATCTAATGAGTCTGTTACAACTACATTAGTTGCTTTGTAATTACCTAGGTTAGATACTTGTATTGTATAGATTATAGTGTCTCCTGCTCTTACCATTGGTTTATTTTCTTTCATTACGGGAATTTGTTCTGCTTCTCCTTCTCTTATTACTGCTGTTGCTGTTTTTTCTATTTGTAATTCTGGTTTGAATATTCCCATGTTTGCTGTTATTGCTGGTATTCCTATTGTAGTCCATGATAATTGTAAATCTTCAAATACCTTTTGTCTTTCTATTCTTACTGTTTCTTCAATTCCTGTTGTTGTGTTGTTTCCACCTGGGTTTGTTGTTGTTCCCCCTGTTGTTTGATTTGGTGTTGTTGTTCCTGGGTTTGTATTTGGTGTTATTGGTTCTACTGGTGCTCCTGGAATTTCTGTGTTGTTACCTTGGTTGTTTGGATCTTCAACTGTTCCTTGGTTTGTGTTTGTTTGATTGTTATCTTGTTCTTCTCTACCTGTTGTTGGTAAGTTTTGTACTTGTTCTCCAGCAGCTTCTGCTTGGCCTCTGTTTTTCAAGAATATTGTTACACCTGTTGCTGAAGCACCAATTAAAACTAAAGATACAAGTCCAATTACTACGTTTTTTGTGTTTAAAAACTTTCCTTTCATTTTAACCTCCATTAAAATTCTAAATGATTTCTCTTGCTTTTACTACAAGTCTGTTTTTGTCTCTGTTTGTACAAGTAATTAGTGTTACTTCTCTTGTATTTTCATCTATTGGGAAAATACAATCGATGTCGTTTGGGTCTATAACATATTTGTTAAAAACCTGATATTTAACAGTTACCATTTGGCTATCTGTTAATTCAATAATGTCACCATTTTCTAGCTGATTAATTTTTCCAAACATTGTCTTGCTTAAATTATTGTGACCTGCTAGAACTACATTTCCTTTTTGGTTTATCTTTTCTCCATAGAATTTTGTTATTGAAAGTTTTAGACTTTGTTCATTGGTCTTTTCAAGTATTGGATATTCTATGTTTATTTTTGGTATGTTTATTATACCAATAACTTTGTATCCACCAATTTCTTCGTCTATTTCTTGTATTACGTCTATTTCGTTTGTTGTAGTTTTATTACCTTTTTTAATTTCCTGCAATACTGCTTGTGTATTGTTTTCAATTTTTCTGTTTTCTACATTTTTTCTAATAACAAGTGTTGCTAATATAAGTGCTGTGATAACTAGTATTACAAGAATTATTCTATATACTGTTATCTTTTTCATTATTTCTTCAACTCTTTTTTCTTTAAAACTACAATTCTAATAGCTACAATTACTATGGCAACAATTACTACTGCAAGCACAACTAACATTGTGTTATTATCATATGTGTATGGTAGTATTGTTTTTACTTCTTTTTCAATAACTTCTTCATCATATTTTCTAAGTGATGTTAGGAAATGAACATCATTTTTGTTATCTCCTTTTAACCATAATATGTATTGGTCGCCTGTTTCTGCTTCTTCTGGTTGTCTTATTGTATCATTTTCTATTTGTTTCCAATCTTCAAGTTTCAATTCTGCTTCTAGTTTTGCCTTTAAATCAAAGAATTCTTTGTTTGCTTTTATTTCTGTGTATTTATCTGTAAACTTATTCTTTTCTAATAATTCTGCTAAAGCAAATAGATTATCAGTATCTGTTGTTGATTTTCTTGGAGTTAATTGGTATTCTCCATCTCTTAAACTTTTTACTAGTTTAGCTACACCAACTGTTTCTGTGATTTTTGTTCCATTTTCATTAACTTTATTAACAATTAGTTTTTGTTTAAGCTCTACTGGTATTTCTTTTGATACAGTGTTTAGCTTTTCTAGTTCTGTTTTTGCGATATTGTCGTTTAAATCGATTTCAAAGCATTCAGTTTTTGCATCTGCTTTTACCCAAATGTATTTTTCTGTTACTGCATTTGTAGCATATGCAATGTTGTTTTCTCCATCTACTGTGTCTTTTGCAGAGTTTTCAAATTCTGCATCTGCTGGTGCTACATCTTTGTTGTCTGAAAATGCAAATTGAAATTCTTTGTCTAAATATCCTTTCACATAAATTATATGGCTGTTATCTTCTTGTTTTACAACAACTGTATTTTCATTTGCTGCATAAGTAAATATAGGCATTCCTACTGTAAAAATTCCTACAATTACT
>ERZ773165.1175-NODE-1175-length-16723-cov-8.765359_pt1 | contig 16723 bp, 15 predicted proteins | sample MGYA00581003_ERZ773165 | MGnify/ENA primary metagenome ERZ773165 (study PRJEB29015, sample SAMEA2737817) | human gut metagenome | biome: human gut; feature: human-associated habitat; material: faeces | place: China | collected 2012 ... | reverse complement strand
ACAATGGCCTCCCAGCATTACCAGAGCCATTCTTGCGTGCCTGTGGTTTGCACAGTGTTTGCACAAGGCACAAAAAAACAAAACAGCAGAGCCGTTCTATAATGTTCAGGGTGATTCTATGTATTCAATCTTATCAATCGATGCAACTTATTTTTTCAACATTACTAAATAAGCCCATATAATAATTGCAGTTCAGGGGTGTAAATAGTTGAAAAAAGTCTTGCATATATATAACTTTGTGACCGTATTTTTTTTCGGCAGCCATGTCTAACCCGGCTGCCGGAGAAAATACGGACACATATTATAGACATATCTTACGCTATTGTTAGAAACAATTAAACCACAAGTCCGCGTCTTCCGCGTAGAAGACGCACACTAAAGTTTGAGCCGGTTGCGATAGGTCGAGGATTGGACTCCGCGTTTATGGTATCTGCTCCCTAAAACAATGTTATTAAACCGCCGGTCAGGAGTCTCCGGAAAGATCCTGACCATAACGGCTACGACCAAAGACGGTTTAACCCATGAGTTGGGAACATTCACTAGAGAGACCGCAAACATCTCGAAGGGCAAATTCAGCCTCATCCAGACTTCTGGCTCTATTCCTGTCACCAGTCAGGAAGATTTGAATAACGCGATTACCACGGGCGCAACTCAGGGACAGTCCGCAACCGTTACTCTTCCATCAAATTCAACCTTTACCCTGAACAGCGGCATAGCTCATGAAGGAACCAAAAGCCGTGACATCACTTTCGTGGGCGATGGATCTCAGACTTTTGATGTCATCACAAAAACGGAATCCGCAGAGGGTGGAATGCTTAATTATCAGCGTGGTTCTTCCCTAACTTTCAAGAACATGACCATTCAGGCCGGAGAAGGCAATTTTGACGGCATCGTCTGTGATGAGCTTACCTACGTGAAGTGTACCATTAAAGGCAAGCTCACGCTCTATGGGAAGGCGACCTTCGTTGACTGTACCTTCGAGAATGACATGGCTAACCAGTATTCCATCTGGACTTGGGGCGGAACGGATGTCAAGTTTGAAGGCTGCACGTTCAACACCAACGGCAAGGCCATTCTGTTGTACGGACGAGCTACAGCCGAGAAACCGACTAATCTTACCGTAACCAACTGTACATTCAATGACAGCGAGAAATATGTTTTTGAAAAAGCGGCTATTGAGGTCGGCAATGATTATGGCGCAACCTATTCCATCGTTGCAACTAATTGCAAAGTAAACGGCTTTGCCATCAATCCTAACGGTGCAAGCACCAATAGTACACTCTGGGCAAACAAGAATAGCATGGATGCTGCTCACCTGTCAGTTACCATAGACGGGACAAAAGTACAATAGACTTCAACCCTACAGGTAATTTCACAGATGGCGGTCGTTGATCGCCACAAAAAAAATCAAGGCTGGATCCTTCGGGAACCAGCCTTTTTAAGTGTCAACAGGCAGCAGAAGTGGTTTTGTCACTTCGGCAAGCTCAGTGACCAACGAGACACCTACAAGATAAAGGAAAAGGAATCCAAAGTCAGAGCAAACGTCAGCGAAAAAAAGGAAAAAGTCAAATTTTGGTGACGTGCAAAATTTGACTTTTGCCTTTTTTTCGCTGTCGCTAACACGTTAAGTCAGTTCGACGGGCTAAGTAACTTTGACAGGCTCAGTCATCTCGACGGGCTCAGTGACCGGCTTGAGCCAGAGACGGGAATCACTATTTTCCGGAAGGGATAATGATCTTGTAGGTGTGACCTGCCTTGTTGAGCAGTTTGTTGTCCCGAAGCCAAAGATTGGCCTCTTTCAGTTGGTAATAGGTCACGCCGTGTTCCTCGGCGAAGTCCACCAGGCTGGCGATCGCACCGCTCACTGTGACAACCTCCTTCGGAGAATAGCAAGGGTACTTCTCGAAATCCTTGACATTGAACCCGAAAGCTGACGGATTCTCGAAAAACATCTTCGCCGAGAGAACCCTGAACATGTACCGTGATGTCTCCTCGACCAACCAGAGATCCATTGCGGATTTCTGCCTTTGGTCTGTCAGCCGCCTGGAGATGCCGGCCTGTCCGGCGTTGTAGCTTGCGGCCACCGTCATCCAGTCTCCGTACTTCTCGTAGGCCCGGCGAAGGTACTTGCATGCCGCGATGGTCTCCTTCTCGATGTTGTACCGCTCGTCCACCTCCGCGTCGATGACGAGACCATATTCCTTGCCCGTTGTTTTGGTGAACTGCCAGAGACCTGCCGCCCCCGCCGATGAATATGCCTTCGGGTTGAGGTTGCTCTCGATCGCCATGAGGTACTTAAGGTCGTCCGGGATGCCGTTCTGCCGGAGTATCGGCTCGACCATCCTGAAATAACGGTCGGACTTCTTCAGCATCAGAATCGAGTTGGAGTGCATGTAGGTGAACGAGATCAGCTCCCTGTCCATCCTTTCATAAAGGTCGCTCCTGTCGAACCGTATGGTGTCGCCCGCGAAGATTATCTGTTTCGGAACCGCCGGAGCGCGGAAATGCAGCTCTTCCTGCGGGTAGATCTGTGCGGGGGAGAGTGTGGCGGCTCCAAGTGCGAGCGCGGTGAGTAGGAATATTCTTTTAAGATTCATCGCTGTGTGATTTTTTGATAGGCGAGCCTTTCCGATCCGTCGGCCAGAACGATCACGCCGCAGTAGGTGAAGCCGGACTTCTCTATGAGGCGGCGCATTATCCGGTTGTCGCGGTGGGTGTCGATGCGGAGGTTGCCGCTGACCGAAAGGGCATATTCAATGATCCTCCGGAACACGCCGTGGCTCTCGGGGGTGCTGGCGATGCGGTGGATGACGTGGTATGGTGAGCTGTCGTCAAGCCACTTGCCGTCGATTGATGAATATGTCGGCTCGGGCGAGGGGAGCAGGGCGAAGTAGGCGACCGGCTTTCCGTCTTGCTCAATGATGTGCGCTCCGCCCATGCCGATGTCCGTGCGTACGATGCCGGCGTCAGGGTAACCGTCTCCCCACTGGGCGCTGTTGCCGTCCGAGCGCATGATACTTTTAGCGGCGGTGAATAGCTCCATCGCCGCCGGAATATCTTTTTCTGTCGCCTTTCGGATCATTATTGCACTCCGAGCAGTTCGATTTCGAAGATCAGCGTCGAGTTGGCCGGAATCCCCGGTTGGGAGAAACTCCCGTACCCCAGTTCGGACGGAATGTAGATCTCCCATTTGTCTCCGACACGCATCTGCTGCAGGGCGATGACCCAGCCTTCGATCAGATCCCGGAGCCTGATGGCCAGCGGATAGCCTCCGAGGCTGGTGTCGAAGCACTTGCCGTCAATGGTCCGGCCAAGATAATGACAGCTGACCACGCTGCTTGGAGTCGGTTGCTTTCCGCCTTCAGAACCTGATTGGAGTACCTTGTAGCAGACTCCTTTAGCCAGCCGCGTCACGCCCTCCTCTTTTCCCTTCTCGGCCAACCACTCCTTGTTGGCACGGGCATATTCATTCTTGTTCATTACTGGTTGAACCTTTTGGCCTGCTCCTCGATGAGCGCCTTGTCGTTGAAGTAGTCGATCCTCATCGCCTTCTTCACCTCGTCGAGGGTCGCCGCGGCCACGGCCTCGGCATCCTCGCTGCCCTTTTTGAGGATCTCATAGACGGCGGGGATGTCTTTCTCATATTCCTTTCTCCTCGCCCTTACAGGCTCCAGCTCCTCGTTGAGGATCTTTTCAAGGAACTTCTTGACTTTCACGTCACCGAGTCCGCCTCTTCTGTAGTGATCCTTCAACTCGTCGAGGTTGGCATATTCAGGAAGATAGAGTCCGAAATGCTCGTCGCGGCAGAAAGCGTCGAGGTAGGTGAAGACGGTGTTGCCCTCCACGTGGCCAGGGTCGCTGACATTGATGTGCTGAGGGTCCGTGTACATCGACATCACTTTCTTGTGCATTTCCTCGGCGGTCTCCGAGAGGTAGATGCAGTTGCCCAAGGACTTGCTCATCTTCGCCTTGCCATCGGTTCCCGGGAGGCGGAGACATGCCGCGTTGCCCGGCAGGACAGCCTTCGGTTCCACGAGAGTCTCGCCATAGATGCGGTTGAAGCTGCGCACGATCTCGACCGCCTGCTCAAGCATAGGCTTCTGGTCCTCACCCACAGGCACATCGGTTGCCTTGAAGGCTGTGATGTCCGCCGCCTGTGAGATAGGGTAGCAGAAGAAGCCAACCGGAAGCCCGCTTCCGAACGCCTGCTCCTCGCCGTCCTGGCTGAAGCCACGCATCTGGATTTCCGCCTTGACGGTCGGATTGCGCTGGAGCCGCGCCACCGTGACAAGGTTCATGTAGTAGAATGTCAGCTCGGTGAGCTCAGGGATCATGCTCTGGACAAATATTGTCACTTTGTCAGGGTCGAGGCCGACTGACAGGTAGTCCAGCGCCACCTCGATGATGTTCTGACGAACCTTCTCCGGGTTGTCGAAGTTGTCCGTAAGAGCCTGTGCGTCAGCAATGAAGACAAACATCTTCTTGAAGTCGCCGGCATTCTGGATGGCCACCCTGTTCCTCAGGGAGCCGACGTAGTGGCCAATGTGGAGGCGTCCGGTCGGACGGTCGCCTGTCAGTATTATCTTGTTTGACATATCGTTATGTTTTTTAGTTCGTTATCGTCATATTACCTGGACCACCATATTCCCGAACCGCTCTATTTGTTGAGCCATCATATTCATTGATAGGTAATTCCGTGGTTTACCTGATCAGGTTCAGGAATTCGTTCCTTGTCCTCGCCGAGCTGAGGAAGACTCCGGAGAACGCCGATGTGGTGGTGATGGCATTCGCCTTCTGCACACCGCGGATGGACATGCATGTGTGCATCGCCTCGATGACCACAGCCACCCCAAGAGGATGCAGAGCGTTGTCGATGCAGTCCCTGATCTGGACCGTCAGCCTCTCCTGCACCTGAAGCCTGCGCGCGAAAGTCTCCACGACGCGGGCTATCTTGCTCAGCCCCGTGATCTTGCCGTTGGGAATGTACGCCACGTGGCACTTCCCCAGAAACGGCATCATGTGATGCTCGCAGGTGGAGTAAAGCTCGATGTCCTTCACCAGCACCATCTGGCGGTACTCTTCATCGAATATGGCGGACTGGATGATCCGCGTCCCGTCCTGTGAATATCCCTGCGTGAGGAACTGAAGCGCCTTCGCGACCCTCTCCGGGGTCTTCACAAGCCCCTCTCTGTCAGGATTCTCGCCTAACAGCCGGAGGATTTCCTTGACGTGGACAGCGATCTCCGCGGTTGTCTTTTCCTCGTATATTTCCTTTTTCTCGTATGACATATTCCTAAGCTCTTCTTTTGGTACGGTTGTTGAGACAACTTCCAAGCCTACAAAATTAGGCAAAAAATACTTATTGTTATGATTTTTTGCATATCTTTGGGGCAAATAGAGCCGCTTTTTGCGACATTTTGATTTATATTGAAGATTATTAACAATTTAATTGTTCGAGAATATGTATTGGACACTTGAACTTGCCAGTAGCCTGGACGACGCTCCATGGCCAGCATCAAAGGAAGAACTTATCGATTACGCCAACCGCTCCGGTGCCCCAGAGGAGGTCATCGAGAACCTTACCGAACTTGAGGACGACGGCGAAGTCTACGAATCCATAGAAGACATCTGGCCCGACTACCCGACCAAGGAGGACTTTTTCTTTAACGAAGAAGAGTATTAAAAGCTTAAGTTACGCTTGGTAGAGTTCGCTTAAACTTATTTGTATTTTGAGATGTAAGCGACGATTTCAGGCGGAAGTTTACAAGATTGATAGCCGCGGAGCCAAGAGCCCGCAAAGCGAGTTAGGTTATATCGTACCTGACTCGCTTTTTTTTGTTGTTTTCAGGTGATGCGCGGCGAGAGTGATATTCGGAAGTGGCAACTTGTCCGGTGGATTGGCGTTTAACCGGACAAATGAGCCGGAAATGACAAAACGTCCGGTGGATTGGCGTTTCGCCGGACAAAAACCAGGGATAAATAGTTTCATCCGAGGAAACTGGCTTTGGGTGGACGAAATGATATACGATTAAGATTATGAGCATATTCAAAGAGAGGGAGAGATGTTGCGAGGCGACATTTCTGGATGGCGAACCATATTGGCACGCATATACTTCGGGGAAGGACACACCGTTGCTATTTTCGCTGGAGGAGGATTTTGTTTTTGTAATGAATGTGATTGCGCAAGCTGCGGCCCTTTTTCCTGAGGTACGGATTATCGCGTTCGAGGTGATGAACAACCATTTTCATTTTGTGGTTTCTGCTGATGAGAAGGCTGTCTTGACGTTCTGGGGCTTCGTGCGGAAGAGGCTGGTGAGGTCATTTCCGTTAATGAAAGGTCTTCAGATAACTATCAAGCCTATCGGAGACTTGGGTGCATTGCGCAACAATATCGTCTACACGAACAGGAACGGTTATGTTGCTGACTCTAGCCACACTCCGTTCAGTTATCCTTGGGGGACCGGACGGTATTATTTTCTGGACAGGCCTAGGGGTAAGACGCTAGCTCGGATATTCGTAGATGACAAGAGGAGAATGTTCAGGTGTCGCACTCCTGCGCTTCCTAGTGGATGGGAGGTCAGCAATGGTTATGTAGCTCCGTGGAACTACTGTGCCGTTAAGCTCGGCATGGCGATGTTCCGGGACGCGCATCACTACTTCATGATGGTCAGCAAGAACGTAGAGGCGTATGCGGAATTGGCTGCCGGACTCGATGATGGCGAGTTTCTTACGGATACAGAACTATTCGCCCGCCTGAGCGTTCTAGTTCGGTCAGATTACGATGTCTCCTCAATTAAAGACTTGACCAAACCTCAAAGATTTGATCTCGCCCGGAAACTCCGCTACGAGTTCCGTTCCTCGAATGGCCAAATCCGCATGATGCTGGGGCTGTCTCAGTACGAGATCGATTCGCTTTTCCCTCTGACCGCAAAATAGTGAGAGTCTCTCTAGGCTGTTCCATGAAAACAGATGGCTAAGAATTTGTCCTGGGAAATAGCCGTTTCGCAGGACAAATTGTAAGAATCAAAGCGTCCGGCGAAATGGCGTTTCGTCGGATGTAGTTATTCTGGGCGAAGGTTTCTCCGGAGAGACGCTGCTTGACCGGACAAAAAATAACTCTTGTTACGGCCGGTAATGACGTCTTTCTGCGGTGATGCGTTAACTTTCGCATCAGTATTTGTAACTTATTCACATTATACAATTTAGTAACCTTCAAAAAAATAAGATTTATTTTGAGCGAAAGATTCATTCGTCATCAATCAAATATCCCAGCATTTCAGAAGCCACTTCTGGCATAAAGGCGCGCATGACGCTGTCCTCTTTCTGGTGTAGATTGCCGGCAAGCTCTATGCTGCCGAACCATAGAATCGATCTGTCTATAATTGCGGCGCGGATGTGTCTGGAAGAGCGCAGTACAACTTTTATCCCTGACTGTATAAAATCATTGTCCCGTACGGAATTTTTATGAATGGTGATTATACAGTCAATGCCACGAGAGCCAAGACTTTGCAGCGCCTTAGCCAATGGCGCTTTCATATACTGCAGGTTGTTGCATGAAAGCACTACCGAGGATTTCGCATTCTCTATATCCGACACCAAGTCCTGTAGGAAATCAGATGGGCCGAATATGATATCCTGCGGATTGGATGTTAGAGCATAATCAACTTGCTGAGCATATCCTATCGGAGCGTAACACTTCAATCTTCTGCCGTACATATTCGCTAAAGTAGGCACGTGAATATCTATATAATCATACACGCGCACTTCCGTCTTGCCCTGATAATCACGATGCAATCTACCTGTATATTGCTGTACGATATTCGGATAAGACACGGGCAAGGCGATAAACAATGTGTCCAGGCGAGGATAGTTAAAACCCTCTCCTACGAATTTCCCTGTCGCTACTATGACCATGGGCTCATCTGCTGGAATGTTTTCCAATCGTTCCATTGCCAGACGTCTCTCTTTGACAGATACTGTACCCATCAAGACGATGATATTTTTACAGTGAGGTTTTAGCATATCAGCCAATAGAAGAATATGTTCCTTCAGTTTTGTCAGGACAATTGGTGTGCGGCCTTGCTTTAACTCATTGACAATATCATGGACAATCATTTCATTACGCGCCCGATCTTTAGCCAAATCGCCAAGGTGCTGTAATACGGGCTTTTCCTCCAGTGCCCGATAAGCAGTGAATCTTGGAATCAGCACTCGCGTGAAAGATTGTCTGGCCATCTGAATCTTAGCATTGAACTGATATCTTATTGGGCCACATTGCATAAACACAATCGGAGTCATTCCGTCCTGTCGTGTTGGAGAGGCTGAGAGACCATACACATACTTTGCATTGACAAACTTCAGTACGCGCTCATAGCCCAGTGCCGCCGTATGGTGACACTCATCGGCAATGACCATTCCGTAATCTCTTACAAACGGCTTTACGCCAGTATCTGTCAGAGCAGAATTGAAGACAGCAATGTCAATGATTCCGTACAGATTATTCTGACTTCCATCCAAAATACCAATATAGGAATTAGACTTATTTCGTCTATGTGTTTCCCTCATTTCAGGCTCGTTTATGACCAGAAAACGCTCGCATGCATTCTTCCATTGCTCCAGCAACGCCCTGGAATGAACCAATATCAATGTGTTCACTTTCCTTCGTGCAATCATGCCGATGGCGGCTACGGTTTTGCCGAACGCAGTGGTCGCAGCAAGGACGCCGTTATTTTCAGCTAGCATCTTTTGAACGGCGTCTTCCTGCTCCGGTCTCAATTGACCAACGAATTCCACGTCTATTTTGCGTCCTGTATTCGTTAAGTCTTCCTCATCCCAAGCTGAGAAACTGCTTTGTGCCAGATTAATCACGGACTCCTCACAACCGCGCGGTAAGCACAAATAGTCGCCATTCATCTCATAACAAGAGATTAGCGAAGGCGTTTTGTATAAAGGCTTTCTTGCCTTCAATAATTCATAATATTTGCGGTTCTTAAAAGATGCCAATCCTTTGAGATAACGTACGACCTTAGCTGACATTGACTTCAATGGTATATGGATTCCATTGGCCCGAACTATCTTGATGGGTCCATTGAAGTCTTCGAACGATATTTTATCCGGCTTGGGTGTCTCCCATGGCTTGGTATCAGACGAGGACGAAAGTTCCAATCGACTATTGTGCTGAGCCAATAATGCCGATACCTCAGTTCTAGATAACTTTCTGACAGATGACAGGATAGCCCATTGGTTCCTGTAGACTTCAAAATTCTCGTCAACAAATAAACTGTTACCTTTGTGCTTGGCGTCGCCTTGAAGCGGCAGGGCTACAAGATTACCAAACCCGCCTGCTGGTATAAAGTCCTGATTTGGAAAGAAACGGTCATAGGACTTCATGTCCAGATGGATATTTCTCTCCATCGCCGACCCAAGAATTGCAAATCCAAGTTTTCGTGCCAATGCCGCAGAAACAGGCTCGCTGAAGAATATCCATGCGTGGGCGCCATTTCCGGAACGTGAACGTTCTATATAAACTGGAATCATCCAATCTTTACATACGCCGACATAAGACAACACATCATCTTTATATCCATGCTGGCAGTTCTTGTCATCGAAATCTGCGCAAAGAAAGAAGCAGGTGTTGTCCTCCATTATCGGGAACAGACCTATAATGTCAGTTTCTTTTGCTCCTTTATGCAGATGGCGTCTGATGATAGCATCATCCAATGGCACCAACTCTCTGTGGGCACATCCTTCACATTTGTATTTATGTGCTTTGCACTCAATCGACCAGCGGTTGCGACAAACTGGCTGATAACCTCTTTTTCCGTCTTTTGTCACAAATCTTTGGGCATATACATCTTCTCGCCCTCGGAACAATGACCGAAAAAGATTTACCCTCCGTCGCAGTTCAATTTCTTTCTCTTCTTCTGTCAATGACTTATGACTTTCAAGCGTCGGAGACTTCGATTCTGACAACAATGGCTCATCCAGTCCTTTAAGTCTGGCATTCTCTTGTTCCAATTCTATGATTCGTTTCCGCAAACGCTGATTGTCCGCCAATAATTCCGCGTAGGTCATTGTTATAATGCTATATTTGAAATGAATCCAAGTGAGACTACAATACTCCTATAGAGTGTTCGAAATATAATCACATCCTATCGGGTACAAATATAGCATATTCCATGAAATAAAAATGCTAGAGTGTTTGATAATTACAACTGTATTGCACGGTACGACGAGGGGGATTTGGTGGATAACGACAAATACTACTGAAAAGACTTGGTGGAAAATGACATTTTGCTATAAAAAATTTGGTGGTACAATTGATAGTATCTATATTTGGACATAAACTTGATGAGAAATGGAACAAAATGAGATTTATTTCGAGCGAAAGATTTACAATACCATGCTCAAATGGAAGTCTGAACGCAACGGTGATACGGCATTGTTGATACAAGGCGCAAGGCGTATCGGAAAGTCTACGGTTGCGGAAGAATTCGCACGGAAGGAGTATAAATCATACATATTGATTGACTTTTCTAAGGTCTCGAAAGAAGTTAGTGATTTGTTCAATGACATTTCAGACTTGAATTACCTGTTTTTAAGGTTGCAGTTCATTTATCAGGTACAACTATATGAGAGAGAATCAGTGATTATTTTTGATGAAGTCCAGTTGCAACCTTATGCGCGACAGGCTATCAAGCATCTGGTGAAAGACCATCGTTATGATTATATCGAGACGGGCTCTCTTATATCGGTTCGTTCCAGAAGCCGGGATATCCTCGTGCCGAGCGAGGAAACCAAGGTGGATATGTACCCGATGGACTATGAAGAATTCAGATGGGCGCTTGGAGATACGACGACAATTCCACTACTGCGTACAGCATCCGAAAAGAAAATGCCTTTGGGAGATGTCGTTCACCGCAAACTTATGAGGGACTTCCGTCTGTATATGCTTGTCGGAGGAATGCCGCAGGCTGTTTATGCATATATAACTACCAACAATTTCATGGCTGTTGATCAGGCAAAGCGAGATATTATAGCCCTATATGAAGAGGACTTTGGTAAAATTGACGATTCGGGAAGAGCCAAGGCATTATACGATGCCATCCCTGCACAATTAAGCAGAAACGCGATGCGTTATCAAGTCGGGAAGGCAATAACTGAAGAAAGAGTAGGCAGGATTGTGAATGTCGTGAAAGAGATGGAAGATTCTATGACAGTTAATGTGGTGTATCATTCTGATGATCCAAATACCGGGTTGGCATTGACAAAAAATGAAGATTATTTTAAGATGTACACCTCTGACACAGGCTTGTTTGTCACACTTGCATTCAAGGATAACAAAATTACTGAAAACATTATCTACGACAAGTTGTTGAACGATAAGCTTAGTACCAATTTGGGATATGTCTATGAAAATGTGATAGCACAAATATTGAGAGCGACAGGAAAGAACCTGTTTTATCACACCATCCCATACGCTGAAGGGAAGAAATACTATGAGATAGACTTTGTCATTCCAGATAAACACAAGATTTCACCGATAGAAGTCAAGTCCTCAGGCTACAAGGCGCACAAATCTCTTGATCAGTTTTGTGCCAAATACTCTGACAGGATTATGAATAGATATCTGATCTATACGAAAGACTATAAAAGGGAGAACGGGATAGAATATGTTCCTGTCTATATGACAATGTTCCTGTAAGGGTCAGGGAGAAAACTCTGTGTATTATCTGAGTGAATGGGTATGCTCCGGAATATGTATAATATGCTAAATTTGCCCCGAAATTGCTGTCTGATATGATGCATGATAAAAAAGCTCTTGTTGGTTCCGATGGTCTCGGGACGCCTGGTCTCATTGATGTCATTTGCTCCGGCCCGACATCATCATTGTTCATCTGAAGTCCAGGACTCTTCTGACGTGACTGTCCAGGACATAAAGGCGCTGCTCGGAAATCTCATAGAGTATTTCACTGATGAGGAAGCCGCAAAGGATGTTCGGGAAAGTCTTGATACCGAATTTGACAGTCAGGTGACCACCGACGGGGTATATAACTCATATGTCAGCATAAGTTATTTCAATGACGGATGGCCGCAGGAGGTGGTCAGTCAGGACAACATAAGCCTGGGCGACCGCCAGAAACTGAAACAGAAATACATCACGTGGGATTACCGCAGCGTGGGACATTCGGAGTGAGATGACTGAAAGTAATTCTGATACGATAAGGATGATTACGGCTCTCTATTGATAACCTGGGTTTTGTTTTAACCCTTTGTTTAAATCCAGACATCTTTGTGGTATCGGGAAAACAGTTGTGAACCCGGTGAACTCGTTTTCCAGAGGAGTCCTCTGGTCGTATGCTTTGGTGTATTCGCCAAAGCGGATGAGATCTTGACGTCTCCAACCTTCCCATACCAATTCCAACAGCCGCTCTTTAAGTATATTGCTCAAATTGGCCTTTACATGCGGCATGCCTGCTCTGTCCCTAATTGCATTCAATTCTTTTGAACCATCTTCTCCATTACGGACTTTAGCCTCGGCCTTCATCAATATGGCATCGGCGTACCTGAATAGGACTATATCGTTGTCAACTTGTCTGCCGTCCGAATATGCTGTCCTGTCAACTTCATATTTGCCGGCACGGGCACCTGCTGTCTGCTTATATGGACTGTCACTAAGATTCAGTTTCAATTCCATTGGCATATACACCAATGGCTTTCCGTTGTCCAGATATATCTTCTTGCCGTCAACAAAAACGGTGTCTGCATAGAAGTTTGTCTTGAATCTATTGTCGACATGGTCTGTTCCGTAACCGAAAGCCTTGACGGTTGAGATCGTCGCACATGTTCCATTTTCGGATGAACCGCCATAGGCTCCGCCATGTTTGTAGTGGCGTGAGCGGAAAAGATAGTGGTATTCGTTCAAATATAAGTTCTTGTCCAGTGGTATGGTGAAAATGTTCTCCATGGAGTATTCGTTGTGAACAGCGAAGTTCGAGGCGTAATCGCTTTCCAGCTGATACCCTTCTTTGTCAAGTTGCTCGCAATACCAAATGCAGGTACTCCAAGCGTTCATCTTCTCTCCATTCACATTAAAGAAGATGTCATTGCCATCAAAGCGCTTTCCGTCTGTCCAGTTGTCATCGGTGTATATTTCAGCATTAAGCGCCAGTTTTGCAAGCAAAAAGTTGACCACAGGTCGTGTCACTCGTCCGTAGTAGTCTCCCTCCTTGTTGGAATGTTCGTCAGCAAGCAACGGCGCGACATCCAGCAGTTCATTGAAAATAAAATCGAAGACCTCGCGTCTCTCGCTTTGCGTTACCTGCTCCAATTTCATGTCGTATGATGTAACGATAGGAACACGTCCGAACATATCCATCGCATAGTAGTAGAACAATGCCCGCACAGCTCTTACTTCTGCCGTGAAATCACGGGCCTGTTCAGCCGAAAGCAGACTCTTGTGGTCATCAATGACGGAAAGTGACTGGTTAGATATAACTATTACCTTGAAGAGGTATTTCCATACATTATATAAACTGATATCATTGGCGTTCCAGTTGTGCTGATACATGTTTTCCCACAGGCCGCCATCGTACCAGTCTCCTCCACGGATCGGAATCATTGCCTCATCTGTTGTCAACGTATTGTAGTCGTAGATGCCTCTACAGGTTCCCTGAAGTCCTTCGGACTCCTGATTGCTCCCAATGTAGTTGTACAGTGAAGCTACTGCATTTTTGTATATATTATCTGCGTTGTTGTAAATTTCCTCTTGGTCTAGCTGGTCTTTTGGATGTTCATCCAGACAGCTGCAGAAGCAAAGCGTCAACGGTACTGCCAATATGTATTCAATAATCTTCTTCATGCTTTTTCCGTATTAAAACTGTATGCTCAACCCCAACGAATATGTGCGGAACAAAGGATAGTTACGTTTGTCATCAATACCCATAGTACTGTTCACCACGTAGCTGTTTATCATTGGCGTCAAACCTCTGTAGCCCGTAATTGTTCCAAGGTTGCTTACGTTGCCAGATATGCGCAATGAACGTAACGTCTTGCTTTTCAAGGGCACGTTATATCCTAATGTCAAATGCTCAAAGTTCAGATAGTCACCTTTTTCAAGCCAATAGTCGGAGACTCTCTGATCTACGATGTTCTTCTGAGGGGCATCCTTAAGCACATTGTAGTCCGGGAAGCAAGCCATACTTGTAAATGATAATCCCGTTCCATTGAAGATCTTGTGCCCGAATGCTCCATTCATCTGTATGGAGACATAGAAATTCTTGTATCTGAAACTGATGTTTGAACCGAGGATTACCTTTGGTGTGGCTTGTCCTGCGACGTACCGGTCGCCGCCGTCGCTTATATCTACCTTGCCGTTATGATCCAGATCCTCTATGTCGTAGAAATAACTGCCGTTCTCATTTTTTACGAGTCCCTTGCAATGTGGCAGATAGAAAACGCCAAGTGGTTGTCCGACTATCTGATAAACCACATTGTTGTCGCCGCCGTTCTGTCCCGCTCCGTCCAAGGCCCCGATGGCGGTGACATTCGCCGCGGACATGCTCATTCCTTTGTACTTTCCACTCAGCGAGATTAGTCTGTTGCTTTGAAACGACAGGTTCATATTAACGTTAAGTTCTATGTCTTTCTTTCTTATCGGCTGCCCGGACAGGCCGAATTCCAATCCGCTGTTTGACATGGAACCGATGTTTGCGAGCAATGTGTTGTATGCAAATGGCGGAACCGGGACTTCGTAGGCGTAGAGCATGTCGGTAGTCTTGGAAAAGTAATACTCAGCCGTAAGTATAAGACCGTTGGCAAAGAGTCCCATGTCCGCACCTATGTTGAATGTAGTCTTTGTTTCCCATTTTAAATCGGGATTGTTGTTTCTCACCATGCCAAGTGTTACTGTCGGCGAACTTTTGATAGGGACAATGCCGGTCTGCCTTACGGTGTTCATGGTGGTATATGCAGAGATGCCTCCAAGGTTGCCTGCCTGTCCTGCGCCAGCACGGAGTTTGAGCATGGACAGCGGCTTTACATTGATGAGAAAGTTTTCCTTTTTCAAATCCCATGTAAATGATATGGAAGGGAAGAATCCCCATGTATTGCTGGCGCCTACCATTGACGATCCGTCACCGCGTGCATTCAACGCCAAAGTGTATCTGTCAAGCAGACTATATGTGATGCTCCCCATTAACGAAGCCAGAGATTGGTCTTCATAAGTGCTTTCCGTTCCACCATATGGTCTGACAGCAGCCGCGCCCAGATTGTCGTAATGAAAGTTATTTGTTGGTATGCCCTTGGCATATGCCCAGAAAGCCGTCTTTCTCAGCTTGCGGTATTCGCCGCTTACTCCGGCAGAGACCTTATGTGAGCCGAACTGCTTATTGAAATCCAGAGATACATTGCCGAGCCACTCCTCTTTCTTGAACTCGCCACGGTACACGTTGCCTTGTGCCCATACCCATGTCGGGCAGAATTGCCCGTTCTCGGTAGAACCGTAGAGGTAGGAACCGAAGGCGGAGACCCGCCAGTCAGTATTGATATCGTAGCTCATCTTAATGTGGGCATCAAAGTTCAAATCCTTGGAGTCGTTTTTCTCTTCAAGCACTATTCCTGGCGGGTTGATGTGCGTTGCGGATTCGTTTTTTAGCCAGTTCCCATGTTCGTCAGTTCCGGCAGGGAAAGTTGGATTCTGGCATGCTGCGGAATAGAACAGCATCTGCGTGTCAAAGATATCATGGTTCTTGAACGACGATCCGAATACTCCGAACTCTCCAGTAAGTCTATTGTTGAAGGCTTTCTGGGTCACGTCAACTTTTGCGACAAAAACGCCATAGTCCATCTTCTTGATGATTGTGTTGTGGTCCATCAAGCCGAATGAGGCACGATAGTTTGACTGAGGTGTGCCCCCGCTGAATGCGAGATAGTGATTATTCACAAGTCCTGTGCGGGTAATGACTTTATAAGTGTCCGTGTTGAACCCTCCGTTATTGCAATAGACGCCCAAAGCCTTTGCGGTGGCAACATATTCTGTGGAATTGAGCATTTCCAGATGTTTGTACATCCGCTCGAAACCTACATTTCCTTCATAGGATATCTGAAAACCTCGTCCGGTTCCTTTTTTCGTTTTGACTTCAATCACACCTGACGCTCCACGTGAACCGTACATGGCTGTCTCCGTGGCATTCTTCAATATCCGGAAACTCTCGATGTCTGCAGGGTAGATGGTTGAAAGGGTGAGCACGTCAGAAGTGACTCCGTCAATCAGCACCAAAGGATCATTGCCACCGATAATGGATGTCGTACCACGCACCCGCACGCTATTGAGCATAGCCATCCGGTCCAGACCGTTGGATGTCACGTTGACACCGGCTGCCTGACCGCTCAATATGTCAAGGGCGTTATTGACCACTCCTTTGCTGGAGTGATTTCCAACTATCTTTATGATGTCGCTTCCGCTCTCAGTGGAATCTCTCAGTTCTGCAGAAACTTGCTTTTGTGCGTGAGCCATTGAACAGCAGAGAGTCGCAAGGAGAAGTAGTATAAAGTCTATTTTGCTCTTTGCCATGATCTTTTTCTGTTGTTTTGGTTATGGATGCTTTCCAATAAGCAAAGATATGTTTTTATTGCTGAACAACAAAAGGTCCGGTAATAGTTCCGGGCTGCTGCACTCGTAAAAGTAGACACGGAGGGGTAGAAAAAGATTGAATGAGTTATC
>ERZ773165.1163-NODE-1163-length-16831-cov-28.338162_pt1 | contig 16831 bp, 16 predicted proteins | sample MGYA00581003_ERZ773165 | MGnify/ENA primary metagenome ERZ773165 (study PRJEB29015, sample SAMEA2737817) | human gut metagenome | biome: human gut; feature: human-associated habitat; material: faeces | place: China | collected 2012 ... | reverse complement strand
TTCTCGCATCGTCAAAGCGAATACAGGATACGTGGAGAAAAAGAATAACGACGGATAAAGCCTTCCCCGCGTGGGGAAGGTGGCGAGCAAAGCGAGCCGGATAGGGTTCTGGCGGTATGAAAAAGAGCGAAGAAAATCGTCTCAAGTGCGTCGTTTACGAGAGCACCCGAGCGCCGGAGCCCCCAGCCACTTATCTCTAGCTGCCAGTCACTACACCAGTCACTTTCTCTGCTTTCACGCGGACGATACGGAAGCCGGAGAGGCGCAGGACGGTGAAGCGCCAGCCTGAGAAGTCGACGTAGTCGCCCACCTTCGGGATACGCTCCAGATTGGAAAAGACGAAGCCGGCGATGGTCGCGCTTTTATTTTCTCCTGCAAGATCGATCTCCAGCCGGTCTGATACATCTTCGAGAATGACGGTGCCGTCAAATTCATACGTCCCGTCCTTTTGACGGACGATCTCATAGGGGACATTCTCCGCAGGCTGCGGGATCTCACCGATGAGCTCTTCGACGAGGTCATTCAATGTGACAAGGCCGGAGGTGCCGCCGTACTCATCTACGACGACAGCAAGGTAGATGCGTCGGTTCTTCATGAGCTGGAGCAGCGCCGGCGCGGGCATGACTTCCGGCACGGTCAGGATCTCACGATTGATCTTCTTCAAAGACAGCTGGCCCGAGAGGCAGCCCTGCAGAAGGTCTTTCACATGGATAAATCCGATGATCTGATCTCTGTCTTCGATGCAGACCGGATAGCAGGTGTGATGGCTTTTCGGCAGTACGCGCCGCATCGCTTCGGACAGATCCTCGTCAAAGTGGAAGACGACGATCTCATTTCTGGGGATCATGACATCGCGCGCCATGAGGTCGAAGAAATCGAATGAATTCTTGATGAGCGTATTTTCGAGGGCATTCAGGCGGCCGCTTCGGTGGCTCTCTTCGACGATGCATCGGATCTCGTCCTCGGTGTAGGTGAAATTGACTTCATTGCGGAAGGGGATCCCCCGCAAGCGGAAGATGCGATGCGTCACAAAAAGACCTGCCGCGACAAAGAGCCGGTACAGGTGACGGTTCAGGCGGATGACCCATGTGTGCGAAGCGAGGATGAGCAGCGGATCGACCAGTGCATGCGCCCCGGGGAGAAGGATCGTCCCCACCCAGTACACCAGAAGAAGCCCCATGACAAGGAGCGCGATGAGGATGTACACGCCCCATTTCCATTCGGCCCAGAGCGCCCCGCCCAGAAGTGATTCCAGAAGGACAAGAGCATGATTTACCAGCATCAGGAGAGAGATCCCCAGCATGGCGCTGCACAGCACGAAGGAGACCTGCGTGCCGCCGATGATCTGCGAGGTGCGCCGGTAGAAAGGTGCCACCTTTTCGATGAGCAGAGGATCCTGCTCGTCATTGTCTTCGATGTATTTCTTCCGCATGCGAGCGAAGGAAAAATTCACCATCGTATTGTTGTAATTGATCAAGGAAACGACCACGATGACGAGAAGCCAAAGGCCGATCCATTCTATCTCTGAAGAAATAAGTCATTCACTCCTTTTTAGGTTGTCAGGTTCAGGGTTCAGGGTTCAGGGTTCAGGGTTAGCCTCTGGGGCAGCTCGCCCCTTGATTACGTTTGAAAGTTTCGATGGAATGAGAAATACGAAATGGTGGTGTCATGAGCTGGCATTCCAGTCACTAGTCACTTGAGACTCCTAATCCCTAGCCACTAATCCCTAGTTACCAGCTGCTATCTATGTTCCTTGTACCCAAGCTCCCTTAGGATATAGTCCTTGTTCTTCCAGTCCTTGCTGACCTTGACCCAGAGGTCGAGGAAGACGGGAGCGCCGATGAGACTTTGGATCTCTTCGCGGGCTTCCTGTCCTGCTTCTTTGAGGACGGTGCCTTTCTTGCCGATGATGATGCGTTTCTGCGAATCACGCTCGACGTAGATCGTGCAGCGGATGTAGACCTTGCCATTTTCACGTTCATGGAATTCTTCTGTGAAGACGCCGATGGCGTGCGGCACTTCATCGCGTGTGCGCGTCAGGAGCTTTTCACGGACGATCTCCTGCACGATGTTTCTCTCCGGCTGGTCGGTCACCATGTCATCGGGGAAGTACTTCGGGCCTTCGGGCAGGTACTTTTCCACCATCTTCATGAGGACATCCAGATTCTCTCCCGTCTTGGCAGAGAGCGGGACGATCTCGGCAAACTTGTAGATCTTATCGTACTGCACGAGCTTCTTCAAGAGCTCGTCCTTGGAGATCAGGTCCGTTTTCGACAGCGCAAGGATGACCGGCACCTTGCGGTCTTTCAGGAGGGAAATGATGTAGCGGTCGCCCGCGCCCAGAGGATCGTTCACGGCGCAGAGGAAGACGATGAGGTCGACCTCGTCCAAAGCGTCCATGGTGTTCTGACGGATCACTTCGCCGAGCTTGCTCTGCGGCTTGTGCATGCCGGGGGTGTCCAGAAAGACCACCTGAGAATTCTCGCCGTTCCATACGCCGGTGATCTTATTTCTGGTCGTCTGTGCGTGAGCAGACACGATGGAAATCTTTTCCCCCAGAAGGGCATTCATAAGTGTGGATTTACCGACATTCGGCCGCCCGACAAGAGCGACAAAGCCGGAGTGAAATTTGGTTTCGTTATTCATAGAGTCTCCTAAATAAAGATGGCAGGGTTCAGGATTAGACCACGGGGCGTGCTGCCCCTTGATTACGCTTGAAAGCTTCAATTGAATGAGAAATTAGAAATGAAAAATGCGAAATGGTGGTGCGGCGCGCAAAAATATGGAAGCGCCGCAGAGTATACATAGGGCGATGCCCGAAGATGGCATTTCAGTCACTAGTCACTAGTCACTCATTCCCGCTTCTTCCCTTTCGATCTCCCCTTCGGTCATCATGCGGGTGATGCCGCAGGCGGAGAGGATATCTTCTTCTGCCTTTCGCATGGCTTTCTTTTCTTCGGGGTCATAATGGTCATAGCCAAGAATGTGAAGGAAGCCGTGAACGGAGAGGTAAGCCACTTCGCGTTCCGTGCTGTGTCCGAATTCTTTGGCCTGCTGGATGGCACGATCCAGATTGATGACAATGTCTCCCAGCTCTGTTTCTTCCTCGGGGATGTCCTCCTCCCCTTCATTCAGTGCAAAGGAGAGGACATCGGTCGGTGCATCGACATTGCGGTAGTCGCGATTCAGCTCATGGATGGTATCCGCATCACAGATGAGGACGCTGATCTCTGCCTCTTCCGGCACCTTCTGCAGCTCTGCGCCCTTGGTGAGGACGGTGTGGATCAGCTTTTCGTAATTTTCGTCGTAAAATTTCATATCACTGTAATTGATCGTGATTTCCATGGTAACACCTCCGAGATCATGGATTTTCGAATGGAAAGTCGTGGGTTCAAGGTTCAGGGTTGTGGTGGCGGCTTCGCCGCAAATAAAGATGAGCGATGCCCGAAGGTAGTATTCAAATTACAAGTTACAAGTCACTAGTCACTCGGCACCCCTAATCCCTAGCCACTCATCCCTAGCTACTCATCCCCGCTTTCAAGGTTCAGGATTAGCCCATAGGGCGGAGTGTTCCTTGATTGCAAATGAAAGCTCTGCTTGAATGAGAAATTAGAAATGAGAAATGCGAAATGGTGGTGCGGCGCATAAAAATCAGAAGCGCCGCAGAGGTTTGAGACTAGCGGTTTTCTCGTATCGGAAATCTAATCCCTAGCTACTAGTCACTAGTCACCAGCTGCTCTTTTCTTCGCATCTTCTTCGTAGGCATGAATGATCGCCGCCACAAGATCGTGTCTGACGACATCGTCTTCATTGAAATAGACGTGCCCGATGTCTTTCACATGCTTCAGCACGCGCTCGGCATCGATGAGGCCGCTCTTGACATGAGGGGGAAGATCGATCTGCGTGGTATCGCCATTGATGACCATCTTCGATCGGTGTCCGAGGCGTGTCAGGAACATTTTGATCTGCTCGATGGTGGTATTCTGCGCTTCATCAAGGATGATGAAGGATTTCTCGAGTGTGCGTCCGCGCATGTAGGCGAGAGGCGCGACTTCGATCTGGCCCTTCTGCTGCAGCCGCATGAAGTCTTCCGGGCCGAACATATCCAGCAGTCCGTCAAAGAGCGGGCGCAGGTAGGGATTCACCTTTTCCTGCAGATCACCGGGAAGGAAGCCCAGCTTCTCACCGGCTTCGACCGCCGGACGGACGAGAATGATGCGCTGCACATCATGATTTCTGAGTGCAAAAGCGGCGAGTGCGACAGCCAGATAGGTCTTGCCAGTCCCCGCGGGGCCGATGCCGAAGGTGATGGAATGGTGACGGATGGTATCGACGTAGATCTTCTGTCCCACAGTCCTTGGGCGCAGCGGTGCGCCCTGCTTGGTGAAATTGATGATGTCGTCTTCCATGTCTTCGAGCATCTGCTCTTTGCCTTCATCCAAGAGGGACATCACCATCCTGACCTGCCGCGCAGAGAGGCGGATCCGCTGACGGATCATCCGCCGCAGTCTTCCGATCACGCGCATACTTTGATCGACTGCCTCTTCCTCGCCCTTGAGCCGAATGAGATTGCCGCGGGCAAAGATGTCTGCGCCGTAATGCTCGCCGATGATGGCAAGGTATGAGCTGTCCCGCTCCAAAAGCGCGCCGGCCTCCTCGCGATCATTCACCATGATCTGTTCTGTTTTTTCTGCCATGAAGTTCCTTTCGTGTACCAATACATTTCTTATGTCTCACCGCACAAATCTCCGCACGGCCTTTCCGTCGATATAGTCGCAGCACGCGCCCTGCATGATACCGCGCTCTTCCATCAGGGCGTCGATCCTTTTCTTGACGTCCCACCACGGGGAGCCGCCATTGACAGCGAGGGTATTCCCGCCCGAGGCGCGGCCGACGATGCGCTGGATGACGATGTCGGGGCGGAGATAGGAAAGGAAGAGAATGACGCGCTCCATGTATTCCTCCATCGAAGAGAGCGTGACCTCGCCGGCTTCATACATATGCGCGAGCGCCGTATCCTTCACGATATATAAGGAGTGCAGCTTCACCTCTGTCACGGGGAGGACGGAGATGAGCTTTGCCGTCTCAATGACGTCTATCCGGTCATCCCATGGAAGATCTGCGATGACATGCGTACATTGCCCGAAGCCATAGCGAGCGATGCGGAGCGAGGCATCTATGTATTCCGCGACGCCGTGGCAGCGGCCGATCTTCTCGAGGGTATGGGCATTGCTGCTCTGCAGTCCCAGCTCGATCGTCACATCCTTGCCATAGGTATCTGAAAGCTCTTTCAGGATGTCAAGATAGCGCTCGTGAATGCAGTCCGGACGCGTCGAAACGTCGACTCCCACCACATCGGGATGCTGCATGGCTTCCTCCATCCAGCGCCCGAAATCGCGTAGCGGCGCGTAGGTATTTGTGAAATTCAGGAAATAGGCGATGAATTTCTTCGCCTTGTACTTCGGCCCCACATGCGCGATGCTCCGGTCAAGCTGGCGGGTGATCTTCATGCCGACCGCCTTCGTCTCATAGTCCGCTCCGATCGATCCGCAGAAGATGCAGGGCGCTTTTGACAGCGTACCATCGCGGTTCGGACAGGTCACGGGGAGCGAGATCGGGATCTTGTAGACCTTCTCGCCGTATTTTTGTTTCAAGAAATCAGAATAGTTGCGATAATGTTCCATAGTTAATACATTCTACCGGTTAAGCGGATTCGACAATGTTTCTCCAGCCCCTTCCTTTGGAAGGGGCTGACGAGCGAAGCGAGTCGGGGTTGGCTCCCGTATGAAGTGAAAATCCGCCTGGGGAGATACTGATCCCATCGTTGTCCGATTGCATCAGCGTTTCCCCAGCTCGGCTCCCCCTGCCCTTCGGGCATCCCCCTTCCCAAGGAAGAGGATAGGACGGTTCGCTGCATATTACAGTCATTATATAACAAATCTCGCCGCTGTGCATTTACAATAGGGAAATGCTTTTGTAAAATGGAAGAAAAGCAAGTGGATGCAGGAGCCCTCTTTCCACAGCATTGCACCTGTTATATCCTCATCCCCAGTCACTAGTCACTTCCATTCACGAAAGAAGCCCAACCATGCTCACTATCCGCACCGCCCAGCTCGACATCCTGCCTGGGAATATCCGCGCCAACTGGGCGCTCATCGAAAAAGAGATCGCACTCGCCAAAGAGGAGGGATCTGACCTTCTCGTTCTTCCCGAGATGTGCCTCACCGGTTATCTCATCGGAGACCTGTGGGACCAGAATGCCTTCCTGCGCGAGGCAGAGCGATACAATGACCGCCTCCGAGAAGCAGCCCTGGACATTATGATCGCGTGGGGAAACGTCGCCATCGACTGGACAAAGACGAATGACGATGGCCGCCCCCGAAAATACAATGCCGCTTTTCTCGCGAAAGACGGCGCATTCCTCTCTCCGGAAGGACTGCATCGTCCCTATGCGGTGAAAGCGCTGCTGCCCAATTACCGCTGTTTCGATGACCGCCGCTATTTCACCTCTCTTCTCGCCCTCGCGAGAGAAGAAGGCTCGACCCCCGAAGAAGCGCTCGCGCCCTTTGTGATTTCCCTCCGCGGCGAAGCGATCCGCCTCTCGCTTCTCCTCTGCGAAGACAGCTGGGATGAAAATTACAGCTTCTCGCCCATGGATGTCCTTGCCGCCAAGGGCACCGATCTTTTCCTGAATCTGTCCGCCTCTCCCTTCACGCTTTCCAAAAATGAAAAACGCCACCGCATGCTCTCCGCCAAGCTCTCCCGTCTCCACCTCCCGATGCTCTATGTGAATCGCCGTGGACTGGAGAACAACGGCAAGACCTGCTACACCTTCGACGGCATGACCGCCGCTTATGGAAAGGACGGCAGGCTTCTTGCCGAAGCCGCTCCCTTTGAAGAGGCCCGCAGCACATTTCATTTCGAGAAATCCACCGGCGCGCTCCTTCCCGCCTCCCCCATGCCGCCATGGCAGGGAGACCTGCTTCTTTTCGCCATGCGCTACGGCGTCAGGAAATTTCTCTCCGCCATCGGCGTCTCCAAAGTCGTGATCGGCGTCTCCGGCGGTATCGACTCCGCGGTGAATGCCGCGCTCTACCGCTCCGTCCTTCCCGCAGACCACCTGCTCCTCGTGAATACGCCGACGCGCTACAATTCAGAAATGACGAAGGGGCTCGCCAAAGACCTCGCGATGCGTCTCGGCTCGCCCTACCTCACCATCCCTATCGGACAATTCATTGATGAGACGGCAAAAGCGCTGGAAGGCCTTCCGATCTCTTGCGGGCGCGAGATCCATCTCACGAGCTTCATGAAAGAAAACATGCAGGCGCGCGACCGGAGCAGCCGGATCCTTTCCGCCCTCTCCGCTGCCTTTGGCGGCATCTTCACCTGCAATGCCAATAAAACAGAAACGACCGTCGGCTACGGCACACTCTACGGCGACCTCGCCGGTGCCTTTGCCGCGACCGCCGATCTATGGAAATACCAGATCTACCACTTGGGACGCCTTTTGAACGACTGGTACGAGGACCCCGTCATCCCGGAAGGCATCTTCACCGTGAAGCCCTCCGCCGAGCTCTCAGAAAAGCAGGACGTCACCAAAGGCATGGGCGATCCTCTCATCTATGAATACCACGACTATCTTCTGAAAAGCTTCGTCGAACCATGGCAGCGCCTCTGCCCGGAAGACCTCCTCACTTGGTACGCAGAGGGAAGTCTCGAGGCGCATATCGGCTGCCATGCCCGCGTGCAAGACCTCTTCCCGACCACCAAAGCCTTCACCGAAGACCTTGAACGCTGGTGGGCTCTCTTCTCCGGCTTCTCCGTCGCCAAGCGCATCCAGACCCCTCCGATCCTCGCCATGAGCCGGCGCCCCTACGGCTACGACTTAAGAGAGTCCCAGGTCACGCCGTACTATACGGATGCGTATCTTGCACTGAAAAGGAAGCTCGGAGTGTAGGGAGTGGGAGTATGGCTTACCACCTCGTGCGGTTGCCGACTACATAACTTCTCATTCAAGAAAACCTTGATTTTACGGGCTTTTTCAGTCGTTGTATCTGTTATGGCTCAACATTTCATACAACGCTTTTCGCCCTATATTATGTAGTATCCAATTAGCAAATTTTTAGCAAGCACCTATTAGTTTAACCTTTACTTTTCAGACTGAAAACCCGTATTGTGGTTTTAGCATACACACAACAATTTTTGACTTTGATAAAAAAATACAAATTGTTGGTTTGTCAAACATATGTTATACCGTGCTTGATGAAATCATGGAGTGTATCTTTTGGAGATTTCCATCCAAGCGGTCGCATTGGGAAGCAGTTATAATCTCGATAATTATATCTTTTGAGTTGTATTCTGAAATCTTCAAAAGAGAAGAAACAATGCGTGGCATAAAAGCGTTCGTTATCCTTGCGATGACTGCGTTCTACTTTCCCGTTGTGCCTTGGGGTAAAGGGACGAATCTTTTTGTGCTTGATGCCTAATTCCTTTAATTTACGCTCAAAAAGAGTAAGGTCTTCGTCAAGACTTGCTTTGGTGAATCGTTTAGTGAATTCGGTGCTGTTATCTGTCTGCACACATTCAATAGGCATCGGGAAAGCCTGAACGAGATGCACCAGAAATATCATGGAAGAGTAGGTGCTGTGCTCTTCAAAGGCTTCCACATAACGCCAGCGTGAGAACTCGTCAATGGCTGTATATTGATAGAAGCGTTTTCCTTTGGCTTCACCAGTCAGACATGCGGACGGCACAAACTTTACGTCAATCTGGATGCGCTGCCCTGGATACAGCATCTGTTCATAGGGTTTGGGCACATATTTGGGGTTAGGTGGTTTCACCGGAGTCACCCCTATGCGTTTCAATGTACGGTAAAGTCCGGTAATTGAACGACTGTATCCACGCTGACGCAGCTTTACCCAGAAAACCACCAGACCGGCTTCTGGATTTCGACGCCTCATATCCTGAATGAGCTTTAATTCCGCAGCTGTATGTGCTTTGGGATAGTGTTTTGGTCTGCGGGATTTATTACGTAGGGACTCCAGTGAGCCGTCATAACGTCGAAGCCAGCGATATACGTATTGGCGATATGTATTGTATTTGATGGCAGTTTTAGTAACGCCATGCTTCAATGCATATTCGACCATAGATCTACGATATTTCATAAGTTGTGATATTAAGTTGTGATATACTGTTCATGCGAGATACTCCTTTGATAAAGGTTTCTTTTGACGAATTAACTATATCACAAGGATATCTCGCTTTTCATGTTTTCAATGTGTAACACATGTATTGTAATCCTACATTTTGACTTTGATAAAAAATACAAATCCAGTTGCCTCTATGACTTTGGGCATGGTATAATAAATTATTAAAACACTTAACGGAGAGGAGAAGATTAACATTACTATTGTAGACTTGTTTTGTGGCTGTGGTGGAATGTCATTGGGATTTCAAGAAGCTGGTTTTAATATTTTAGCTGGTTTTGAACATTGGAATACTGCTATCTCTTGCTATAAAAAGAATTTTTCGCATCCAGTTGAAGATGTTGATCTTTCTGATGTAGAACTTTCCGTTAAAACCATTTCAAAATATAATCCTGATATTATAATAGGGGGACCTCCTTGTCAAGATTTTTCAGGTGCAGGTAATAGAATCGAAGGAGATCGTGCAAATTTAACTGTTGCTTACGCCAAAATTATTAGTGAAATTTTGCCCCAATATTTTGTAATGGAAAATGTGGAGCGTGCCTCGAGCAGCGAAGCTTACAAAAAAGCTCGTAAAATCTTCAAAGAGGCTGGATATGGACTAACAGAAAAGGTTCTTGACGCAAGTTTTTGTGGTGTCCCACAAAAAAGAAAACGCTTTTTTTGTATTGGATATAAAGATGGTCAAGATAGTTTTTTAGATGGATTACTTTCTACAAACCAATCTGTATTTCCTTTAACGGTACGAGAATACTTTCAACAAGAAAATTATGAATTAGCAATGGAATACTATTATCGCCATCCTCGTTCATATAAACGACGTGGCATATTTTCTGTTGATGAACCATCTCCTACTATAAGAGGTGTTAATCGACCAAAACCGGGAAATTATAAAAGACATGCTGGAGATTTAATTGCTCCTGATGGGGTGTGTAATTTGTCCTCATTAGAACGCTCTCTTATACAAACATTTCCTCCAAATTTTATTTGGGATGAATCATCTGCTTCAACTGAACAAATGATTGGAAATGCAGTTCCAGTTAAACTGGCTAATTATGTGGCAACTTGTTTAATGCGTTTTATTAACGGAGATACTGATTTACATAATTTGCGTTTTATAGATTGGCTTAAGAATGAAAAAAAACTCTCTCCAGAAGTTGCTGGCGACACACTCTCAAGAATAGGTCGAGCTAAAAGAATTTTAGATTTTGAGAACAATGATTGTGAAAGCTACTTAAAGAATTTAAATGAAGAAAATTCTTTCAAAAATATTGTTCCATCTGTTCGTGCCCAAATTCGCAGAGCAGTAAGATTATATTTTGAATATATTTCTAAACATATGGAGGTAGGATTATGAGTGAGCCAAAATTTCAGATGTCTATCAATCTACAGGTGTTAAACCATTTGGGGTTGAATCTTTATAGTAATACCTCGGCTGTTCTTTCAGAAGTTGTTGCTAATGCCTGGGATGCAGATGCTACAGAAGTAAAAATTCAAATTGATGGAGATACCATTACCATCGCCGATAATGGAGTAGGAATGGATCTGTCTGATATAAATAATAAATACTTAACAGTCGGTTATCAAAAGCGTAAAGAAAGTGGTGAATCTCCTAACTTACATAGACCGGTAATGGGGAGAAAAGGAATTGGTAAGCTTTCTTTATTTTCTATTGCGAACATTGTTAAAGTTTATTCCCGCAAAAATAACGAACTAAATGGATTTGAAATTGATACAAATTCTTTAAAAGCGGCAATAGAAACAAATGATACCTATTATCCAAAAGAGCTTCCAACAACGGATGTGCCATTTGAAGGGAACGGGACACTTATCATTTTAAATGACTTAAAAAAGAAAAGAACTGCTTCTCTTGCAACACACTTGAAGCAACGTTTAGCACGCAGATTTGCTATTATTGGAGAAAAGAATAATTTCAAAGTTTTTATAAATGACAAAGAAATTATGGTTTCTGATAGAAACTATCTTTCTAAAGCTCAATGTGTCTGGATGTATTTGCCTGAAGAAAAAGGCGAAGAATATAAGGAAGAATTACTAAAGCAAACCAAAGATGAAAAAATAAAATTAAAAAAGAGCGGCCTTCAACTATAACAATCGGAGAAGAAAAATATCAAGTTTCCGGTTGGATTGCTACTTGTGCAGAGCCAAATGAGCTTGATGATGATGAAAACTTAAATCGTATCGTAATCATGGTACGAGGTAAGATGGCTAAAGAAGACATATTTTCTGAAATTGGTACAACGGCCCTTTATTCTAAGTATATTTTGGGTGAATTATCAGCTGATTTTTTAGATTTAGATGATGAAGCAGATATAACAACAAGTAGCAGACAAGATTTTTTTGAAGATGATGAACGCTATGTCGCTTTAAAGGACTTTATCAAAAAAGAGTTATCAACTATAAGAAGTGATTGGGAAGAAACACGAAGCAATACAGGTGAAGCAGAAGCATGTAAATATGCTGTTGTAAGTGATTGGTATAAAGATTTACAAGGCGACGATAAAAGATCTGCAAAAAAACTATTCGGAAAAATCAATCAATTAACTGTGGAGAAAGATGAAAAGAAAGAATTATTTAAACACGGGGTTTTAGCTTTTGAATCATTTAAATTAAAAAATGAGTTAAGTCAATTAGAAAAAATCTCTGCTGAAAATATTGCGGCCTTTTGGGAAGTTGCTGGACGTCTTGATAATATTGAAGCCACTATGTATTATCAAATTGTGCAAGAGAGATTAGCTGTTATTCAAAAAATGAAAGATGTTGTCTCTGATGGAAGTTTAGAAAAAGTTGTTCAAGAACATCTAAGTAAAAATCTCTGGTTGTTAGATCCATCATGGGATCGAGGGACGGAAGCTCCTATAGTAGAGCAAGCATTTAAAACTCAATTTGACATCATTGACGCAGGACTAACCCAAGAAGAAAAAGATGCGCGTCTCGACATTAGATACAAAAAGGCTTCAAACAAACATCTTATCATTGAACTTAAGAAAGGTAATCGCGTTGTTAAAACTGATGAACTTTCCGCACAAGTAAGAAAGTATTTTGTCGCCACTACAAAGATAATGGCAACTCAGGAAATGCCAGAACCATTTGAAATTATAGTATTGTTAGGTCAACATTTAGATGGAAAAGACTTTAATGAAACTGTTTACGAGGCTACTAAACGTTCATTAAAAGAATATAATTGCCGAATAATGTACTATGATGAATTGCTTCGTAATGCAGAAAATTTGTATAGTGATTTCCTCGAAAAAAATAAAGGTCTATCCACTCTGAGTGATTTGATTAGTGAATTAGATATGAGTTAATACAAACTATTTTGGGGAACTATCCATTGTTTTTTCCCATCAAATGAACAAGAATCTCTACGCCGTATAATTACACAATGTGGAAAGTAAATTGACACACCTATAATTACATATTCTACGGTATTGTCTATTCGAGGTGGTTTTTCGCCCAACAATGCATATCCGTATTGACAATGTGTTTTTAAAGAGTCCATATTGCCTCCAGTGTTTTTATACATACTTATGCTACATTAAAATTTTATATTCCTTTATATGCCATAGGTTAACCACCTGTGGCATTTTTTATACCAAAAATCAAAAATCAGAAAGGAGCTCATCCCATGAATTTGACTGAAAACGAAAAGGGAATGGTTTACCAGGTAGAAAGCACCTGTCAGGCAGCCATTCTGAACGCGATCGCCATGAATAAACGATACGCACCAACCCCGGAAATCCGGCAAACCGCAGAAAGCCTCTTATCAAAGCTGCGGCTGCTCTCTGACAAAGAGTGCATGGCTCTGGTAAATGATGTTCAGAAGAATTACCGCCTGCCGGGGAAAGCCCGAACCATCGGGAAATGCTTGCGGAGGCAAGGCAAAAGTCCGGGGCGGAGAAACTGGCCGGCCATGACATTATGGCTCTGGAGCGTTTTGACCCTGACACCCGCCACATGATCGTTTTTGATGTTCTCTCTGATGAGTCCCCTATGGGATACAAGGGTGAGCGTATGCGCCTGTTCCTCACCGAACAGGGCTACGGGCGGGCAAAGGAGAACCAGGATAAGGGATTTATCAAGATCAGAAACCACGCCAAAGTGATTGCCGGCAACCTCCACTATGACACAAAAGACCGTGACCTCTGAAAAGCACCCTCTTTTGAGGCGAAAATCATCCCTTTTCCTCTCTGTATGCCTCCCGACCATAACGGACAGGGGAATTTATCCCCTCATTCCGGCAGGAACGGCACAGAGGAAAAATCACAAGAAAAACGACCTTTTTAGAAAACGGAAAGGAGGTGTCCGATTATGGCAGTTTTCCGCATAGAGAAAACCCGTGATTATACCGTGATGGCGAACCACCATCTGCGGAACACGAAACTCTCCCTCAAAGCAAAGGGGCTTCTCTCCCTCATGCTCTCCCTCCCGGAGGACTGGGACTATACCACCAAAGGGCTTGCAAAGATATGCAAGGACGGTGTGGACAGCATTTGCTCAACGGTGAATGAGCTGGAGGAACACGGTTATGTGATACGGGAGCGTATCGGAAACGCCAAAGGACAGCTTACGGATATTCAGTACACCATTTTAGAACAGCCTAAACCGCCCCAGTTTGGACAGGAAAAACAAAAACAGGAAAATCCAGTTTTGGGCAATCCAGTCTTGGGAAGTCCTGAACAGGAAGAACCTGAACAGGGAAACACCACACAATTAAATACTAAGAAATCAAGTAACCAGGGATTAAATACTGATTTATCAAATACGGAGGTATCAAATCCTATTCTATCAAATCCGTATGAGGATAAGCCGCAGGCGGCGGATGGGATGGGAACGGATATGAGATCTGCCAGAGAGATTTATCAGGAGATCATCCTGGAAAATATCGAGTACCGCCATCTGGTCCAGAATAACCAGATTGACAGAGAGCGGCTTGACGAACTGGTGGAGCTGATCGTGGATACGGTCTGTTCCGCAAGAAAGACCATCCGTATTGCCAGAGACGATTATCCAGCGGAGGTGGTAAAAGCCCGCTTTTTGAAACTGAACAGTTCGCATATTGAATATGTGCTTTCCAGTATGCAGGAGAATACCACCTATGTCCGCAACATCAAGAAATATTTGCTGGCAGCCCTGTATAATGCTCCATCCACCATCAGCAGCTACTACACTTCCCTAGTGAACCATGACCCGTACGGCGGAGGTGAAAGGAGGTAACCCATGCAGGAAGAAGTAACCCAGAAAACAATGGCACTTGCCATCACCACTTCCAGAATGACCGACTCCGTCCTAGCTAAGGCCATGCGGAAGTTCCTGGAGGCGCAGAAAAATAAAAGCCACCAGCTCCCCAAAGGGAAACAGACCCTAAAGGAGCTGATGAAACACAACACAGGAGTTTCTAACCTGGAGATCACCAACGACAACATCCGGGCATTTTCTGCCACCGCTAAGAAGTACGGCATTGATTTTGCCCTGAAAAAAGACAGCAGCACACAGCCGCCCCGGTACCTGGTATTCTTCAAAGGCCGGGAAGCCGACGTTATGACGGCGGCTTTTAAGGAGTTTTCCGCAAAGCAGCTCTCCCAGGAGAAAAAGCCCTCCATCCGAAAACTCTTATCCCGCATGAAAGAGCTGGCACAGAAAAAGGATAAGGCTTTGGACCCGCACCAAACACAAGGACAGGGGGATGGAGCTATGAAACAGGTAAATGTGAAAAAGCTGCTGATCTTAAACCTCCCCTATCTGCTCTTTGTGTGGCTGTTCAATAAGGCAGCCCAGGCGGTGCGGCTCTCTCCCGGAGCTGACCTCTCCGGCAAACTGCTGAACCTGGGCAGCGGATTTTCCCAGGCTATGGAGAGCATTGCTCCCAGTTTCCATCCGGCAGACCTGCTTGCAGGGCTGATCGGTGCGGTGGTAATCCGGCTGATTATCTACACCAAAGGCAAAAACGCAAAGAAATACCGCAAAGGTATGGAGTATGGCTCTGCCCGTTGGGGCACACCGGAAGATATAAAGCCCTACATAGACCCGGTGTTTGAAAACAATGTACTGCTGACCCAGACGGAACGGCCGATGATGTCGAACCGTCCCAAAAATCCGAAGTATGCTAGGAATAAAAATATCCTGGTGATCGGCGGCTCCGATAGCGGCAAGACCAGGTTCTTTGTCAAGCCAAACCTCATGCAGCTCCATTCCTCGTATGTGGTCACGGACCCGAAAGGAATCCTCATTCTGGAAACAGGCTCTCTCCTGGTGCAGGTCGGATATAAGGTCAAAGTGTTAAATACGATCAATTTCAAAAAGTCCATGCACTATAACCCATTCGCCTATCTGCGGAGTGAAAAGGATATTTTGAAACTTACCAACACCATCATAGCCAACACCAAAGGCGACGGTGAAAAATCTTCCGAGGATTTCTGGGTCAAGGCGGAACGCCTTTTATACTGTGCCCTGATCGGCTATATCTGGTATGAGGCCCCGGAGGAAGAAAAGAACTTCATCACCCTTTTGGAAATGATAAATGCAAGCGAGGCTAGGGAGGACGACGAGGGATTTCAGAGCCCCGTTGATCTGATGTTCTCCCGGCTGGAGGAAAAGGAACCGGACCATTTCGCTGTCAAACAGTATAAGAAATACAAGCTGGCGACAGGCAAAACGGCAAAGTCCATCCTCATAAGCTGCGGAGCCAGGCTTGCCCCATTCGATATTAAGGAACTGCGGGATTTGATGGAGTATGACGATCTGGAACTTGATACCCTGGGCGACCGAAAAACTGCCCTGTTCTTCATTATGAGCGATACGGACACTACCTTTAACTTCGTGATCGCCATGCTGCAAAGCCAGCTTTTCAATCTGCTCTGCGATAAGGCGGATGATGAATATGGGGGCCGTCTGCCGGTTCATGTGCGGTGCATTCTGGACGAGTTCGCCAATATTGGACAGATACCAAACTTTGATAAACTGATCGCCACCATCCGAAGCCGGGAAATCTCGGCTTCTATTATTTTACAGTCACAGCTAAAGACCATCTACAAGGATGCCGCAGATACCATTGTCGGTAACTGCGACACTACCTTGTTTTGGGGAGGCAAGGAGAAATCCACGCTCAAAGAGCTCTCAGAAATCCTGGGGAAAGAGACGATTGACAGTTTCAATACCTCAGAGAACCGGGGGATGCAGGTTTCCCACGGCCTCAATTATCAGAAATTAGGAAAGGAGTTGATGAGCCAGGACGAGATCACGGTCATGGACGAAGGCAAGTGTATCCTGCAGGTGCGAGGCACCCGGCCGTTTTTATCGGACAAGTTCGATATTACAGCCCATAAGAATTACAAGTACCTTGCCGATGCCGACAAGAAGAATGAGTTTGATGTGGAACGGTACATGAAACGGCGCCCTGCGGTGGTAAAGTCGGAGGAACCTTTTGAAATGTACGAACTGGAAATAGAACCTGACAGCGATAACGAAAAAAATTAGGAGGATTGAATTTATGGAATTTTTCAACAGCGCAGTTGCACTTGTCAACAAAAATTGGACACGAAACTAAAAACATTAGGCATAAAAATTGAATACTTGTACAAGATACAGTGAATCTTCCAACATCGTCT
>ERZ773165.1155-NODE-1155-length-16946-cov-4.914274_pt1 | contig 16946 bp, 11 predicted proteins | sample MGYA00581003_ERZ773165 | MGnify/ENA primary metagenome ERZ773165 (study PRJEB29015, sample SAMEA2737817) | human gut metagenome | biome: human gut; feature: human-associated habitat; material: faeces | place: China | collected 2012 ... | reverse complement strand
CTGAATACTACTTCGTGTTCCCAGAAGCTCGGTCATTTATGGCCGAGTAGTTCACCTTGAAGAATGACCTTTTTGAAAAGACTTTAATTTCGCTTTGAAAGGTGAAATATGCTAAAATAGATTACTGAAAATTTCTGAAAAGGGAGCGTCCAAATGGCCGACATCATCAAAGAACAAGAACAAAAGCGCATGGATTACGTCGTTGAAAAAATAAAAAATGAAGAAGAAACCGCCAAAAAGAAAATTTCCAGGGCATCTGCCGATACCAAGGCGATTCAGGCTGATTTCAAAAACAACGTTCGCATCAAAACGGGGACGTATTCCGGCATGATGGAAACGGCTTTGACCGTCAGGCAGCAGCAGATGCAGCTTGAAGAACGCGAAAACAGTCGCAATCAGGCGGCGCATCGTTTGGAAATTCTTGAACGGATGGAAAAGAAGCCTTATTTTGCGCGCGTAGATCTGAGCGAACAGGGCGAAGACAAAAAAGAAACGATTTACATCGGATTGGCGACTTTTTCGAACGGTCCGGACGAATTTCTCGTATACGATTGGCGTGCGCCGATTTCAAGCGTTTATTACGATGGAGGCCTCGGCAAAACCACTTATGCGACGCCTGACGGGGAGCGCGAGGTTGACGTGGCCCTGAAACGCCAGTTCATGGTCGATGACGGCAAGATTCTGACTGTATTTGATACGGATGAAACGGTGGGCGATCAGATGCTGCTTGAGGTTTTGGATGAATCTTCCGACGTCAAAATGAAGAGCATCGTTACGACGATTCAAAAAGAACAAAACAAGATTATCCGCGATACGAAGTCTGATCTGCTATTCGTTCAAGGGGCGGCCGGTTCCGGAAAAACGTCGGCCGTGCTGCAGCGCGTGGCTTATCTGCTCTATCGTTATCGCGGCAATTTGAACTCCGGGCAGATCATTCTGTTTTCGCCCAATCAGCTGTTCAACGACTACATCGATCAGGTCTTGCCGGAACTCGGCGAACACAACATGGTACAGATGACCTACTACCAGTATACGCAGCACCGCCTTCCGAAGATGCACGTCGAAACGCTCAAGGAACGTTTTGAAGAAGATAATCACGGAACAAACAAGAAAATCAGGGTCATCAAGGACAGTTTGAAGTTTTTTGACGCAACGACCGCATATTCAAACTATTTGGAAAGAAACGGGATGCGTTTCAAAAACATCATGCACAACGGCGAGATCTTCTTCTCGCGCAAGGAAATCAAGTCGATTTACTATAGCTTTAATGAAAATTATCATCTTGGCAATCGCTTGGAAGCAACGCAGGAAGAACTGCTCAAACGCTTGAGTTCAAGGGTTGGGCAAGAAGCCAGAACCGATCGCGTTCAAAAAGCCGTTCAGGATTTGTCGGCACAGGAACTTAATGCTTTGTACGGTGATCATCCGCGCAACTTTGTCGATGGCGACAAGGAACTCCTCTTTTTGTGCAAGCAATACGTGACGAAGGAATTCATGAAAATCAAGCGCACCATCGTCAAGAAACGTTTTTTGAACGTCAATGCTCAGTACGTTCATTTTTTGCGACACGTTCCTTCTTTGCTCGATCTTTCAAAATTTGGCGTTTCCGATGACGAATGGCAAAAAGGGGTCGAAAACACGATTGATCAAATCAAAAAGCGCAGTCTGCCGATGACGGACGTGTCCTGCTTCTTGTATCTGTACGACCGCATCACCGGCAAGAAGGGCGACATCAGAATGCGACACGTCTTCATCGATGAGATCCAGGATTATACGGCATACCAGCTTGCATATCTCAAGACGGAATTTCCGCGCGCCCGCTTCACGATGCTCGGCGATCTGAATCAGGCGATTTTCACGAAGGAAAACAGCCACAGCCTGCTGTCTGAGCTTTCGACGATGTTTGACAAGGACAGGACCAACGTGGTTCAGCTGACAAAATCGTATCGTTCAACCAAGCAGATTACTGATTTTACCAAGGAAGTGCTTGTCGATGGCGAAAAAGTTGCTGCATTTAACCGCAACGGATTCTTGCCGACGATGACGATCGACGCCGACGGGGAACGCCTCGTTGAAGACGTCAAAGAACGTTTGCTTCAAAACGATGCTTTGAAGCTGACGACGGCCATCATCTGCAAGTCGCTTTCGGAATGCGAATGGCTGACCGAACAGCTTAACGTCAAAGGCGTCAAGGCAACGCTGATCAGAACCGAAAATCAGCGCCTCGTTCCCGGGACGATTATTGTCCCTTCATACTTGGCCAAGGGTCTGGAATTTGACGCCGTCATCATGTGGAACGCCAACAAGGAAAACTATCATGAAGAAGATGAACGCCAGCTGGTCTACACGATCTGCTCGCGTGCCATGCACCGATTGGACATTACCGTTGACGGTGAGATGTCGCCGCTGTTTGACCGGGTTCCAAAAGATTTGTACGAAATGATTGAAAAATAGCAAGGAGACTGGGAAAAAGTCCCGTTTCCCTCTTGAATTACATGAAATGTCGAACAAAGGAAGTCGCAAGTCGACTGATTTTGTCCGGCATTTTTTCTTATAGGTGAATTTTTTGCCAAATGCAGTACTGTGCAGCTCCGGCTCAATCAATGCTTCAAGACTGGCTTACGGGCAAAACGCCGATTTTTGGGATATGCCCGTAAAATGCAGCTCCCGGTTACGGGCAAAATGGCGATTTTTGAAATATGCCCGTAAAAGCCAACACTCGGTTACGGGCAAAATGGCGATTTTTGGGATATGCCCGTAAAATGCAACCCTCGGTTACGGGCAAAACGTCGATTTTTGGGATATGCCCGTAAAATGCAGGCCACGGTTACGGGCAAAATGTCGATTTTTGAAATATGCCCGTAAAAGCCAGCTCCCGGTTACGGGCAAAACGCCGATTTTTGAAATATGCCGGTAAAATTCAGTCCGCAATTATGGGCAGATAATGCCTTTTAAGTTTCAGTAGAAAATATTACTTTAGCTCTATTTTGCCTTCAGCAAAATCTATTTCCTGCTCAATGCTTCTCACATTGATGCTTACTTGTTCCACGTTTGAGCCACTTATAGTGTGCATCTCTGGTTATCCCGGCTGTTCTGCACAGTTCACTGATTGACCAGCCGTATTCCTCGTTCAGTTCCATGATGGTCTTCTGCCTGATTCCTTTTTCGCCTCTCTGTTGCTTATTTCGACTAATTTTTTTTGCGAAGGCTATCTCCATTTCCTGCTGATGAAGTCTGGCCTCGAGAAGTTTGTTTTCCCTCTTCAACCGGTCCATTTCAGTGAATTTTGATTCCGGTTTGTCCTTCCCTCTGCGGTCACGCAGCGATTCCGGATTGTTGCCGCTTTCGGTGTACTTCCGATACCATCCGTAGACCTGATTATAGCTGACATTGTAATGTTCAGCCGCCCATTTGTAGTCAACATCGTGTCTTATAAGCTGTTCAATGATTTCCAGCCGTTCATCAAAAGTTGTTTTTCTGTCTTTCATCCCTGAATCTCGCTTTCCGGATCTGCAATCCTCTAAGATAGATTCATTATACCCTATAATCGACTTGTCTGGGTACGGTCTCTCATTCTGTGCCTGACGGATGTCTGGCTAAAGCAAAAATGCGTATGATTCATAAAAGATGTTATGAATCGTACGCGTTTTAAATTTAAGACAGAGTTTTCCCAGCCTCTTTTTTGTCCGGCTGACGCCGAATTTGAACTTGATAATCTGCTTTTGTTCAGTCACAGCCGAATGTCATTAGAAACATGCGGTTGCTTTTTTTATTCATCATTAGGTTAAAAGACCTGCATTTCATCTGTGAAAAGCTTCCGGATCACAAGTCAGTTTCTCATCCTTCTGAAATCGGTCGGGCTGCATCCTCTTGACTTGCGGAATGCCTTCGAAAATGTGAAGCTGTCACCGTATCCGATTGAATCAGCGATGTTCTGAATGCTTCTGTCGGTGTCTTTGAGCAGGTGTTCTGCTTCCTCCATGCGGATTTCAGTCAGGAACTTCTGAGGGGATGATCCCGCAAATTTTTTGAAGAGGCTGTAGAGGTAGCTTCGTGAAACGGACAGCCCGCGGCATACGTCAAGGATGGAGCAGCCTGTGTCGTAGTTGTCCCTCATGTACTCCACCGCAAGCCGGAACTGGGTTCGTGAGTTGGTTTTTCTGGTGACTTCTGCCGGAAACTCGTCTAGCAGGTCATGGAACATTTTGTAAAGCAGGGATTCGGTCAGCAGGCTGTTCTTCATGTTGTGCGTCAAATGCAGCGATTCGTACAGCCTGGACAGGCTGTTTTTAAATTCAGTGTCCTGAATCTGGCACAGGTAATTTTTTTCTGAAATGCTTGAAGCGGCGAAGATTTCGCCGGTCCTGATACCTGAAAGTCCGATCCAGCTGTATTCCCACGGGTCCTTTTCATCAGCCTGATAGAAGCAGGGTACGCCTTTAGGTAAAATGAAGCAGTCTCCCTGTTTCAGTTTGACCAAGGGCCTGCCGGCTGACGAAAATGTTCCGCATCCCTTCCTGATATAATGAATAACGTAGTTTTCGCGGACGTTATTGCCCTTGAAGATGTAGTTTGGTTCGCAGCATTCAAGACCGTAGAAGATGATTCCGTTTTCGATGCTGCTGCTCTGCAGATCGCGATATTCCTTTTCCATTTTTCTCCAATGTGTAAATTTTCTGTCACTCAATGTCAATATTGCTTTTTATATTTGAATTTTCCTTGTCATTATAACTTTTTTTGAAAGAAGATGTCAATTTGTTCACTGAACATTATGACATCTAAAATGATTAAAAGACTATGTTGAAAAGCCTTACATTAACGTATACTGAAGACTGTAAAGAAAGCGGATACACGAAAGGAAGGTATTTTCATGTCAAATGAAGGAAAAACAAAAATGAGCATGGGACAGCGTCTTGCATACAGCTTTGGCGCATTTGGCAATGATGCATTTTACGGCCTGTTGTCAGGTTATCTGATCATGTTCATCACATCGCACTTGTTCAATTCCGGCAACCAGGCCGTTGATAACAAGATGATCAGTCTTGTGACGCTGATCATCATGGCCTTGCGCATCGTAGAACTCTTTATTGATCCATTTATTGGAAACGCAATTGACCGCACGAAGACCCGTTGGGGGCATTTCCGTCCCTGGGTCGTCGCCGGCGGGACGGTTTCTGCAGTGTTGCTGCTGTGTCTGTTTACGTCGCTTGGCAATTTGTATCAGAAAAATGCAATGCTTTATCTGGTCATCTTTGCCGTAATGTACATTACGATGGACATCTTCTATTCATTCAAGGATGTTGGTTTCTGGTCAATGCTCCCGTCGCTTACGACTGATTCGCGTGAGCGCGAAAAAACGGCAACTTTTGCGCGTTTCGGTTCAACTATCGGCGGCGGTCTCGTTGGCGTGCTCGTCATGCCGGCCGTCATCTATTTTTCAGAAAAGACGACTTCGACCGGTGATGCTCACGGCTGGTTCATGTTTGCTCTCATCATCTGCACGATTGCACTCGTTTCCGCCTGGGTGGTCGGCTGCTGCACACGTGAAGTGAACAGCGAGATTCGCGAAAACAAGGAAGATACGGTTGGCGTCATCGGCGTTTTCAAGGCAGTTGCCAAAAACGATCAGCTTCTTTGGGTCGCATTTGCGTATCTTTTCTATGGAATCGGAGTCAACATTCTGGGAGCGCTTGAAGTCTACTATTTCACGTATATCATGGGACAGCCCAAGTCGTTTTCGATTTTGTCAACGATCAACATCTTCCTGGGGATGGTTTCGGCTGCCTTGTTCCCGATCCTGTCTAAAAAATTCAGCAGAAAGACCGTATTCGGTGGTTGTCTTGTTTTCATGCTCTGCGGCATCGGAGTGTTCGCCCTTGCTGGAAACAATCTGGCACTTGTTCTGCTTGCTGCCGTAATGTTTGCATTCCCGCAGCAAATGGTTTTCTTAGTTGTTTTGATGATCATCACGGATTCTGTTGAATATGGTCAATGGAAATTAGGGCACAGAGATGAATCATTGTCGCTTTCCATTCGTCCGCTGATCGATAAATTCGGCGGCGCCGTGTCAAATGGCGTTGTCGGTCAGATCGCAATTTTGGCCGGGATGACGACCGGAGCTACTGCTTCATCGATTACTGTAGCAGGAAGAATGAATTTCAAGCTGATGATGTTTGCCGTTCCGGCAGTGATGCTGATGGTTTCCATCATCATCTTCATGAAGAAGATCACTCTTACGGAGGAGCGTCATGCCCAAATCGTTGCCGAACTTGAAAAGACGTGGGGCAAGGATCTTGGCATCAGTGTCAAAAACACTTCGTCGGATGAAAAGGTTTCCGTCAAGGCACCTGTTTCAGGTAATCTGATTGAGCTGAGCGAAGTAAATGACGATGTATTCTCAAAGGGTCAGGCAGGCTTGGGATTTGCCATCAGACCGAATGATGGCAGAGTGTATGCTCCGTTTGATGCAACGGTCCGCCAGGTATTTTCGACAAGACATGCAGTCGGCATTGTTGCCGACAACGGCATGGCACTTCTGATTCACGTCGGACTTGGAACCGTTGCTCTCAAGGGCACGGGATTCGTAACCTATGTCGAAGAGGGACAGAGGATAAGTCAAGGCGATGAGATTCTGGAATTCTGGGATGATACAATCAGAAAGGCCGGTCTTGACGATACCGTAATCGTGACGGTGACGAACTCCGATAATTTTGAGGACTTCACGCTGAAGCAGAAGAGCGGAGCTGAAATCAAGGCAATGGATGATGCAATGGAACTGAGAGTGAAAAAGGGTGAAGCAAAATGAATGACTTAATTGAATTTGACAGCAAACGGCAGGTCTTCCACCTGCACAACAGGAACATCTCGTACATCTTCTCGGTAGAGGAAGGCGGAACGCTCTGCCATCTTTACTTCGGCAGACGCGTGCAGAAATATCACGGCGAATTGAAGTATCCAAGGGTTGACCGCGGCTTTTCGGGCAATCTTCCCGGATCGCTTGACCGGACGTTCTCCCGTGACACGCTGCCGAAAGAGTACAGCGGAGCGGGTGAGATGGACTATCATACGCCTGCAACGATTGTTCGTCAGGAAAACGGATCGAATGCCCTGATGCTGAAATATAAAAATTACAAAATTGAAGACGGCAAGCCAAAGTTAGAAGGACTCCCGGCAGCCTATGTTGAAAATGAAAAAGAGGCACAGACGCTGACGATTACGCTTGAAGATGAGTTGACGGGACTTGAGTACGATTTGCTTTATACTGTTTATCGTGACGTTTCCATCATCACCCGTTCCGTTAAGGTGAGAAATACAGGGAAGAAAACTGTTTTCCTGGAAAAGGTCGCCTCGCTGCAGCTTGATTTTGTCGACAGGGATTTCGATTCAATCTGCCTGCCCGGTGCTCATGCAAACGAACGCCATCTTGAGCGGTCATCGGTCGGATACGGCATTCAGAAATTCGGCAGCATCCGCGGCACGTCAAGTCATCAGATGAACCCGTTTTTGGCCCTGGCTGACAGGAAAACGGACGAATTTTCCGGGGACGTTTACGGATTTGCATTTGCATATTCCGGCAATCACTCGTTTGAAGTCGAGAAGGATCAGATTGATCAAACGCACCTGGTAATCGGAATCAACGATTATAATTTTTCCTGGAAACTGGATGCCGGTTCTGAATTTCAAACACCGGAAGTCCTCATGACTTATTCAGACCAGGGGTTGAACAAGATGAGCCAGGCCTTTCATGAAATCATCAGAGAGCGTATCGTTCGATCGAAATTCAAGCATGCTGATCGTCCGATCCTTGTCAACAACTGGGAGGCAACTTACTTTGATTTCAACGAAGAAAAGCTTAAAACGATCGTTGACGAGGCTGAAAATCTCGGCATTGAAATGTTTGTTTTAGATGACGGTTGGTTTGGCCACCGCGATGACGACAATTCATCTCTTGGTGACTGGACGGTTTACAAGAAGAAGTTTCCTTCGGGACTCGGGCATTTTGCAGATTACGTGCATGAAAAGGGTCTGAAGTTCGGTCTTTGGTTTGAACCGGAAATGATTTCCTACGATTCCGAACTCTACAGAAAGCATCCCGAATATCTGATGCAGGTTCCGGGACGCAGGCCAAGCCCTTCGAGAAACCAGTACGTGCTTGACTTGACACGAAAGGAAGTCATTGATGATCTTTTCGGACAGATCAGCAAGGTTCTCAAAGAAGGCAGCGTGGATTACGTCAAGTGGGATATGAATCGTCATCTGTCAGACGTCTATTCGGCAAGTCTTCCGAAAGACAGGCAGGGGGAGGTTTACCATCGCTATGTTTTGGGGTTATACGAACTGATGGAACGAATTACAAGTGCCTTTCCTGATATTTTGTTTGAAGGATGCTCAGGCGGAGGCGGGCGCTTCGATGCCGGCTTTGCCTATTATATGCCGCAGATCTGGACGAGTGACAACACGGATGCCGTTTCTCGGCTGACGATTCAATACGGCACGAGTCTTGTTTATCCGATTTCCATGACGACCGCGCACGTTTCGGCAATTCCCAATCACCAGACTGGACGCAAAACGTCATTTGAAACGCGCGGCAATGCTGCAATGAGCGCAGTCTTCGGATACGAGCTTGATTTGACCAAGATGAGTCAGGAAGATAAGGATCAGGTCAAGGAACAGGTAGCTTGCTACAAGGAGATCCGAAAACTCATACAATACGGCAATTTTTACCGTTTGAAGTCGCCGGTTGAAACAAATCAGGCAGCTTGGATGTTTGTTTCGGACGATAAGCGCGATGTCTGCGTCATGACTTTCCAGGTTCTCGCATTTGCGCAGCCTTGTTTGACAAAGACAAAATTATTCGGGCTTGATCCTGAGCTTGAATACGAAAATCTTGAAACACATGAAATCTTTGGCGGTGATGAGCTGATGGAACTTGGATTCTATGATCCGATTGTCCACCAGGACTACACATCAAAGATGTATCGGTTCAAGGGAATCTGATTTTGATAAACCCCCGGGTCATTTTGGCTCGGGGGTTTTGTTTTGTCGGATGCAGTGCGCATGGCGGTGCGGACCCTTGGAGCCGCTGCTTACGGTAAAGAAGCCGTTTTTTTGAGAAATTTACAGGGAAATTGAGGTCATTTTCGTAGAAGATGATTGATTATTAGAAAAAAATCATAATAAAATAATTATTGAAAAAGATAACGGTTTCTGTTAATGTTAACTTAACAAATATTTCAAAATGGGGGAAGAAATATGAAGAAAAAATGTTATTGGCAGCGTCTCTTGTGCTGGTTTCCGGGGGGCTTTCCGCATGCGGGAACAATGGTGAAAAGAGTGCGGGTACGGTCAAAAATGTGGTTCACAGGAATGCTGAGTCAAGGGAGGACAAGGCAGTGAACAAGGCGCTTGACGCATTTTCCGCGCTTAAGGGAGCCAAGATTCAGGACACCGTGCATGTCAAGACAGCGGAGAGAGGTCAGACGAAGAACGTTGAAATGGACATGGGGGTGGAATACCATGCAGATCCGTTCGGGTCCAAGGCGAGCGTGACCACGGTGGTCAACAGCGAAGTTTCGCATTCGTCGGTCATGACCGACGGCAAGGACATGTACCTGCAGCTTTCGAACGTCTATGCGAACGGCAAGACATACCGCAGAACGCTCAAGGGTCAGATCGGATACAACAAGTTTGCCACTGATGCGGCAAATACTGCGCCGAAGCTGCTCAAGGCCATGAAGAAGAACGGTGCAAAGATCACTGTGAAGAACGAAGGCGGCGAGACGGTCATTTCCTGTGATGCCTCGAAGAAGAAACTGACTGACGCTCAGAAGACGGAACTGCTGCGCATCACAAGTCCGGTTGAGAATACATATGCAAGTTATGAAAAATCAGAACTTGCGCGGTGGAAATTCGACGAGTGCAAGCTTGAGGTGCGTGTCGACTCAGACAGCAACCAGCCGAAGAGCTATACGGCAAACGTCACGGCTGTACGCACGGGGACGGACGGCACCAAGAGCACCCGCACGGAATCATTTGACGGAAGATACGTCAGCGTAAACGGTGTCGGTGCGGTTGAAATGCCGAAGGAATACATCGATTACGACCAGAATCACACGAAGAAGTAGCACTGCATTTTTCAACAGGGGGAAGATAAATGAAAAGAAAGCTGGTAATTACGGCTGCGATTTTGCTTGTGACATGCGGACTGTCCGCCTGCGCAGGCAGCGGTAATGCGAAGAAGACAGGCAGTTCCGGAGACGTGAACGTTGACACGGAAAAAAAGGTTTCAAAAAAGGTTTCAAAAAAGGACCGGGTCTTGTCGGAAGCGGTCGGTGCCGAAGAGAAGGTCAAGAGCGCCAAGGTCGAGACAAAGTTCTTCGTCAAGCATACGAGCGGAGACCACGACAACACGGTTTCGTACAGAACGGAAACGGAATACACGGAAAAACCGGTGACGCTCAAGTCAAACGCAGCAATCCGCTTCCAGGAAGGAGCCAGGGACAACAAGTACATTCTGTACTACGACGGCAAGGATCTCTACAACACGACGATGATCGGCCTTAGTCAAGGCAGAAGCTACAGGCAGGCCATTGACAGCGCCCAGTCAAACTACAGGTTCATCGTTCAGAATCCGAACATCGCAAGGGATTATCTTAAGGTCATGAGTGACAACAAGGTCCGATTCGATCTCAAGGAAGAAGGCGGCGAATATGCGCTGGTCTTCAGGGTACCGGAAAATCCTTCCGAAAGGCTTAAAAAGGAACTGCTCGAGGTTCTCGGCAGAGATGATGCCACGGCGAAGAGACTCTACAGCACGGATCTGAAGAACGTCAGCTTCACCAATGCCACGTTCAACGTTCATGTGGACCGGAAGACATATGAGCCGAAGTCGTTTGGACTTGAGATGACCACCGTCGTCGCATCTGCTTCAGGCAGGAAGTTCACGACGCTGCATTCGTTTGACGGCAAGTACTACAACGTAAACAAGGTTGAAAGTCAGAAGATGCCGTCCAGGGTGGATGAGGTGCTGAAGTAAGCGTGAGTTTGGTGTTCTGCTTGTGTCGGTTAATACACAGGTTTTCCACATATCAGCCTGTGGAAGAATTTTTTGAAAGAATTATCCACAGGATGGAGTCCTGTGGATAATTATGAATAACTCTTGGAAGAAAAAAGCCCGGATGATTCGAAACTACGGATCATCCGGGCTTTGTTTTGCTGTCATAACAGGATTATCCACAAATAAACAAAAGGAGCTGTCATGGACAGAGATGAAAATGCGGTCATGAATTTGTTGGCATTGATATAAAAAAATCAAAAGGGGCGGGCTGCACCCTTAAGCTGCAAGAGCCGGTCACTGTCATTAACCTCACGTTAGGATATGGGAATGCCAGCGTTGACGGCGGCAAATAAAATTAGGAAAGAAAAAGCTATATTCTTTCTGATAATGTGGAAAAATGTTTTATGTTTCTATATTATATGGCAGCCGGATTTCTGTAATGACAAACATAACTGGAAAAAGTCGTGAACTGCATTTTACGGTTAAAACTCAAAAATAATTAAAATGCCCGTAATCCCGTCCCGGTGCGTTGATTTGACCACTGCATTTGGCATTTCATTATAAGTCATCCGCCATTGCTGCAAAGTCCGGTCCGTACGGGTTAACCGCTGCATTTTCAGGCATAATCCGTCGAATTGTGATAAAATGAACAATGTATTCAAAAAGGAAAAGGACACGGAATATGGAAAATCAAATTAACTACTATCGCATCGATCGAGCGGAGTGGCGCAACTTTTACAAGGACCACATCGTTCCTCTGACGAATGAAGAGCTTGATCGCATCAAGTCGCTTAATGACCGTATCTCAATGGAGGACGTTTCTGAGGTTTACATGCCGATGGTGCATCTTCTGCAGATGTTCATGAAAAATCATCAGCGGCTCCAGGACGATCAGGCGAGCTTTCTTGGCATCAAGCCGCACAAGGTGCCGTTTATTTTAGGGATTGCGGGCTCGGTTGCCGTTGGCAAGAGCACGACGGCGCGTTTGCTCAAATCGCTTTTGTCCGAGGTCTATCCGGACAAAAAGGTTCAGTTGATTACGACTGACGGTTTCATCTTCCCGAATGCTGTCCTGAAAAAGAAGGGCATCATGAGCAGGAAAGGCTTTCCTGAAAGCTATGACATGCCGCGTCTGATCAAATTCGTCAACGACGTGAAAAACGGCATCGTTGCCAAAGCGCCCGTTTATTCGCACAAGGTTTATGACATCATTCCTGACGAGTTCGACGTGATCGATCAGCCTGATATTTTGATCGTCGAAGGAATCAACGTGCTGCAGCTTCCAAGCCATGAACCGATTTTCGTAAGCGACTTTTTCGATTTTTCGCTTTACGTCGATGCCAAGGAAGAGTACATCAAGCGTTGGTATCTTGAACGTTTCGGGATGCTGCTCGATACTGCGTTCAAAGATCCGACGAATTACTATTATCCATACGCAATCGGCGATCGCACCGCTGCATTTAAAATGGCGTCAAAGGTTTGGGAGGACGTCAACCACCCGAACCTGCACGAGTACATCTTACCGACGAGAAATCGCGCCGACCTGATCATCGTGAAGAGCGCCAATCATTTGATTGAAGAATTGCGCCTGAGAAAATACTGATTTCCGATTAAAATTTTTGTATCTATTTGAAAATGCACTCAAAAAACGTGCATTTAGGTTATAATTGATTAAAATGTACGTAAAAGAATTGACCATCGCAAAGTCAATCGGTACAATTAAGTAAGTGAGACAACTATAAAATTAATGAGGTGAACATCTTGGCTAATGTTGATATGCAGGCTTTTGACAAAATCATCGTGTTGGATTTTGGCAGCCAGTATAACCAATTGATTACGCGCCGCATCCGTGAATTCGGCATCTATTCAGAACTTCTGTCACACAAGCTGACGGCTGCACAAATCAAGGAGATGGATCCGAAGGGCATCATTTTGTCCGGTGGTCCGAACAGCGTGTACGATGAAGACGCATTTAAGGTAGACCCTGAAATTTTCAATTTGGGAATCCCGGTGTTGGGCATCTGCTACGGAATGCAGCTGATGTCAAACGAACTCGGCGGCAAGGTCGAAAGTGCAGAAAATAAGGAATACGGCAAGGCTGATATTCATGTTAACGATGAAAATGCAGTATTGTTCCACGGATTGCCGCAAGATCAAAGCGTATGGATGAGTCATGGCGATCTCGTGACTAAAGCTCCTGAAGGCTTCGAAGTCGTAGCCAAGAGTCAAAATTGTCCGATTGCATCGATTGCTGACTACGATCGCAAGCTCTTCGGTCTGCAATTCCACCCTGAAGTTCGCAACACGACATACGGCAACGATATTTTGCGTCACTTTGCCTTTGATGCCTGCGGTGCGAAAAGCAACTGGACGATGGATGATTTCATTAAAATGCAGGTTGAAAAAATCAAGGAAGAAGTCGGCGACAAGAAGGTCATCCTTGGCCTTTCAGGCGGCGTTGACTCAAGCGTCACGGCCGCATTGCTCAACAAGGCAATCGGCGATCAGCTGACATGCATCTTCGTTGATCACGGTCTTTTGAGAAAGAACGAAGCACAACAAGTGATGGATGCTTTGGGCAAGGGCCTTGGCGTCAACATCATCAAAGTTGATGCTGCCAAGCGTTTCTTGGGCAAGCTCGAAGGCGTATCCGATCCTGAAAAGAAGCGCAAGATCATCGGTGCCGAATTCATCGAAGTCTTCAACGAAGAAGCCTTGAAGTTAAAGGACGTCGACTTCCTTGCTCAAGGCACGCTTTACACGGACGTCATCGAATCAGGCACGGACACGGCCAAGACGATCAAGTCGCACCACAACGTTGGCGGACTTCCGGAAGACATGCACTTCAAGCTGATCGAACCGTTGCGCACGCTCTTCAAGGACGAAACGCGCGAACTCGGCGAAAAGCTCGGCATTCCGCATGAACTTGTCTGGCGTCAGCCATTCCCTGGACCAGGCCTTGGCATCCGCGTCATTGGCGAAATTACGGAAGACAAGCTCGAAATCGTGCGCGATTCCGATGCCATCCTGCGCGAAGTCATCGCACAACATGGTCTTGACAAGGAAATCTGGCAATACTTCACCGTTTTGCCGGGTATTCGCTCCGTCGGCGTCATGGGCGACGGCCGCACGTATGACTACACGATCGGCATTCGTGCCGTAACGTCCATTGATGGCATGACTGCAGACTTTGCACAAATTCCTTGGGATGTTCTCCAGGAAATCTCGGTTCGAATCGTAAATGAAGTCGCTCACGTTAACCGCGTAGTCTATGACATCACGTCCAAGCCGCCGGCAACGATTGAATGGGAATAATTGAAACTGAGAAGCTGGGAAAAAGTTCCGTTTTTCTATTGAAATAAATTAAATGTCGAACAAATGAGGTCGAATTGCGACTGATTTTGTCCGGCATTTTTTAATTTTGATATATATTTTGCCAAATGCAGTGCTGCGCATCTCCTGCTTGATCAATGAACCAAGGAGGCTTACGGGCAAATACCAGAAATCACCGTTTTGCCCGTAAAAAGCCAGAGTTCGGTTACGGGAAAAAGCATCTTTTCGGATGTTTCCATCACAGCAGGCGATTGTCATGCATACGTAAAAAACCGGATTAGATTTACAAACGAATTTCGAGTCATCTGTTTTTTAGTTTAAGAAATAGTTTTTCAGCATCATTTTAGCATCAAAAAATGTTGTTTCATAAAAATGTCATAGAAATAAGTGATATGATCAGGTTCTACGAAAAGGAGCCAGGGCGAGTTTATTTTTCTGTACTAAACGAGAGGTTATTTGTAACCAATAAAAGACTTGACAATTTTTTGTGTTAGGTTTATCATAACCTTATAAGATATGGTTATCGATAACCTGGAAGGAGAGAGGCAAGGTGGAGAGAGATTATTTAAAAAAATTAAAAAAAATAGATACCTCAGATATTGCACGAGATGTTCGAAGAAAATTGGAATATTCTAGAAACGTTGAAGATATGTCTCTAAAAGGGATTGTTGCAGGGTATGTTCTGTATGAAGTTGCAATTGACAACGAAGTATGTATGGACAGTCCGGATAAATTTTTGGAAAGCTGTTCGATTTCAGCCAACTTAGCCAACATTGTGAATAAAAATATCGCAGATGAGTGGGATGCCATTTTGGAAATGACAAATTCATATTCTGCTGATGAATTGTTGGCTTTCATCTTATTTAATAATGATTTGGAAGATGAAAAATCAATAAGATGTTCCACACCGAGTGGGATAATTAAATTGGCTTCTTCTATTCTGAATATTCAAAAAAGCGACAATGTATTGGAAATATGCTCCGGAAAAGGGGATTTTTTCACGGGAGCATTTTCGATGCTGGAAGACTTTAATTACACTGGCATCGAACTTGATAATGATGCAAATGCCATTGCACAGATCAGAGCATCTTTAATCGGAAAGAAGATTTCGCTCGTTCTTGGCGATACGCTTAAATACAGGGGGAAAACTCAAGCCGATAAGTTATTTTCCAACTACCCACTCATGATAAGAACTTCGGATATAAACGAATACAAAGAACGTTTGTGTGATGAGTTTGGCGTTTCAAATGACGTGTTTCATAGAGCTTCTTCAGATTGGATATTCAATGCATCCATCATCCAACAAATGAATGAGAACGGAAAAGCCGTTGCAATTATGAGTGATGGGGCTACTTGGAATTCTAGGGATGAGAAAGTTCGTAAATTTTTCATCGAAAGCGGACTCATTGAGGCCGTCATTTCTCTTCCGGCAAGACTATTCAATACTTTTTTAGTTCCGGTAACGATGATTGTCTTTAGCAGGAACAATGATAAGATTCGGTTGATCGATGCTAGCGAATTTTATGAAAAAAAACGTAGAAAAAACGTTTTAACGGATGAGTGCATAGCTGAAATTATGGAACTTTTAAAAGAGGATGGTGAAAAATCAATTTCCAAATCAATCGAAGATTTTGCTGATAGTGAATATACGCTCAACGCAAGTCGTTATCTTGATGCAGTGGAAATAGAAAACGGTGTTGAGCTTGGGGTTATTGTAAAAGAAATAACGAGAGGAGCCCAAATAAAAGCTTCAGAGTTAGATGATATGAAGGCGAGCGAATCGACTTCATCAAGGTATGTAACTTTGGCCAATATTAACGATGGCATCCTTAGCGTGGACGATGATCAATATTTGAAAGAAATTCCGTCAAACCTTGATAAATTTTGTGTAAAGAATAATTCGATTATTCTCACGAAGATAGGAAACCCGAAGGTAAAAACGGCTATTGCAAGGGTTGATGATAAAGAAAAAATTCTGGCTACTGGCAATTTGTTTATTATTGAGCTTGACAATGCAAAAATAAATCCGTTTTATTTGCAAGCGTTTTTTGCAAGCAAAACTGGTGAAAAGCTATTAAGAAGCGTTTGTGCGGGCAGCTTGATACAAACGGTATCATTAAAAAAATTGAAAAGAATGAAAATACCAGTTTTGTCTATGGAAGAGCAGAATGTTTTTGCGGATAAATACGCAGCTGCTATGGATGAGGTGATCCTGTTAAAGGAAGAACTTGAAAAAAACGTCGAAAAGATGAAACGCATTTATGATGTGGGCTAGTTTGCCTAATTTTGAAAAATAGTAGACTAAATGGTCCCAAAATATGTTATATTCTCTTTGATTCATTATTGCTACCTGTTTTGAAGACTTGATAATCTTTGCATCAATAACAGTATGGCAACCATGGGCAACGCTATTGGCGACTGGGCAGAAACATAACGAAACACGGTCATGGAAAACAAGCTATCGTGGAGAAATCCTCATCCACGCAGCCAAAACAGACCACAGTGGAATCCTACTACATATCCCGATGGAAGAATTGAAGCACTTCCAGGACGCAGG
>ERZ773165.1130-NODE-1130-length-17168-cov-20.868579_pt1 | contig 17168 bp, 16 predicted proteins | sample MGYA00581003_ERZ773165 | MGnify/ENA primary metagenome ERZ773165 (study PRJEB29015, sample SAMEA2737817) | human gut metagenome | biome: human gut; feature: human-associated habitat; material: faeces | place: China | collected 2012 ... | reverse complement strand
CAATATAACGGTATTTATCCACCCTTACATGCTCCGCCACACGGCTAAGGTCATTTCGAATCAGATCCACAATGGTAGCATGTTCGGCTGCTTCTTTTTTATCTCCCATCAACACTTGCTCTGCTTCGGGTAAGGACGCGTCAATCGTGCCCTTCATCGGATAAGAATATATCATTCCGTTCTTTATCTTCACGAATGTTTCCGGCGAGAAGCACACGAACCGTCTATTGCTATTATTGTCTATTAGTAGAATCTTATACTTGCCTTTAGCACGTAGGAAGATGTCCTCCAACGTAAGGTTGCAGTCCAAAGCAACCTTACAAGTAAGGTTGGCAAGATAACTGTTTCCACGCAAGATGTTGCTTTTGACGGTTTCAAAACTTTTCGTGTAATCTTCAAAATTTGGCTCAAACACTTTCCACGTCGGATGTTTGGTAGCCGAAGAGAGTGACTGCCGTTTTACATTGGTTATACCCTCAAAGTCATAAAGGCATTCATCGATAGCTATTTCAGACAGCTTCCGTATGTATGCTTCCGAACCTGCATAGTTGATGACAAAAAGGAAAGGCTCCTTTTCGTTAGCCAAATGATTGATACGGTCTATAATATTTTGTTTCATTGTCTTACATATAAAAATGCAAAATTATACTATTTATGAGAGTGCGCCAAAAATATCCGTAGCCATTTTTACTACGTTTGAAAAAATGCATAACTTTTACCATTATTCTTGAATGCGATAACTTTAAGATATAAAATGGTTACTGATCTGTGAATAGTACTCATAATTTTCGTTTACAAATTGTATATTTCTGTCGTTTGTTGCTTGTTTTTCATCCTTTATAATTAACTTTGCCATACTATGGACAATTTCAAAGTAATAATAGTAGAGGACGTACTTCTCGAACTAAAAGGTACAGAAGGCATCTTGCGTAACGAGGTGCCCGAGGCCGAGATAATAGCAACAGCCGACTCGGAAGAGTCGTTCTGGCAAGCATTCGCCAAGTCAAAACCCGACTTGGTGCTGCTCGACTTGGGATTAGGTGGAAGCACAACTGTAGGTATAGACATTTGTAGTCGCCTTAAGAGCGAGCATCCTGAGGTAAAGGTATTGATTTTTACGGGCGAGATACTTAATGAGCATCTGTGGGTAGACGCCCTTGATGCCAAGTGCGACGGCATTATACTTAAGACGGGCGAATTGCTTACTCGTGACGATGTTGCAAGTGTTATGAATGGCAAGCGTCTTGTGTTCAATCAGCCTATACTTGCAAAGATAGTGGAAAGCTTTATACGTTCTGTAAAGAATGAGATACAGAATAGGGAGGCGCTTATACGCTACGAGATAGACGAATACGACGAGCGTTTCTTGCGTCATCTTGCATTGGGATACACCAAGGAGCAGATATCCAACTTGCGAGGAATGCCTTTTGGCGTAAAGAGTCTTGAGAAACGTCAGAACGAACTAATACAGAAACTGTTTCCAAACGGAAACGGAGGTGTGGGCATTAATGCTACACGCCTTGTGGTCAAGGCTTTCGAGTTGCAGATATTAAGTCTTGAGAATCTTAGTGCCGACGAAGATTAAACAAACGTTGCGATTATGACAAAGAGGTTAAAGGTTTCGAGCGTTGCCGCATACACATCTCTTGTGATATTGTTGTTGCAGCTGGTGCTTATTGTTGTGTCATGGGTGCTCACGGCTGTCAACCCCGACATACAGATACGCTCCATACTTGGAAGCGAAGGCTTGCGCTGGTTGTTTGGTACATTTGTCAGCAATATCGCCTCCAGCTTCCTTGTGTGGATGCTTGTTGTAGGTATGTGTGCAGGACCGCTTGTTGAGAGTGGTCTGCCACGCTCTATTGTTGCCTATAAAGAAGCTGCAGGCTACGAGCGTATGGCTCTTTTTGTGGCATTGTGGGAGCTTCTTGTCATAATCGTCGTAATAGCCCTTCTTGCCTTTGTGCCGCATGCTGCGCTCTTAAGTGCCCTTGGCACGTTGATGCCAAGCAGCTTTTCGGCTTGTCTTGTTCCGCTTGTAGCCGTATCTTTAGGCATAGTGGCAATAACCTATGGCTGCATTATCGGCAGGTTCAAGTCGATAGACAGCATCTTTTCTGCTGTATTGCGCGGCATAGGTTTTGTGTCGCCACTCATAGTGGTGTACGTGTTTGCGTACGAGTTTTATTGTTGCTTGAGGTGGGTGTTTTGCTTCTGAAGATATGGCACAACAACGTTGCGGTATTCTCTTTCAAAGTTTGGCGTAAAAACGTTCTGCCCAATATTGTTCTCAATATCCTCTAATGTCCAAAAATGTCCACCCTCAAGTTCGTCCTTGCTTGGGTTAACATCGCCATTGTAAACGGTGGCAAATACGTTTACATACTCTCTTTCTATGTTGCTCTCGAAGATGTAGCTTGTTATCTTTTCGGGCACAAAGTTGTGTATGCCTAATTCTTCGCCTACCTCGCGTTTTAAGGCTTGCTCAACATTCTCGCCATAGTCGATATGTCCGCCACAAGCCGTGTCCCATTTGCCTGGCTGTATATCCTTCCATTGCGGACGTTTCTGCAGATACAGTTCGCCTTGGCTGTTGAACACATGCAGATGCACCACGGGATGCAGCTTTTTCGACCCGTTGTGAGCCTCGCCACGCAATATGTGTCCTATCACGTTGCCTTCGTTGTCTACCCAAGGAAACAGCTCGTTCTTATTATCCTTATTCATAGCGCATGCTTTTATAGTTGCATTACAAATGTACGGCAGTCGGCAAACTCGTCTTTTATCGACTGCTCGTCCATGTTGTTCTTGAATATACCGAACAATGAGCTTCCGCTTCCGCTCATCTGCGCATACGATGCACCTAAGGTATAAAGACGGTTCTTGATGTCCTTCAGCTTAGGATAAATGCCGAAGACACTCTCCTCGAAGTCGTTGCACAGAGCATCCTTCCATGTGTCAATAGGCTGAGCCACAATGTCGCGGCAGCACATCTTAGGCTTGCGTGGTGTGATATTGCTGAAAGCCTCTTTTGTAGAAACCGCAATCTGAGGCTTGACCACTACCAGGCAATAGCCTTGAAGATTGTTGTCTGTTATGTTTACAGCCGCCAATATCTCGCCAATGCCTTCGGCATAAGCCGGTTCGGCAGTAATAAAGAAGGGGCAGTCGGCACCCAGTCGGGCTGCATACTTCTCCATCTCGGCATTACCTATATTTATGCGGAATCGCTGGTCGAGCAGTCTTATCATGTAGGCAGCATCGCTCGAGCCGCCTCCCAATCCAGCTTCCGACGGAATGTTTTTGTATAGATGTGCGTGTACACGTGGTATGTCGAAGTCGGCTGCAATCATATTATATGCTCTGACAATAAGGTTGTCTTTCTCGTCGCAGCACACGTTGTTGCCCGTAACTTTTAGGTCGCAAGCCATGTCCGACGGGAAACGCTCGTCCATTGTCTTTATCTCCAGGGCGTCGCATATTGGGATAGGGAAGAACACAGTCTCAAGGTTGTGGTAGCCGTCGGCACGCTTCTCTGTAATGTTCAGTCCGAGATTAATTTTGGCGCAAGGAAACTCTATCATATCTCACTAATATAAAAAGAGGCTGCGACATTCTCTACTTTGTTGGTCCAGAATGTCACAGCCTCAATGATTTACTGTTGTTTATTATTTATTCTTAATCTTGTCAACGTAAGCATCGATAGCTGCAACAGCTGTGATGTTTACGATATCGCGAACCGAACTCTCGAAGTCGGTAAAGTGGATAGCCTTGTTCAGGCCCATCTGGATAGGGCCAATAATCTCGGCATCCTGGTCGATAGCCTGCAGAAGCTTGTAGCTGCCTTGGGCGCTGCTCATATTCGGGAATACAAGAGTGTTGACATCAAGCCCCTTAAGACGTGTGAATGGGTACTTGTCGTCGCGTAGATCCTTGTTCAGAGCAAAGTTAACCTGCATCTCGCCGTCAACGGCAAGGTCGGGGAACTGCTTCTGCAACTCTTCCACAGCATTGTGTACAGAAACCGGGCTGCCAATCTCGTCGGTACCGAAGTTAGAGTAGCTAATCATAGCCATGTGTGGCTCTTCGTTGAAGAACCTAACGGTATTGGCCGAGAGTTTGGCGATATCCACCAGCACATTCTGGTCGGGGTGGCGGTTGATAAGAGTATCGGCAATGAAGAATACGCCCTTCTTGGTGTTGAGAATATGCATAGTGGCAAAGGTGTTATACTCTTTGCGTATGCCGATAACCTCCTTGGCAACCTTGATGGTGTTAGAGTACTTGGTGTACAGACCTGTGATAAACGCGTCGGCGTCGCCAGTCTCTACCATCATCATACCAAAGTAGTTGCGCTCGTACATCTTGTCGTAAGCCTCCTCAAATGTGTAGCCCTGGCGTGCACGCTTCTTGGCAAGATGTTTAGCATAGGTTGCACGACGGCCCTGCTCCTGGTCGGCACGCATGTCTATAAGCTCAATACCATCAAGGTTAAGCTTCAAACGCTCGGCCACACGGCGCAGACGGTCGGGGTTGCCCAAAAGGATAGGGTAGCAGATGCCCTCTGTCTTAGCCTGTACAGCAGCCTTCATCATCGATGGATGTGCGCCTTCGGCAAACACTATGCGCTGTGGGTGCATGCGTGCAGTATCGTGCAGGTTGCGTGTAAGCTTGGTTTCCTGACCGAGCAACTCCATAAGGTTCTTCTTGTAAGCGTCCCAGTCGGTAATGGTCTTGCGTGCTACTCCGCTTTCGATAGCAGCCTTGGCAACAGCCGCGCTCACTTCTGTGATAAGACGTGGGTCTACTGGTTTCGGTATGAAATATTTAGGACCGAACGAGAGGTCGTTGACATGATAAACCTCATTAACGATATCAGGCACAGGCTGCTTGGCAAGGTCGGCGATGGCATGTACGGCAGCCATCTTCATCTCCTCGTTAATAGCCTTGGCATGAACGTCGAGGGCGCCACGGAAGATGTAAGGGAAACCAATAACGTTGTTAATCTGGTTAGGATAGTCGCTTCGTCCGGTAGACATAAGCACGTCTGGGCGGCTTGCCATAGCGTCCTCGTAGCTAATCTCAGGTACAGGATTGGCAAGGGCAAACACTATAGGCTGGTCGGCCATAGAGCGTATCATGTCTTGCGAGAGTACGTTGCCCTTTGACAGACCAACAAATACGTCGGCACCCTTTACTGCCTCTTCCAAGGTGTGTACGTCGGTACGTGTTGTTGCAAACAGCTTCTTCTGCGGAGTAAGGTTAGGACGGTCGGCTGTGATAACTCCCTTTGAGTCGAGCATCACGATGTTCTCTACCTTAGCGCCCAAAGCCACGTAAAGCTTTGTACAGCTAATGGCGGCTGCACCAGCACCATTTACTACAATCTTTACCTTGGCAATATCCTTGCCTGCAACCTCAAGAGCGTTCTTCAGACCTGCAGCCGAGATGATGGCTGTACCGTGTTGGTCGTCGTGCATAACTGGTATGTCGAGTGTTTTCTTAAGGCGTTCCTCGATATAGAAACATTCAGGCGCCTTGATGTCCTCAAGGTTTATACCGCCAAATGTAGGAGCTATTTTCTCTACAGCTTCGCAGAACTTCTCAGGATCTTTCTCGGCAACCTCGATGTCGAATACGTCGATGCCGCCATATATCTTGAACAGAAGTCCCTTGCCTTCCATCACAGGCTTGCCACTCATAGCGCCTATGTCGCCCAAACCGAGCACAGCTGTACCGTTAGAGATAACAGCTACAAGGTTGCCTTTGTCGGTATATTTGTACACATCGTTAGGGTTCTGCTGAATTTCCAAACAAGGAAACGCAACGCCTGGCGAGTAGGCGAGACTAAGGTCGGTTTGTGTATGGTAAGGCTTTGTAGGCTTTACCTCAATCTTTCCAGGGCGATTGCCTAAGTGATATTCCAAGGCACTTTCTTTTGTTATTTTCACCATGTTTAAGTTGTTTATTTATATCGTTTGTTATTGGTCTATTTGTATGGCAAAGTTACTTAAAAACGAGCATACAACCAACTATATAACATTATTTTTGACATTAAAATATATTCTTTGTACTTGATGGGGTAAAAAAACTGTATAAAACTATTACGGCATTAATAGTTTTTAGTAACTTTGCATTTGGATATGTGTTAAATGCACATATAGTTATATATAATAATAAGGTATATAAGATAAGACGAAAGCAAAACTATCACACATTCATATTCATACAATGCATAAAGATATTCAACTGACAAATTACAGAACAGAACTGCCTGGCAAAATCCTTAAAACAGCAATGTGCGAGTTTCTTCATCGAGGAGTTAAGTCGGTGAAGATGGACGACATTGCCAATCATCTTGGTATTTCCAAGCGCACGTTGTATGAGATTTATTCAAACAAGGAGGAGCTTCTGCTTGAGTGTGTACGTTTGCAGGAGGAAGATAACGACCGCCACATGTTTGAGTACAGCAATATGCCCAACCATAGTGTTATCGATATTTTCATCGAATTTTACAAGCATCAGATAGAGGGCGTGTCTAATGTCTCGCCCGCATTCTTCCAGGACATCAACAAATATCAAAGCGTTGTAGACTTTTATGAGAGGAAGCGTGCCGTGCGCAACCGCGACGCCAAAAACTTCTTTATGCGTGGTGTAAGAGAGGGATTTTTCCGTAATGATGTCGATTTCGACATCGTTTTGCGCATATGTCAAAAGTCGATGGAATATGCCATGCGTACAGAGATGTACAAGGAGTACAACATGAAGCATCTATTGCACAACATCCTCTTCCTCTTCTTGCGTGGCGTGTGCACAGCCGAAGGCATTGTAAAGCTTGATGCATTTATAGCCGAGAATATGCCTGCCACAAACCCAAACTGCTGATAGATTTCTTGGCACGAGTGCTGGCATTAGGCAATAATTTTGTACGTTCCTGTCTGTTAATAAATTTATTTTGATTAATTTTGCATAATCATTTAAATTTACTAAAATACAGATTTCAACAAGTGTATATAGGAATAGCAGGAAATATTGGTTGCGGCAAGACCACGCTCACAGAGATGCTTGCCGAGCATTACCAATGGGAACCGCGGTATGAGGCTGTAGTGGACAATCCGTATATGGACGACTACTACAAGGATCTGCAGCGATGGTCGTTTGCAATGGAGGTGTTCTTTCTCAAGGAACGCTTTAAGGATGTGCTCGAGTTCTCAAATTCGGAGAACATGATTATTCAAGACCGCACCCTTCATGAGGGAGTGTTCGTGTTTACGGCAAACAACTACTCGCAGGGCAATATGAGCGACCGCGATTTTGAGACTTATATGGAGCTCTACGAGATTATGATGGACAAGGTAAAGTTGCCCGACCTCATGATTTATCTTAAGGCTTCGGTGCCACATCTTGTGGAGAACATCCAGAAGAGAGGACGCGTTTGCGAACAGAAGATACCTATAGAGTATCTGCAGGGCCTGAACGATAGATACGACGACTTTATACGTAACAAGTACAAGGGAAAGGTTCTGGTTATCGATGTAGACCAACTCGACTACAAGATGCGCCCCGAAGACTTCAAGTTCATTACCGATAAGATAGACTCTATATTCCCCGTCAATCCCAACCAATCTACAAAACAGAAATAACAATGCATATAGCTATAGCCGGTAACATTGGCAGCGGCAAGACCACCCTGACCAAGATGTTGGCAAAAAGATACAACTGGTCGCCACGTTTCGAACCTGTAGAACACAACCCTTATCTTGACGACTTCTATAGCGACATGTCAAGATGGTCGTTCAATCTGCAGATTTATTTCCTAAACAAGCGCTTTAAAGAGGTGGTGGAGATTAGCCAAAGCGACAAGGACATCATACAGGATCGAACCATTTTTGAGGATGCGTGCATATTTGCGCCTAATCTGCATGGACAGGGCTACATGTCTGACCGCGATTTCAACAACTATTCCGACCTCTTCGATACGATGATGACGCTCGTTAAGTTGCCCGACCTCATGATTTACATCCGCTCTACCGTGCCCAACCTTATCAATCAGATTAGCAAGCGTGGACGCGAGTGCGAGCAGACTATCCGTATCGACTATCTCAAGGGTCTGAACGACCGTTACGAGAATTGGATTAAGGACTATAAGGGCAACCTGATAATTGTAGATGGCGACACCCAGAAGTTCGAGTCAGACCCCGAGGCTTTCCGTCGAATTACCGACCGTATAGACGCCATGCTGTACGGCTTGTTCAAGTAAAAAGACAACAACAATAATGTGCATCTTTAGGATGCTACTTAAATCAATATGAGTATGAAGACTAAGATCGTAACTTTTGGAGAGATATTGCTCAGAATCTCCAAACCCGAGTATCAACGTTTGTTCCAAGGCCATCGTATGCTGGGCAATTATGGTGGTAGCGAGGCCAATACAGCCATCTCTTTGGCTTGCATGGGCGACAATGTGGAATATGTTACACGTTTGCCGCATGGCGCTATGGGCGAGGCGGCGTTGATGCATCTACGAGAGTTTGGTCTTAAAGTCTCGCATGTGGTGCGTGGTGGCGAGCGCCTTGGCACTTATTATTTCGAGGAGGCTGTTGCCATGCGCAACTCGCATGTTATCTACGACCGCAAGAACTCGGCTATGTATTCGCTTAAGAGGGGAATGATAGACTGGGAGAAGGTATTGGCCGATGCTGCCGTGTTCCATTGCTCAGGCATTACATGCGCTATTAGCCGCGACTCAATGGAGTCGACAATGGATGCCCTAAAGCTTGCCGCGGCTGATGGTTTGACTATTGTATGCGACATCAACTACCGCAAGAATCTTTGGGGATACGGCATGGAGCCGCACGATGTGATATTCAATATGATGCAGTATAGCGACATTGTCTTTGGCGACCAAAACGAGTGGGAGGTAGCAAGTGGCGTGCCTCACATTCCCTTTGTGGCTACCGACGACAAATGTGAGCTCGACAAGGATGCTTATCAAGAGTATTTCCAGAAGATGCACAAGTTGTTCCCTAAGTGCAAGAAGATGATTATGGCTCTGCGCAACCAGTTGGCAAGCAGCCACCATGTGCTTACTGGCGTGCTCTACGATGCTGTTGAGGGCAAGCTGTATACTACAAAGATGTACGACATCCAGCCTGTTGTCGACCCAATGGGTGTGGGCGACGCTTTCGTGGCTGGCTACATTCACGCCCATCAGAAGTGGGGCGACGACAACCAGTATTGTCTCAACTTCGCCCTATCGGCAAGTGCCTTAAAAAACACAATCCCTGGCGACCAAAACTTGGTTAGCGAAGAAGAAGTAATAAGCAATATTACCTCATCGGGAGGCAGAATACAACGTTAATAATAAATGTCCGACTTTATATGGATAATCAAGTTCCGTATAAAGTCGGACGTTTTCTTTTGTAGAGGTATTGCCTAAAAATAGGGTGGGGCTTTGTGTGTGTTTAGAAAGCAAACTGCTCCAGCTTCAATCCATTCTTTGTAAGCGCCTCAATTTTAGGCACAAGTGTGGTGAAGTGTTCGGCAGCCATGTGAGCCTTTAGTACTTCCTCGTTCTGCCATGTCTCGCAAATCATCATCACACCCTCGCGTGTTCCGCTAACAAAATAGTCGTAGGCAACGTTGCCGTTGTCCTTGAGCGACTTCTCTACCAACTCCTGGCACAGGGCCTTTATCTCGGCTGTCTGCGCAGCATCTTTTACCTCGAAGAAAACATTCAGTCTAATCATATTCAATCTTGTTTTTAAAGTTGTTGTTATCTGTTGATTAACTCTATACAAAGGTACAAATATTTGGGAAGTTGTGGGGGCGTGGCGACGTTAAAGAAGTTAAAGACAGAAAAATCCAAATGTTAAGTGAAGTGTAGGAGGTACGGTCTCCGAACCGTACCACGCAAGCATCTGTTAGACAAGAGATCATGTTTTTTTTGAAGACATGAGGACAAGAGAACATGTTGTTTTGAAGACATGAGAACAAGAGAACATGTTTTTGTTTTGAAGACATGAGAACATGAGAACATGTTTTTTGTTTTGAAGACATGAGAACAAGAGAACATGTTTTTGTTTTGAAGACATGAGAACATGAGAACATGTTTTTTGTTTTGAAGACATGAGAACATGAGGACATGTTTTTGTTTTGAAGACATGAGGACATGAGAACATGTTTTTTGTTTTGAAGACATGAGGACATGAGAACATGTTTTTGTTTTGAAGACATGAGAACGTGATGTATAAAAAAACTTGGATAAACGTTTGGAACTTTCAATAAATACTGTTAGCTTTGTAGACGTAATACAGAAGAAAGGAAGAAGATGGAAACTATTAACATTGAATTGCAGGTAGCTACAACCGGTAAATATACTCTTGACGAGTTTGTCGCCAAGATTAAGGATTATGCAGATAAATTATCAAATACTATTTCTAAACCCACAAAAAGTTATCAAGAATCCTACATGACACAGGCAGAACAGGAGGCTTATGTGTCAGAAAGCCTTAACCGTGCGCTCGACCAAATGGACGAGCATAGAAAGAATGGAACTAAGCCGATGGATGCAAGGGAATTCTTGAGAGAACTTCGTGAAGAGGAATAGTATGGTGATAAGGATTGATGTAGAAAAGGAGTTTGAACGACAACTTAGAAAATTAGCTAAGAAGTATCGTTCTATAATTGACGATTATGAGGCTTTTCTTGACGAGTTAGAAAAGGAACCTTACCAAGGCAGTAGTCTTGGCAGAGGCGTCAGAAAAGTAAGAATGGCTATAGCCAGCAAAGGAAAAGGGAAGAGTGGTGGCGCAAGAGTTATCACTTACAACCTTTACCAAGAAGAGGATGCTATTGTAATAGACTTGCTGACGATATACGACAAAAACGAAATCTCAAATATCTCCGACGAATTTATCACGTATTTGCTCAACGAGCGGAAAAACATATAAGAACATGTTTTTTTTAAGACAGAAGTATCTGTAGGAGGTACGGTCTCCGAACCGTACCACGCAAATGGCTATAGTATAGAAAAAAACATAATTTTGCGCCACCAACCATTTATAGTGAGCTGCTTGAGTGGTACGGTTCGGAGACCGTACCTCCTACAGTGGTTTACAGGATTATCCTTTCTTCAAGCCTGTAATTATTAGCATATGTTGTTGCCAAATATTGCTTCTCCCACGCATTCGTTAGGAGCCAACCTTAATCTTTTTCATCATTAATTATTGTAACGTGTTTTACACGTGCAAAAGTATTCAATATTTGTTTCATTTGTGTTGCGGATGGGTTAAATTGTTTTAATATCAATCTCTGAATCTCTGTTTTTAAAAAAGGTTCTCCATAAGGTGGGCTGAAGGCTCTTGGCATTACAATTACAGTTATTACAGTTATTACAAAAAGGGTAATGATGTTACAAACCCCTTATTAAAGACTTTATAACTAATTAATAATCAAATAGTTATATATGTAAATGGGGGAGTTGTAACCCTTGAAAATAAAACTGTAATAACTGTAATTGTAATGCCAGTCTATATCGACCTTTCTCTTAATGGCTGATAATCAACGACTTAGCATATTGGTAGATATCCCAAATGTTACATCAAACCTCAGTAAAACCTCTAATTAGTCGATATATAAACCTCGGTAAAGGCTTTAAAAGCGTGCTCTTGTTGCTCTCGCAACATAAGAACATGTTTTTTTGAAGACATAAGAACATAAGAACATGTTTTTTTTTGAAGACATGAGACATTTGTAAGCTTAGAGCAAATCTTCGAAAAGCTTCAGTCGAATAATCGAAAGGCCTCAGGCGAATAATCGAAAAGGCTCAAGCGAATAATCGAAAGACCTCAAGCGAATAATCGAAAGCAATAAGGCGAATATTCTGTTCAAGATAGTATAGCAGTCTGCATAAGCCCAGTCAACTGTAAACAAAGGTTAAATGTATAAGGTATTTGAAAGATTTATAGTACTATGTATTGCATAGTACTTAGATTATGCATACATTTGCAATTGAAAACATATACTAACGCATTTAAAACCGAAAGCAATGAATATAGACAATGCCAAATCGCAGATGCGTAAGGGAATGCTTGAGTATTGCATAATGCTGTTGCTGCGCCATCGTGCAGCCTATGCCAGCGATATTATAGCAAACTTGAAGGAGGCGGAGCTGATAGTAGTTGAAGGTACGCTCTATCCGCTTCTGACACGTCTTAAGAAGGACGGCTTGCTTGGCTATGAATGGCAGGAGTCGACGCAAGGACCGCCACGCAAGTACTATTCCCTTACACCCGATGGTGAGGCTACGCTTAGCGAGCTGGACAAGGCTTGGCAGGAGATAGCCCATACCGTAAACGTATTAAAGAACATAAAACCGAAAGAATAACCCAAAAAAATCTGAATAAAGTTATGAAGAAAAACATCAACATAAATCTCTTCGGTACGCTCTATGCCATCGACGAGGACGCTTGCACACTTCTTGAGAACTATCTCGACAACATGCGCAGCTATTTTGCCAAGCGCGATGGTGGCGACGAGATATTCGACGATATAGAACATCGTGTGGCAGAACATCTGTGGAGCTTGAAGGAGAACGGACAAGCCGCCATCGACATCAACAACGTTAAGCAGATTATAAGCAGCATTGGCAATCCTGACGAGATGGAGAGTGGGGTAGAAGAGGCCGATGACTGTCAGTCCGAAGAGACTCCAGGCGCAGAAGCTGGCGACGCAACCTACCGCCAGAACGAGGACAATAACGTCAACAGTCAAGACGAAGCCAACGAAGCCAACCGCCAGAACGAAGCCAACGGCAGCTACGGTAAAGACGAAGACGCCAACAATCATGGCGAAGGCAAATGGACCGACCGCGTGTTGCACCACGTGAGCACCCATCGCTTCTATCGCGACGGTAAGGACAAGATAGGTGGTGGAGTAATCTCCGGATTGTGTCATTATTGTGGCGGGGGCGACATCGTGGTGTGGCGAGTGGCTACAGTACTCTTCATTATGGCGGCATTTGCCCTTAACCAGACCTTCCACTATTATTTCTTCCGTCCATTGTTTGGTCTGCTATTCTCCGTGCCCATAATTGTCTACATTGCCCTATGGCTTGTGGCTCCTTTGGCGCGAACAACCGAGGAACGCCTCTGCATGACGGGCAAGGAGGTAACGCCCGAATCGATAAGCAAGGCCATTATTGCCGAGGCCGAAGAGCAGGTTAAACCCGCCGCAAAACGCGCCAAGGGCGGCAGCATATTGTCGGGAATGGTAGGGATACTGAAGTTCTGCATCAAGATTTCGGCGCTTGTGTCTTTGTCTATGCTTACAGCCTTGGCCCTGGCCTACCTCATCTTCTCGATAATCTACGTGGTGGTGGGCGAGCCGTTCATCAAACTCTTCACCAACGACGAGATAACCCTTAGCGTTTTGGCCTCTATGCCATATTTTAAGATCTACATGATAGTGTCGGCTCTGTGTGGCTTCGTGGCAACGCTGTTGCCGTTGTACTTCGTCATACGTCTGTTCAAGACCGAGCCCAAGCCTATGCGAACCGGAATCGTAGCCATGCTCTCGGGCTTATGGATTGTGGCCATGACGTTAGGCTTCATCATGATAGTATTGTTGGCCGTGCAGATGCAGCAGAAAAAACGAGAACACTACAGATTGGAAAACACGCACAACGGCATCTTCCTGAACAACGACAACTGGTACATGCTGTCGCAGAATGGCTGGAACATAGAAGTTGCCAAGAACTTCGGCGAGACTATCTATGGTTGGTCGGACGAAGACCCTTTGTGTATGGAAAAGAATCCTATACGTATCAGAGCTGACAAGAGCAACCAGCCTATTGAGTTTGCCATGAGTCGCAAGGAGGCAAAGGAAGAGGGCGACTATGTGCTTGAGTGTCTTTCGAGCTGTTCGGTTGTTGATGCTACGCTTAGCGTGTGGAGCGAGGGCAAGTGTCTCTCTATATTGCGTCTCGACGGTTATGGCTCTGCCTCAAACATTCCGCTCAAGGGATTGTCGTGGGCTGAAAGCCGCAAAACCCAATTAATGTGCCAGCAGAACGACAGCACCACATGGGTGGACTACGTTGCCTCGAATGCCCAAGATGACAATTGGCGTTATCTCTCTACCGCTCCATTCCATCATAAGGGCGGAATACTGGAGTATCGTCTGCGCATAGGTCAGCACGATGTTAAGGACATTGTGAACAATGGCGGATATGTGAAGATGGTGCACGAGGGCGTAAGAAAACAGTAATAGAACTTTCGCAAGTTCAGTAGTGGTAGTAGTTAAAGAATTTCTCTTATGAAAACAAAGTTTCTTTTATCAATATTGCTTCTCCTCCTCTTTAATATGATAGGGGGAGCAGCACAAAACGCCAAGACCGACAAGCCCAAGCGTACTGTAATGCTGGGACAAATTGTCAAGGACTCGTTTACGGGTGTGAGGCTTAAGGCTCATGTCACATTGATGCGCCAGGACAGTACGGTGGTCGACACTATCACCTGCCACGGATGGCAGGGTAACTATTTTGCGCGCTTTGAAGTGGAGGCTAAGCCTGCGAAATATATTGTCAAGGCAGAGTGTGAGGGCTATGCCACCAACTGTCAAGATTACGAGATTAAGCGCGTGGCACGCAACCGCGGCTTCAAGATGCCCGACCTAAACCTGAGGAAACTTGCCGATAGCGACATCTTCAAGGAGGTGGACTTGGATGGAGTAGTGGTGATGGGCACCAAAGTGAAGTTCACCTATCGTGGCGACACAATCGTGTATAATGCCAGTGCCTTCAACGTACCCGACGGCTCTATGCTCGACGCCCTTGTGCGCCAGTTGCCTGGAGCTGAGATAAAGAGCAATGGCGACATCTATGTGAATGGCAAGAAGATTGACTACCTCACGCTTAACGGCAAGGACTTCTTCAAGGGCAATAACAAGATTATGCTCGACAATCTGCCTCACTACACGGTACAGGACCTGAAGGTATACAACAAGTCTACCGAGAAGAGTCGACTGGTAGGCACAGAGGTTGAGAAGAAAGACTACGTGATGGACGTGGAGCTGAAGCGCGAGTACAACCGTGGCTACATAGACAATGCCGAGGCGGCAGGAGGTACACGCGACCGCTATATGGCTCGTCTCTTCGGACTGTATTACGACGACCGCACCCGTTTCTCCGTCTTTGGCAATGTGAACAACGTTAATGAGAACCGCCGTCCGGGAAGAGAGGGCGACTGGAGTCCGTCGAACAGTCCGCAAGGTCAGACTATCACCAAGCAGGTGGGCACGAGTCTTAGCACACAAAATAAGTCGGGCAGCTTGCGCGAGCAATTCGATGCCATAGCTTCATGGAACGATGTTACCGACATCACACGCTCTTCAAGCGAACAGTTTGCCTCGGCAGGCAACATCTTCAACCGTTCTGCCTCAACCTCCGTACAGAAGGAATTTCGCCTGTATGCCAACAACCAGATAACGTATACCGATGAGAGCAAGTTCTATCTACAGTCGTCAACATCGTTCAACTATGGCGACGGTACCAACAACTCCTCTTCTGAGCGTGCCACATTCGATTCGGAAGGCAATATGACAGCAGATACCCCCACCAACCGCTCGCAGACAATAAGCCTTACAAAGTTCCGCACAACATCAATCAACGAGAACCTTATGTTTGGATTTGTCCTGCCCTGGGGCGACATGCTTGGCTTCAATCTGAACGGCAGCTACACATCCAACAAGCCTCAGGACAGTTTCAGCCTTTCTAACAACGAGTATCTGCGCGAGAACAAGAACGACCTGCGACGTGTCTATGCCGACAGCCACAACAATTCCTACAACTATGGTGCATCAGCCAATTACTCCGTTAAGCTGAATAATTGGCAGGTAGGATTGAGCCAGGCATATAATCAGAGCATGACTTCTACCAACCAACTCAACTATCGTCTTGAGCGTCTTGGCGGCTTGTACAACCGTTTCGACCAGCAGCAGCTCGACCGCTTGCCATCAACTCGCGACTCCCTGCTCCTTGCTCTCGACATGCAGAATAGCAAGACATACAGTTTGCTGACACGCCAGTATACTGGTGAGCCGGCTCTGACCTACAACCACAACAACACTTACTTCTCGTTGAAATTGCCATACCGTCTTGTGCGCGAGCGCATCATCTACAACTGCGCCTCGGTAGACACAACGGCTGTTCGTAGCAAATGGCTTGTGGAGCCTTCGCTGTATTTCAACAAATGGGACAAGAAGTATGACATTTCGCTGAACTATAGTCTGAGTAGCAGTCAGCCTGCCATGGAGTCGCTCATGCCTATAGACAACGATATCAATCCGCTGGCACGCCGCATAAACAACCCTAATCTGAAGACATCCATAACCCACAACATTAGCGGATATGCGGGCTTAAACTTCAAAAACAAGAGTCGACTGTCAGTAGGCTTTAACAGTTCGCTGTATATGGACATGATAGGCACGCGCACAATATATAATACAAAAACGGGGGCTTATACATACATGAACGATAACGTGCATTCGGGCAACTGGACCCTCAACACCAATGCCGACTATACAGGCAAACTCGACAAGAAGGGACTCTTCGCTATAGAGACACGCCTCTCGCTCGACTACACCAAGAGCACCGACTTCGACATAGCCTACGATGCCGACATCAACAACGCAGCCTCTGTATTGAGTCGTGTCTACACATCCATACTGCGCGACTATCTGAAGCTGTCGTTCCAAAAGGGCGACTTGAGTCTGGCTCTCGTAGCCGACGCACAATGGCGCAACTCTACAAGCAACCGCGACAACTTCCAAACGCTCAACGCCTACGACTACAACTACGGCATGACGCTTTCCTATAAGTTGCCGCTCGGCATTCAGCTTGCCACCGATCTCAAGCAATATTCACGCCGCGGCTATGGCGACAGCTCTATGAATACCGACGACCTCGTATGGAACGCCTCGCTCGCACGCTCCTTCTGCAAAGGCCAACTCACCCTTACAGCCGAAGGCTTCGACATCCTCCACCAATTGTCCAACACCACATATACTGTGAATGCCCAAGGACGCACAGAAGTATGGCGCAACACCATACCTAATCCTAAAATCCGCAACTATCATCCAATACACGATTAAGGGTAGATTTATGAGTC
>ERZ773165.1124-NODE-1124-length-17242-cov-13.685867_pt1 | contig 17242 bp, 12 predicted proteins | sample MGYA00581003_ERZ773165 | MGnify/ENA primary metagenome ERZ773165 (study PRJEB29015, sample SAMEA2737817) | human gut metagenome | biome: human gut; feature: human-associated habitat; material: faeces | place: China | collected 2012 ... | reverse complement strand
GACTCATAAATCTACCCTTAATCGTGTATTGGATGATAGTTGCGGATTTTAGGTCTACAACCAACGGCTTAGGCTCGGCAGGTATTGCGGGTTCCTACTCGGGTGCCATAAAGTATTGCACCAACAACGGTAATGTAGACGACACAAAGGGAACATCCAAGTCGAAGCAGTACACAGCAGGCATCGTAAGCTGCGCCAGCTATGCTGTAGACATCGAAGGCTGTACCAACAGAGGCTCGATAAGCGGTGTGAAGAATGTTGGCGGCATCGTTGGCAACGTGATGAGGGGCGACGAGGCTGCCACTGTTATAAAGAATTGTCGCAACCAGGGCTCGGTTAGCGGACAAGACCTGTACGTTGCCGGCATCGCAGCCAACTCGGCACGTGCCGAGGGACTGGTGTCTGTAGAATCGTGCACCAACAATGGCGAGGTTACATCAACTGGCACTACCGAGTTTATTGGCAACCTTCGCGGCAACACCACCATCGCTCTTGGCGAGGGCAACATTATTGATGCCGGTCTTAAGGCGCTGCCTCTCGACCCTTCCACAGAAACAGGCATAAGCAACACTAATGTCAACAGCGGCAATACATCCAATGGCGTATTCTTGAGAAACGGACAGATTGTTATTGTAAAGAACAACAAGAAGTACACTGTCAGTGGCATTGAGATAGCCGAGTAATATAATACTGTTGAGAAATAAATATCAATTTCCCAACCATAACATTTAATATATATATATGAAACAAAGACGAATCTTCTCTCTTCTGATGTGCCTTGGCAGCTGCATGGCTGTATCGGCACAGACGTTGCCTCTCGACAGTTGCATACGCAAAGGTAAGCTCGCCAACGGGCTTACCTACTATATACGCCACAACGACCAAACTCCTGGGCAAGCCGACTTCTACATTGCACAGCGTGTAGGCTCCATACTCGAGCAACCCGAGCAGCGCGGACTGGCTCACTTCCTTGAGCACATGGCATTCAACGGTACACGCAATTTTCCTGACGGCAATGGCGGCGAGCGCTCAGTACGCAACTGGTGCGAGCGCAACGGCATCAAGTTTGGTGCCGACCTCAATGCCTACACCTCCATCGACCAAACGGTATACAATATATCCAACGCTCCTGTGAGCAAGGATGGTGTAACCGACACCTGCCTCATTATACTGCACGACTGGGCAGGTTCGCTATTGCTTAAAGACAACGAGATAGACCAAGAGCGTGGCGTGATACGCGAGGAGTGGCGCACACGACGCTCGCGTATGGCGGCGCAGCGCATGATGGAGAATGCAATGCCCGTGATATACGCTGGTTCAAAGTATGCCGACTGTCTGCCTATGGGAAATATTCAAGTGGTAGATACATTCCATTACGACACTCTGCGCGACTATTACCACAAGTGGTATCGTCCCGACCTACAGGGCATCATAGTTGTTGGCGACATCAATGTCGACGACATTGAAGCTAAAATCAAGAATCTCTTCGGTGCCGACACAGTACCAGCCAATGCGCCACAGCGCACCTACTACAGCGTGCCCGACAACAAGGAGATGATAGTATACACCCAAGCCGATAAGGAGCAGCCCACACTTAACCTCTCGCTCTATATGAAGCACGACGCCGAACCAAGAGAAACGAGAGCAACACGAGAGGCTTTTCTTGGTAGCTACAAGTCGAAGCTTGCCATGTTCATACTGCGCCAGCGCTTGGCACAGCTATCGCACGAGGCACAGCCAAGGGTTATGTCGGCAAGTTGTCGAGCCGGAAGCTACTACGTAACAACCGAGAAGGATGCTTTTGCCCTTAACATAGGACTGATGCCCAACAATCCGCAGGCTGGCATCGACGCTGCCATAGAGATAGTGGAGAAGGCAAGACGCTACGGATTTACCGAGGCTGAGCTGGAACATGCCAAGGTTCAGCACACCGTAAACATTGAGCACCGTCTGGACAATAAGAACAAGACACGCAACGCTGAATATGCCAAGAATATGGTGTCCAACTTCTGCAGTGACGAGCCTTGCATGAACATAGAATACGAGGCGGCACTTGAGGCTGAATTCTCCGCTACCGTTACACTCGACGACATCAACCAAACGATGAGAGAGATGGTGGACAACCAGAATCAGGTGTGCATCGTCTTCGGTCCTACACAGTACGACGACAAGCCATACACCATGCCATCTGCCAACGAGTTTAAGGCATGGATAGAGCACGCTCAGCAGCAGCAATACACCAACGACAACTCTGCAAAGCAGGTTGCCCCTACATTCATGAAGAAGCTGCCAAAGAAGGGTAAGATTCTGTCGAAGCATGTTGCTGCCAATGGTTACACCGAATATGTACTGTCAAACGGCATCAAGGTGAGCGCACGACAGTCGGACATCGAGCCTAACCGCCTTACCATAAACATGTTCCGTTTGGGCGGACGCTCGCTCTATCCCGATTCTGATGCTCCTACCCTGCAATTTCTTGGCAGTGTGGTCAAAGAGAGCGGTGCTGCCGACTTCGACTTCCTTACTCTCGAAAAGAAGCGCCGTGGCAAGGCGTTGCGTGTGGTGCCGTACATCGACGCCGAAGAAGAGGGTGTAAAGGGTGTGTGCGTAGCATCCGACTTTAAGACATGGTTGCAGATAATGTACCTCTACCTCACCAATCCGCGAAAGGACAAGGCTATATTCCAGAATATGATTGCCAAGCAGCAGTCGATGTTGCGCAACCGTAACGCAAGCCCTAACGTTACCTACAACGACTCGTTGCGTGTAGCAATATATGGACAACGCAAGCGCACCCAACCTCTGACTGCCGACCGCTTGAACGAGGTAGACTTTGACCGCATATACCAAATCTACCACGAGCGCTTCAGCAATCTTGCTGGTATGAATCTAATCGTTACGGGCGACATTCGTGAGGACGACTTCGAAGATCTGCTATGCCAGTACGTGGCAAGCTTGCCAGGCAAGAAGAGCACCAACCTCGACTGCAAGCCTGGACCCTACATCCTCGACATTCAGCCCGGACAGATAACTAAGGTGTTCAGCAAACAGAAGGCTACACCATCGGCACAGACCAACATAGTATACTCTGCACCGATAGCCTACACTGCTGACACCGACCTTAAGCTCGACGTTCTGGCGCAGATAATGCGTAGTGTGTACACAGAAAAGGTGCGCGAGGAGAAGGGCGGAACATATGGTGTGAGCGTGGATGGACAGTTCTGGAAGTATCCTACAGACGGATGTTCGATGACGATAAGCTTCCGTTGCGACCCTAACAAGTACGACGAGCTGCTGCCTATTATCGACCAACAGCTGCAACTGATGGCTGCAGAGGGTCCTACCGAGGAACAATTAGAGACGATAAAGGAGTATGAGCGCAAAAACTATAACCGCGCCATACTAACAAACGGATGGTGGGAATACGTGTGCTATCACGAGCTGCGAGAAGGCATCGACTTCGACAAAGACTATCTTAAGAAGGTGGACAGCCTTACCACTAATGATATACGCAATTTCTGCAAGTTGCTTACAGCACCGGGCAACCGTATACAGGTAACTATGAAATAATCCTAAAAACAAAGTAAAAGAATGACAAAGAATATCTTTTCAATACATAAGTACATATCAAGAGGGGCGGCAACACTATTGTTGCTCCTCGCAACCATCGCCGTACATGCCGACAACGTGATGACACGACATGCCGACGGCACCTACATTGTTCGCACCAACACTATATGCAAGGCTCGCGGCTATCGCAAAGGCACACCTGTAGAGGTGCACATCAAGAACGGAAAGATACTGAAGGTGGTGGCTCTTAAGAACGAAGAAACTGTGCCTTACTTCGCCCGTGTCAAGCAGTTTCTGCTGCCACTATACAACAACCTCAAGATATCAAAGGCTAAGAAACTTGCCGAGCGCACCGAGGTAGATGGTTGCACTGGCGCCACATTCAGCACAAAAGCAGTGCAGAAAAACATAAAGGCTGCCATTGGATATTACGAGAAGAACAAGTAAAATGAAGAACAAGTAAAAAGAAAAGCGTGCAACTCCAATGAGTTGCACGCTTTTCTTTTATTACTAAAGTTTTATCAGTTCACTACATACTTCTTGCCATTGACAATATACATACCCTTGGCAAGGCCGTCGAGAGCATTAGCCTCGCTGTCGGCAGTACGAACCATGGTGCCACTTATAGTATAGACACGCACAATACGCGGAGCCTCAACAGTAGGAATGTCGTATATGCCGGTTGGCTTGTCGTAATTGTCGTAGCTGAAAGGCACGTCCTGCTTGTCGCCCCAGATATACTGCTCCAGTCCCGGATAGTCGACAAAGGGGTTGCGGTTCTTCTGTATACCATAAACAGCGTTGTTGCGGTTTATCTCCTTCTCGCTAACGGGGTCGTTGGCAGCCCATTTCAGCAGCATTGTTATTGCCCATTCCTTATATGCCGGATACTTATTGCCTGCAAGCATCGGACAACTCCAATTGGAAACCTTATCCTCATAGCACGTTGCCATATATAGGTAGATACGTGCAAAGTCGCCCTTGTAAACATCATTAGGCTCGAATACTGTACCATTATAGCCAGGAGTCTTCGAGGCACCAAGTTTACTAAAACCCTTATTCGACTTGTATTTATCACCATCAGTCTCACCAAAAGGCTCGTGTCCACGACGATTGTTTACATATCCATCACATGGTACAACGTGTACAATATCCGAATACATTGGCGACACCTTACCGCCAAACCAACTCTTAGGAAACGAGTGCTCACGGTTGAACATGTCGCCCTCTTTCTTATAAATACCTGTACACTGGCTAAAGTTATAGTTGGTTGTACACGAATACATATCCCATACCTTGCCATCTTCGCGGCGGTCCGTCTTCTTATATTGGTTTTGCAGACTGTTGTACGAAACCACATTAGGACTCTTTATGATATTAAACAACGCTGTCTTAAGCGCTTTTCCCTTCTTGCCGTCAGCAGCCTTATAATAAGTACCACTACCATTTGGTCCCTGTGCAAATGCAGAGCCAAAGGCAAAGAAAGCCAATGTTAAAGAAATACTGCGTAAAGAATGTTTCATTATCAAGAACAATATATCATTATACATAAACAGCACGGCACAAAGCCGTGCTACCATGTTTTTTTTATTTATAATTAGTTGTGCACCAATGTGCCGATAGGTTCACCGTCCATCACCTTCTTAAGGTTGCCCACAATGTCCATGTTGAACACGTAGATAGGCAAGTTGTTCTCCTTGCACATTGTTGTTGCTGTGAGGTCCATAACCTTAAGGCCACGAGTATAAATCTCGTCGTATGTTATGTCGGTAAACTTGGTTGCTGTTGGGTCCTTCTCTGGGTCGGCTGTATAGATACCGTCAACACGTGTACCCTTAAGCATAACGTCAGCCTCGATCTCTATACCGCGCAATGACGAACCTGTATCGGTTGTGAAGTAAGGCGAACCAGTACCTGCCGAGAATATGCAGACATAACCTGCCTCCATAGCCTCAATAGCCTTCCACTTAGAATAGAACTCGCCAATAGGCTCCATACGGATAGCAGTAAGCACCTTGGTCTTAACGCCAAGGGCACCGAGGGCAGAGCTAAGAGCAAGCGAGTTGATCACTGTTGCACACATACCCATCTGATCGCCCTTAACACGGTCGAAACCCTTAGATGCTCCGCTAAGTCCGCGGAAGATATTGCCACCACCTATAACGATGCCAATCTGCACACCCATATCGTGCACTTCCTTTATCTGCTGTGCATACTCGCCCAGGCGAACTGGGTCAATACCAAAGCTCTGCTTGCCCATAAGGCTCTCACCACTGAGCTTAAGAAGAATTCTGTTAAACTTGCTCATTGTTGTTATGTTTTTATTATAGTTATATTATTGTTTTACTGTAGGTCAACACATTGTTTGGCATTTAAAGCACATATATCCAATGTAAAGACAAAGGTACAGCAAATTTCTTATAGTAAGAAATATGTTGAGAGATTATTTGGCTGCCGTATCAAGATTCTAACACTTACGTAATCCACCCGCCTATTCGTTTACATAAAGTAGCCTTTTGTTGAAATTACTGCAAGTCGCGGAACTCAGAAGGAAGATAACCTGTCTGACGCTTGAATAGCTTTACGAAATACGAGGGGTCGTCGTATCCCAAACTGGCAGCTATCTCCTTTATCATCATGTTAGTGTATTTAGCCATTCGTTTTGCCTCAAGAATGATGCGCTCATTGATGAATGCAAGCGGCGACTTACCCGAACATTCATTCACACTCTTGTTTAGTGTGCGTACTGCCACATTCAGGCGGTCGGCATATTCTTGAACGGTATGCAGACTATTATACTCTTCCTCCACCATGTGGCGAAATTGTATAAAGAGTCGATGCGACGGTTTCAGCATGTCAAGATTTTTGCCTGTCTCATGCAAGCCATACCTCTGAATCTTTACAAGGAATATGCAGAGCAAAGATTTCAGTATGTCCACATTACCCACTTCGCCGTAATGCCTTGACTCTTCCTCCATATCATCCACCAATGGCATTAACATACGCGCGGTTGTATCATCTATAATATAATAAGGTGTAGAATCGTAAGTATGGAATGAGTTGTATTTCAGAAAAAGACTGTCGGCATTGCCTCCTGACACATTGTCCTTCATCATATCGGTACACATCTTAATTGCCACACCCTTATAGCCTTCTTTCCTGTCAAAATGATGCACCTGACCAGGCGCAAGAAAGAATATAGTGCCTGGCTTCACCTCATAATCATTGAAGTCGACAGTATGAACGCCCGTTCCTTCCTGAAACCATAGTATCTCATAGAAAGAATGTACATGCGCCATACAATCGTCTACCTCACTTGTCTCAAAGAAGTCGGGCATACGTTCTACCCTAAATCCATTGCCGCGTGACATGTTGCACACGGTGGAATATTTATTGTTAAGTTCTTCTGCTGTCATATTATATCTGTTATTTGGGTATAAAATTACAAAACAAATGGTAAATTTCAGCAAAATAAGCGTACAAATATGTCGTAGTACCGAAATTTACTATTTGTTTGCCGATATTTATTTTGCTAATCTAATGATTATCAGTAAATTTGCATCAGATAAAGAAAACAATAACATTAAAAAAATACGACTATGGCAAACAAATATTCAGGCACACAGACAGAGAAGAACCTCGCTGCTGCTTTTGCAGGCGAATCACAGGCTCGCAATAAATATACATATTTCGCATCACGTGCAAAGAAGGACGGATTTGAGCAGATAGCTTCTATCTTCCAGCAAACTGCCGACAACGAGAAGGAACACGCCAAGATGTGGTTTAAGGAGCTTAGTGGCATTGGCAATACTGCCGAGAATCTTGCAGCTGCTGCTGAAGGCGAGAACTATGAATGGACAGATATGTACGAAAACTTTGCCAAGACTGCCGAAGAGGAAGGCTTCAATGAATTGGCACATAAGTTCCGCCTTGTAGCTGCTATCGAGAAGCGTCATGAAGAGCGTTATCGTGCTCTACTGCACAACATTGAGGCTCAGGAAGTGTTCAAGAAGAGCGAGGTTAAGGTATGGGAATGCCGCAACTGCGGACATATTGTAGTAGGAACCGAGGCTCCTGAAATCTGCCCTACCTGCTCACATCCAAAGTCTTACTTTGAGCTACATGTAGATAATTTCTAATTATACAAACCCCTAAAAAACAACAAGCTATGAAGAAGTATGTATGCGACGTATGCGGTTGGGTATACGACCCAGCTGTAGGAGTACCAGAGGCTGGAATACCAGCAGGTACACCTTTTGAGGAACTTCCCGATGATTTCGAGTGTCCTCTTTGCTCAGTAGGAAAGGACGAGTTCTCTCCTGTAGAGGATTAAGTTAATAAAAACATATCCACAACCCATAATGCTCCAAAAGTGTTATGGGTTGTTTTTTTCGTACAATCAAAATACATCTTACATGCAGGACTTTGCAGCAATAGATTTCGAGACAGCCAACAACGAGCGCAGTTCGGTATGCTCTGTTGGCATAGTTATAGTTCGTGATGGCAAGATAGTGGACAAGTTATACTCGCTAATAAAGCCTGAGCCTGAGTATTACAACTATTGGTGTAGTAAGGTTCATGGCCTTTGTGCTTCTGATACCTACAAAGCTCCAATATTCCCTGAAGTATGGAAGCAGATAGAACCCAAGATAGCTGGCCTTCCGCTCGTAGCCCACAACAAAACCTTTGACGAGAGTTGCCTAAAAGCCGTATTCCGTGTCTATCAAATGGATTATCCCGATTACGAGTTCTACTGCACTTGCATAGCATCACGCCGAATATGGCCCAAAGGACATCACAATCTCGATATTATTGCCGCACGTTGCGGATACGATTTAACCAATCATCATCATGCTTTGGCGGATGCAGAGGCATGCGCAGCAATTGCATTGCAAATACTATAACATTATTATCTGGCAGGCTATTTAGTACACATCAGACCCTTTCTATAATGGAGCGAAAGAAATACAAGAGCAGTATATGCGTATGTACAAGTTTGACTACAAAAAGAGCAACTGCAGCAAGTATGATTTCGAGTTTATTAAACTTAGTTGATTGTTTTCAGTAAGAAACGTGACGCACTATTAAGTAGCTCACGTTTACTTGAAAGAGACACATAAAGTCTCTATTAGAGCTTGACCATGATTTCTTGTTTTTATGATTTTAACAAGAGTCATGGTCAAGTTTTTTTTATCCTAGTTAACTTCAGACAGCAAAACAAGACTCTCATCTGTCTACAATATTGAGCAAAATATGCTCGGCGGCAGCTATGTTGTAAAACACCGTACTGGATAAAACAAAGCAGAAAGTGAATTAAGGGCACTTCGGTCTGATTATGAAAGACTCTCCTATAAGTGGAACGAAATATGGAACGAACTTGAGTATAACGATGCTGCAAAGATGGTCAATGCTCGAAAGGAAGAAGAAACTTGTCTTTCGGAAGAGGCGAAGCGTGAAGAGCAAGCAAGAGAAAAACAGACGACAATCAGTGCTCGATAGTCTTGCCACTAATGGCAAAGATAGCCTAAGAAGTTTCGCTCTTACTGACAGAATTGATTTCTATGAGAAAGAAGCAAAGCAATCTATTATGGTATTATGGCTACTGCCACAAAATCCAACATTGCGCTTCGCTCTCCACAAGGAGCAAAATTTGCAGTTGAAAGATTTCTCGTGAGCATGGATTGGAATGGTTGTGGCAACTATCGGAGAGAATGTGTCGCACACTGGACAAAACTCTTTGCTACCGATGAGGTTGTTTATACCGAACCCATCATTCAGAACTTTCTTTCGTTCATTAACTACATGTCGTGCAGCGCAGATACATACGTTTCACTCGGTGGCTCCAATGGTTGTGCTGACCAACTCACGAACTGGGATGGCACGCAGAAAATTGGATTGGGGGTATCGCCTAAAAGGAAAGCGCAAAGACAAGCCCGATAGTTGTACATAATTTGACAGATGGATAATTGCTTATAGCGAATCAACCGCTTTTCAAATGTTAAAAATAGGTCGTAGGTCAAAGATTTACGGTGTCTCCTTCTTTTGTCTTGGTAAGTTTCTTTATCTTTGGAGTCAAATAATGACAATTTTTGTAAAAGATAGTCTATCGTTATTTGTCTAACCTTAGGACGATAACATTGGGAGATTGTAACTGTTGATAATTAATAAGACCTTATTAGAAAATATGAAGATTAAAAGTACTCGCTACTTTAGAGAGAAATATATGACAGATGTCCGTCATGTTCAGTTTGGCACTGGATATGACCCGTCATTTGTAGGATGTAGCCATATACTTCCTAATGGAACATGAGATATGGGTTTGATAAGGCATGTATAAATTATTTCCAACTGCCGACGTTGGTTTATTAACGAAAATGCAGTAAATTTGCTGACGGAATAACAAATACAGCATTATGATAGAAAAATACATAAATCCACATACAGATTTTGGCTTTAAGCGCTTGTTTGGCTCTGAGTTTAATAAGGATTTGCTTATAAGCTTCTTGAATGCTATGTTTCATGGCGAGCAGAACGTACAGGATGTCACGTATCTAAACTCCGAGCAACTTGGCGACCGTTCTGATGCCCGTCGTGCCATCTTCGATGTATATTGCGAGAACGACAAGGGCGAGAAATTCATTGTAGAGATGCAGAACGTATACCAAGAGTTCTTCAAGGACCGAACAATCTATTATTCCACGTTTCCTTTTCGTGAACAGGCGCAGCGTGGAGGTGATTGGGACTTCCATCTCAACCCAGTATACACAATAGGCTTGCTGAACTTCAATTTTGCTGATGGTCTTGAGAATGCTAAGCGCTGGCACCATGAAGTGAAGTTGATGGAGGTGGATACCCACGAGGTATTCTATGACAAGCTTACATACATATACGTAGAGATACCTAAGTTTGATAAAAAAGAGAACGAACTTGTCACTATGTATGACAAGTGGATGTACATATTAAAGAATCTCTCCAAATTAATGCAGCGTCCTGCCGCATTGCAGGAGCGTGTCTTCACCCGTCTTTTCGAGCAAGCAGAGATAGCCAAGTTTAACAAGCAGGAACTAAAGCTATATGAAGACAGCGTCAATGCCTACCGCGATATAATCAATGCCATAAGAACGGCAGAGAAGAAGAAATTTGCAGAAGGACGCGCAGAAGGCATAGCAGAAGGACGTGCAGAAGGACGTGCAGAAGGTATTGTGGAAGTTGCGAAAAAAATGCTTGACAATGGTATGTCTGCTGATCTTGTTGCAGAAATGACAGGATTATCACTCGAGGAGGTATCTAGTCTGAAGCAGTAAACAAAAGCTTTACATCAGGTCTCAAGAGAATCATTTCTCAACACAGACCTGATGTAAATCGGTCATTAGGATTGAGTTGCACAGAATTATGATTTATAGCTATCCGTCATAATTCAGATCTCACTCATGAAGACAATGGCAGGAAAAGCATGCAAATATCGTACAAAGAGTAAAAACTTGTTACAAAATAAAAATCAATTCTATAGATTCAAAAAGCCGTTTTTATGGTGTTCTGCTGAGCAAACAGCACCAATGCTTAACTTACACTCCAATAGTGCCACTATTAGAGTGCAAGAGAGGCACTATTGCATGATAAAAGTGGCGCTATTGGAGTGTAAAAGTGGCACTATTGCACCCAATGATGCTTGTTTTGCTCCGTCATTCATTGCACACTTCTCTTCTCAGCAGCATAATCAGCTATATGTCAGCATACTATCGCTGTACGCTCAAAACTCAAGAATTTCGCACCAAAGATTATGTTGTGCGCCGGGCTCATAGTATTGAGCATTAGAAAGGCAAATATTGTCATGGTAGATGTTAGTAACGACTAGTTGTAATGCCAATGTAATTCATAACAAACCTTTTTCCTGACTCTTTTTTTAAGAGCCAATTGAGCTTTAAAGCAGCTTACAAATTACGAATTATCACTATTACCACGCAATTAACTTACAATTTCGTATTTTATTCCATTTCTCATACTATTTCTGATATTTACAACTACGATTAGCATTAATTCAAAGAAAAACACTACAAAATACCCCTATTTAACATTTATTACACATAAATAATCATTATATATAAACATAATCGTTAAATTTGCCATCGTATTTTCATTAATCAACCAAATCCGAACTTTATGAAAAAAAGGCAGCTATTTGTTTTCTTAATGTTGCTATTTGTGACATTAGGAATGTTTGCGACGGGAGTTTCAAACAAACAGTTCACACGAACCACTGGCAAGAACCCCGCAAAGGTTGCAGTACAAACCAGTACGGACGACTTCAGCAAACTGATGATTTACAAACGTCTTTACAAGAAAGACAAGGCACAGACTTTTGGCAAGCTTTATCCTGCACTCACCGCCGATGCCATTGCACAGCGCATGGGAAAGAAAAAAGCAAAAGCTGACAACAAAAATCTGTTGACCGTCAACGGATGTATGGTGGCAAACTCGACATGGGGTAATAATACACAGTACGGCATGTACTCGTTCACTGCACCAGAATACACCTCAACTCTGCTCAAACAGGAAGAAGAATTGTTGCCTAACGGTGGCGGCGTGCTCGTTGGCGACACCTACTACCTCACTTACTTCTACTCTTACTACGGCTACAACTTCGTGTATTTTGAGAGATACAACGCCGAGACATGGGAGTTTTTGGGCGACACCAGCACCTCTATGCAGGATGTTGCCACTGACCTTACATACGACCCGATAACAGAAAACGTTTACGGCTTCTTCGTAAGCGACAATGGAAAAGACTATGTATGGGGAACACTTGACCTTAATACCGGCAAGCGAACACAACTTGCAAACACCGATAACCCGATGATAGCCATTGCAGCCAGCAACGAAGGCATCATCTATGGCATCGACTGCGACGCCAACCTTTACACAATCAACAAGGACAACGGTGACCAGACGCTTGTAGGACCCACCGGTCTGGATATTGACGTTATTACGCAAAGTGCAACGTTCGACTCTCGCAAGAACGAGATGTACTGGTCAGCTTGCCTCAAGAACGGTGCCACCGGTCTCTATAAGGTGAACACCTCTACAGGCCAAGCCACAGAATATGTGAGCTTCCCCGACCAAGAACAATATACAGGCATCTTCATCAAGGCACCATTGGCAGAAGACGGAGCACCAGCAGCTGTGGCAGCTATTAACGCCGACTTTAAGAACGGTAGCTGCACTGGCACAATAAGCTTCACCGCTCCTACCACCACATTCGCATGCGGCACTCTGACCGGCGAACTCACCTACGACATTAAAGCTAACGGCAAGAGCGTGGCTACTGGTAAGACAACTGCCGGAGCTATGGTAAACAAGGAAGTGACATTGCCTGGCGGCGTTACCAAAATCAGCGTCACCACAGCCAATGCCGAAGGCAACAGCCCTGCCACAGTGGTGGAGATGTTTATCGGCAAGGACGCTCCAACAGCAGTGGAGAACCTTAAACTTGAAATCACCGACCGCGACAACGGCAAGGTGAAACTAACATGGACAGCTCCTACGACTACTGCCAACGGCGGCTATCTTGACACCGAGGCTATGAGATACAAGGTGGTGAGAAACAGTGACGGCACTGTAGTTGCCAACAACCTAAGCACTTGTGAATTTACCGAAACTCTCGGCACTGAAACACTGAGCCAGTACAGCTACACCGTGACTCCTTATGTGGGCGAACTGGTGGGAGCTGCAGCCACATCCAACAGCATAAAACTGGGCACCCACTGCTTAGTGCCTTACATCGAGACCTTCGACAGCAAGGAAGCGCTTGACAACTTCACCATCATTGACGGATACGACGACGGCTATACATGGGCTTTCCGCGACGGATGGGACATGGCACAGAGCCGATACTCTTTCAAGAATCCTATGGACGAGTGGCTCATCACTCCTCCTATCTATCTTCAGAAGGGCAAACTCTATAAGCTCACCTTCACATCTTCATCAAAGCGCGTTTATCCCGACCGTCTCGAGGTGAAGATGGGTCAAGGCACAGCCATCGAAGATATGGTGACAACTCTGGTTAAGGACACATTGTATAAGACAGACGAATATATTCCCGACGTAGTTTACGACTTCGACATCGACGTGAAGGTGGAGAAAGACGGCGACTATCATATTGGTTTCCACGCTATGGCAGAGCCACAGATGTCCGACCTTCGACTCGATGATATTAGTCTGACTTATGTTTCGGAGCTTGGATGTCCACAGCGCGTAACCAATCTCACTGCCACCGCAGGTGAGAAGGGAGCGCTCAACGCCACTATCAGCTTTACTACACCTACCAAGACTTTCGAAGGCGACAATCTCAGCTCGCTGACAAAGGCTGAGATCTACAAGGACGACAAGCTGATGGGCACCATCGAGAATCCTGGTATAGGACAGCAAGTGTCTAAGGTTGTGGAGGCAGATCAGGGTATGAACGAATACAAGGTTTACACATGCAACGAAAACGGCAAGAGCCTCGACTCTAAGGTATCGGTATATTGCGGCGTGAGCAAACCGGCTCAGGTGAACAACGTAGTGCTGAAAGAAGAGGGCGCATACCCCGTAATCAGATGGGAGGCTCCTACCGTAGGAGATGACGGCGGATATATTGACCCGTCGAAACTCACCTATACCGTCCTGCGCGGCAACGACCAGACCATCGTGGCATCCAACATCACCGAAACTTCGTTCACCGATAAAGAGATGGACGGACAGATTCTGCAGGTCTACCTCGTCTACGCATCCAATGCAGCAGGTATGAGCAAGGCTACCTACTCTAACTATATCGTAGTAGGCAACGGACGCTACAATGTTCCGTTCCGCGAGTCGTTCGCCAACGCAACAATCACTCAGCAGCCTTGGAGCAACACTTCTACTGGCTCAAGCAGCTGGTGGCTGACCAAGGACGCAGCTAACATAAAGACTTATGACGGTGACGACGGAATGATATACTTCCAGGGTGAAGCTGCAAACGAAACCGGCTCTATCTTCAGCGGTAAGATATCATTGGCTAACACATCGAAGCCCACACTCATAACCTACGTCTACTATGATGAAAGCATGAAGTTCGACATCAAGCTCAGAATCATGGGTACAACAGATTATGTAGACTTTAAGACTCTGAAGGAGATTGACTACAACAACTTCGAAGGCGAAATTGGATGGAACAAGATTGTTGTGCCACTCGACGAGTTCAAGGACAAGCCTTGGATGGCAGTGGCTTACGACGCGACAACGGGTGCCGAGAATTTCCAGCATAGCATCTTCATTGACAACGTGAACGTCATTGACAACCACGACTGCAACATTACTGCAACTGGTTTTCAGGGTCCTGCAAGTATGCTGGCAGGCAATACTGAAGACTTCAGCTTAACATGGCGCAACGACGGCACAATGACAGCCGACAACTACACCGTGGAACTCTATCAGAACGGTAAGCTGACACAGCAGATGGAAGGCAAGGCTATTGAGCCGGGTGAGAGCATGAGCACAATATTCCACGTTCTGGCTGACGCGTCTATGCCTGAGAACAATGAGTTCTACGCATACATCAACTACGATGCTGACGAGTATCTCGACAACAACAAAACCAAGACACTGAAGACAACAGTCAGCACATGCGACTATCCGACAGCGACAAACGTAAGCGGAAAATACACAGACGGAATAGTACTGACATGGGATAAGCCTGCTGCCGAGCAGAAGCTTCAGCCGGTAACAGAGGACTTCGAGAGCTACGAGCCATTCATCATCGACAATATCGGCAATTGGAAACTGTATGATGCCGACGGCAATCCTACATATGCAATCCAGTATAAGGGCACTGCCATACAATACCAGAACGTCACCAAGCCTATGGCATGGCAGGTATTCAATGCCAAAGAAGCAGGTCTTGACCTGGAAACCACAGGCTATAACATCTTCATGGCACACTCTGGCGATCAGGCATTGGGATCATTCAGCTCTGAAAGCGGCACAACCGACAACTGGCTTATCTCCCCGAAACTCAGCGGCGAAGCACAGCTTATCACATTCTACGTGAGAACCACAGTGCCCAACTTCGGATTTGAGACGTTCGAGGTGCTCACTTCTACAACTGACGACGACGCCAAGAGCTTCACCAAGGTTGAAAACATCGACGGAAACGCTCCTTATGAGTGGACAAAGATTTCGTTCGCTGTTCCTGCCGGAACCAACTACTTCGCTATCCGTGGCACTTCTAACCAGTGTCTGCTCATGCTGGTAGACGATATTACCTATATCCCAGCAGGCGGTGAAACGGCAGAACTCAATGTTGTAGGTTACAATGTATACCGCGACGGTATGAAGCTCAACGCTACTCCTATCACCAAGACCACCTACACTGACGCTGTTGAACCTAATACGACATACAAGTATCAGGTTTCGGTCGTTTACGAGGAAGGCGAGTCAATGCTCTCTGCTCCTTGCGTGATCACCACAACCACAACAGGAATCAGCACAGCAACCGACAACGCCGTCAGCATCGAGGCTCACAACGGCAAGATTACTGTCAACAATTGCGCAGGTAAGTACGTCAACATCTACAACACTGCAGGTAGTGCTGTCTATAGTGGCATGAAGTTTACACAGAGCGTATCGGTAAATGTTGCTAACGGCGCATACGTGGTAGAGTGCGACGGCATGACAAAGAAGGTTATTGTGAAGTAATAACAGCATAAACTATATCAAAAAACGGCTATAGACTGTCCCTTTAACGCAGGGCGTCTATAGCCGTTTTTTCCTGACTTCGTCACTCAAAAAACACTTATTTTATAACTGATTGATAAACAATATTTTGTATCTTTGCGTCACCTAATTTTGGGTGACGCAAAAGGTTTTTTAACTATGTTTATCAGAAAAAAAAGACATCGTTCTGGCAATATCGGAGTTATTGTTGTTGAGAAAATCGGTGGCAAGATGAAAGAACTTGCCACAATTGGTGTTGCATATAATGAAGATGAGGTCAAAAATCTTGTCAATGAAGCAAAAGAATGGATTTCAAAAGAAGAATCCCGGCGTCATCCCCAACTCGATTTGTATGGTGAGAAACGAGAGGCTTGTGACCGTGAGCGAGAAGAAGTACGTCGTGTATTGTCACAGGTGAGTAATATACTTCTCAATGGTTGCGACTTGATATTGGACCGCACGTTTGACCGGATTGGTTTCAATCGTATTGACGATGAAGTGTTCCGCAAGCTTGTAAAGGCCCGTTTGGCATATCCAACGAGCAAGGCTGCTACGGTGGAATATCTGAAAAACCACTTTGACGAAGATGTGGATCTCTCAAAAATCTATCGCTATCTTGACAAGCTTAGCGACCATCAGCACGATATCGTACAGGACATAAGCGTGCGCCATACAGAGAAACTGTTCGGTGGAAATATCGGTGTGTTATTCTATGATGTCACCACACTATACTTTGAAGCGGATTATGAGGACGAATTACGCAAGACAGGTTTCTCGAAAGAAGGCCGGCACAGCAATCCCCAGATTATACTCGGTCTGCTCGTCAGTCTTGGTGGTTATCCGCTTGCATATTGCATTCATGAAGGTAACAAATATGAAGGGCATACGATGCTGCCGACGATAAACGAGTTTGTAAGCAAATACGGTTTGGAAAACTTCG
>ERZ773165.1122-NODE-1122-length-17268-cov-115.049207_pt1 | contig 17268 bp, 10 predicted proteins | sample MGYA00581003_ERZ773165 | MGnify/ENA primary metagenome ERZ773165 (study PRJEB29015, sample SAMEA2737817) | human gut metagenome | biome: human gut; feature: human-associated habitat; material: faeces | place: China | collected 2012 ... | reverse complement strand
CCCATTTTCTTATTCTTAAAAACGGAAGCCAGTCCGTCTTGTTGATTGAAAAGTCGCATATCCTCATGGTCAAGGATTATGTCGTCATAAATACAGGAGATAACCTGTTGTCCCATGCTATCAACAGCTCCTACAAATCCATTCTTCTTGACGATAAAATACTTGTCGCTGCTAACATCCAACAACTCGTAGTTCTGCTTGTTGTTATTATTGAATGCGGAATGTTTGTTCTTTTCTGTTTTTAACCAACCCCATCCTAATGAATAAGGTAGAAATGCTTCTTCCTCGTCATCGTAACGACTGCGATTCATATATCCACTATCATATTCCTGTTGAGTAAAGTATGTTCGCAATGAAGCATACTGATATTTGAATGGCATTACCGTTTCTCCATTGATGTCAACACAACCGAATTTCTTTGTTGTGGTATCTTTCAATACAAACAGCATCTTTTCATAGTTTTGCGCCTGTACATTGTGCATTGTCAATGCTACAAGTACGAGAAAAAGAATTCTTTTCATGATAATTAGGGAAAATCATAATAATTAGGGAAAATGTGTTATTATTGCTACAGAATATTTAGGCCTTTACTTATTTCAGTTTGATGCTTCGCCAATCTGAAGCTATAGAAGTTGAGATTTTCATAACAGGAGTTTGGAGCTTTTTGTTTTCTGTAATAGAATGTTGGCGTACCATCTCTGTGACATAAGTTCCAAGTTCTCCTAAAGTTACGTTACCACTTGTTTCTTGTAGTTTCTTTAGCAAGAAGTAGGTGAACAACCCATGTCCTTTTTCTATATATGGGTATGCTGTTTCATCTCCAGATGCAGCAGAGAAGGTGATAAGTTTGCCTTCAGGAGTTCCTTGCTTGCTCTTGATAGCGACACCTCTTGCAGATGCCAACATATTGCTTCCACGTTCAGCACCACTGAAACATGCGTCAATGAAAGCAATGCAGACTTGTGATTTCAAATTTCCCAGTTCCTTGTAAAGGGTGTTCAGAGACAGGCATACAGATGTATTCCTGCCATCTGCGTCAACCGGCAAGAGGTAGGCATCACAAGTTTGCTCATTTGGAATACCATGACCGGCATAATAGAATATAACCTTAATGTTGCCATTATAAACATCGCATATACTTTTGATGTCATCAAGGGCAGAAATGAGAGTTCCGTATGTAGCGTTTTCATAACTACGGATATTCTTTTCTGGTATGCCAAGTGTCTTTTGGCAATATGTAGCAAATACTTTTGCGTCATTTTGAGCAAATGGAACTTTTGCGACCCTTAAATACTTTTCATTACCAATAATGACAACAAAGGTTTTGTCATTCAAGCCGGACGTGCTTGGTATGTTCGTATCAATAGTATTGTCAATATTTTTGTTTTGCGGAATGTTCTTTGTTGCTGGTGTTGTTTTCTTGGATGTATCGAAATTCATTTCCAGAGGTGGCAAGTTGAGTGCTAAGTCTTGCTCTTGGATTTCAACAGTAGGTTCTGCATTCCAAATATTACCTTTGTATTCCATCTTCAATGAAGCTATGGCTATATAATCATTATTTAGTGTATATGTAGGGTATAATTTTAGTTGACTTGGAGACTGTTTAAGTTCTTTTGCGATTTCACTATTAATTTTAAAATAAGATGTTCCATAACAAGTATTTATAGGCAAAATTCCATAGTCCATGTCGTATGTTCCGATAGATCTTAGAATATCAAGACTACTATTGCGTTTAATCATTTTTTGTGTTGCATCTTCAACTATCTCTTGTACCTTTTTGTTCCGTGTGGTTTCTGTAACACGTTGTTTCCATTGAGCAATAGTTTCAAACTCCTTTTTCTTTTGCCATTCGTCAATTTGGGCTATTATACTTTCCTCAGATATGGCAAAACGGATAGCGGCTTTACCCATAAATCTTGCTGCAATTTTTTTTGCATTTTGAGCTGTGGCAGAATAATAAATTGGTGTATTCAAGTCTAATCCATACCCGGTTATAGGATAGTTCGTATTACCATAAACCAACGTATTGATGGTGCAATTTACAAATGGTCCGATATAATTGGATAGCAAATCGTTTGACCAATTTTTGTCTAATTCCAATTTAATATCTTCATTTAAGATTACAATTTCTTGTAATTTGCAACCAGAAAAAGCATACTTCTCGATTTTTTCAACAGAATGGGGTATAGACATTTTCTGTAGACTTGTACAGTTTTGAAAAGTTGAATATTGTATTACTTTAACTGAACTTGGAATAGTAAAATGTTCAAGGCTTTTACATCCAGAAAAGGCATAAGCTCCTATTTCTGTAATATTATCACCCATAGTTATATGTTCAAGGCTTTTACATCCAGAAAAGGCCCAAGCTTCTATTTCTGTAATATTATCACCCATAGTTATGTTTTTCAAAGAACAGCATCCTTGAAAAGTGGCATCTTCAATTTTTGTTACTGAATTGCCGATTGTAATATTTACTAAGTTCGCACAATTCTTGAAAGCAGCATTTTTTATTTTTCTAACAGAGTTCGGTATAATGATCTCCTGTAAATTAGTGCAGCTAAAAGCTTGTGTTCCAATAACCTCTACCGTATTGGGGATAATGACAGAAGTCAATTTCTTGTCTTGTAAAAAGGCACACCTGTCTATACCTTTAACTGTGTATTCTTTGCCTTTATAATTTACGCTCGAAGGTATCTCTAAATCTTTTGCGGGACTATACCCTTTGCCTTTTTTCGGGTCTTTAGGTGCTACATAAGCTATTCCTGTAGACTCTCCTTTTGTATAGACATAGTAGTATAAGCCGTTTATCTTTACATGCTCATAATCGTTTTGAGCAGCAGCGACATTGACGCAAGTGATAACAAACAACAATATGAATAAGACCTTTTTCATAATAACTACTAATATTAAATTAAAATTGTAGTATAAGATATTTGATGGGGTTCTTTCTGTTTGGGCTTTTCTATGAAGTCGGAGTAAGCTGATATGATTTCACGAAGTTGGGTGTAGTTGCAATGGTCGGCCTCTTTGCTTAGCAGATAAATGAACGAGCAAGTGAGAAAAACAACGATTGGTATAACTATACATCCGCTATGGTTGTTCAATATATCAGACAAGTCTTTCCACAACAGTTCTTTTGGTGATACACATGACTTTAGGCAAATGCTTGCCGCCAATAGAAGAACAGGCACGATTAAGCCCTCATAAATGGCTCTCAATACCCATATACGGGAGACATAAAGAAAACGGTTTCTGCAATCGGCATCAGAACATGAGTCAAGTTTCATCCACATATATGAATATGCCATCATTTCCTGTCCATTGTCTATCATTGTTCGTATCGTAGAACTTTCTATCGAGGAAGCCTTCAGCATATTGCTGAAAGTCGTAGAGAAATTCTTCTTACATGAATTCCTCATGGCATTCATGCAGAGCCAATCACTTATCCTCTTTCCGACAATACGGCAAATTAGCCCAAAGATATAAGCGAATAGCACACATAGTAATACAGACAGGAAAATATGGCTGCTGTGTATGAAGAAAGGCTTCATGTTCGGGAATGCGTAAAGGCAGACTCCGAACATTGCTGCTCCAGAAACAAGAAAAGACATGTCGAATATGTTCAATGTTGCAGTCAGAGTATCGAATTGTTTCTGAAAGCTGATAATGGATTTGATGTCGATTGTAGCCATGTCATCTTATTTTTTTTATAGTTATAGATACCTTTTTATAGGTCATGTCTTTATCTTTAGACCTATTCTTTGCAAGCCATTTCTGGAAATCTTCGTTGGAAAGCTCCCGGGGCAAAGTATCTTCTCTCTTCCCGTCAATAGCTTTAACGAATGTATTCGGTGAGAAAACAACGTATATCTGATTGAGTTCTTGGCTATGTGAACACGTCATGGTATATTCATCCACATACGCTTTCAGATTTTGTGGAGAAAGTTTTTCGGAAAAGAAGACGTATCTTTCGTTTGCATTGATTTTTACATTGCCTTGCTCTTGGTTCTGGTAGGGTAGAAGGCAAAATGCCGTTCCATCGTTGTCAACTAAATATATCACAATGTATCCACTGACAGGAGAAGTGAACGACAAGAAAAGGTCATCTCCGCTTTTGAAAGTGTCATCTTCATATTTATCTTCTGTACCATTGCGAAGGACTAATGCCTTGAAGTTGATGTCTGCCGAGACAATCTCGCGTATTTTTCCTTTGATGTGTACTTTTATAATCATTTGCCCGTTATCAAAGGAAGGCTTAAAGTCTGGTTCTCCAATAGTTTCTATCCATTCCCCTCTTACTTCACTACCACCAACAGAGACGAAGTCTATGTCTGACTTTCCGTTGCTATTCTTAACGGTAGTAGCATTGTTTTGGGAAACAACTGTGCCGAACTCGTCAGCTATCAACTGTGTTTTCAGACGTTCCAATGCTATATGCTTGGCTTTTTCTAAATCAACATTCTCTGGCACGATGTATGTATATTCTCCCTCCGCTTTTTTTATTTGCTGAGAGAAACAACTGATAGAGAATGATATGCTTATCAAGCAGCACAGAAGTCTTTTTACCATCCTAATATCTCATCAAGTTTCTTATGTATTTCTTCGCTCTTTTCATTCAATTCCTCTTGTATGGCTCGTTTTGCTGCCGCCTTTGCCATAGCACCATTATATGCTATGCGCACAAGCACTTCTTTATTTTTGTTCGATTTGACACGGTAGCACTCCATCACTGTTATGGTTCGCCCGATGCTTTGAGAGATAAGGTTCTTTGCCCCCATGATGCTCTGCGTTAACGATGCAGCGTCTTCGTTGGCAAGTTGCTTGTTTGCTACGGAGTTTTCAATCAATGCTGTAACCTCAGTCTGTATCTGACCGGCAAGATTCTGCTTTGCCAGTTCCAAAGCTTGCATCTTGGCAGCATCATAGTTTTCGCCAATGCTCATGGCTTCGCCCATAAGATACTTGGGGTACATATCTTCATCATACTCCATCTGCATCATGTAAGACTTGTCCAATTGTTTCTCCAATGGCAAAGCCCCAGGTGCCGTTATCCAGCCTTCTTTTGTCAGTTTCTTAGCATCCTTTCTGGCCGCTTTGGTTGCCTTTTCATTCAAATCGTTCTTTGATACCTTACGAATCTCTTGACGTTCTTTGCGAATGTCCTTTACGGTTTGTGCTGTTACATTTGCTGTAAGGCAAAGAAAAGCAAATGCACATACAAATAATTTTCTCATTTTAAAATTGGTTTAGTTTATGTTTAATGTTTACTTAACTTCTAAAAACGCGCTTGGTATATATGCTGTTGCCACCAAACACAATCCTGTAATCTCCACTACAACACGCTGTTGTCCAGCAATGCGAGCGACTTTCCCTATGACACCTTCAAATTCTCCGTCTATCACCTTAACAATATCACCACTTTTGTAATGACATTGCTCTGGTGCCACTATTCTAACATGTTCACTGTCGGTACTCGTAGCTTTGATGAAATTAATCATTGCAGCAAAGGGTATAGTAAGAGGAGGGTGCTTGCCATTTTCTTCCAACGGCTTAGTCTTATCAAGATAAAATTTTAATATTGAAGGCTCTTCTCCTTTTTTCTTGATAATGGCATTTGCAGTTTCTCGAGTGGTGTAAACAAAAAAGAGATTGGGAAGAAGAGGCTGTAAAATCCGCTTCTTCCCAATCTCTTTCTTTATAACATAATGCATAGGCATATATGACTGAATGTCAGAGGTTGATATGATGCCATGTGCTTTCTGTGTTCTGTTATATGTAACTCGCAACACGAACCACTCGTGATTTGCCTTTTGTACATAGTCCGAGGACACCCCTGTATGTGAGCGTTGTGCTTCGGGGAGGACATTGGAGGTAAGTCCAACGTAAGGAGATCTGCTTCGACCTCGATGGGTATGCGCATTAATCAATGCGTTCATATCGTTTTCTATGTCTTGCATTAAATTAGCAACTAATATACATAAAAAAGCGTGGAATCGTCCTGTTGTCCGTCCCACGTACCAAGGCTCTTGCATTGCCAAATCCAGTTGAACAGACAACGTCAGAGCCCACGCCGATATGAAAATCGCATCCGTAAAGAGACCTATATAGCACATTGCATTGTACCCCAAAGGGCACAATATATGCTTACAAGGTCTCCACGGGATTGATATAATCACACCCGGGACATCTACCGTTGCTATGTTCAAGACTGGATTTTGAATTTGCAAGATTCGGTACGTCTTAAACAGAGCGTCAAGTAAACGCCTTCTATATGTCTTGACTCTCTTCCCACCCATTGCCCGCTTATTACCGAGAAAGTTGTTTGGACTTCTCAGCTTTCAGCTCGGCGTTGGCTGTCTGCTTATCAACATTGAGTAAACCCAAATTGACGCACAGAATCGAGAGCCACTGCAAAAATAACAAAATTTCTTCAAAACAAGCAAGGTTTGCTTGGATTTTCTGCCAATACTGTCCGATTTTAACATTTGAATGACAATTATAGCTATATATAAAAGTTGCAGTATTGTAAATAGAGATAGCTTTGAAACAATAGTTGCTATAGAAATGACAATAGGAGCAAGAACGTTTGTTGTCTTGCTCCTATAACTTTCTATCTAAAGATTTATTAATGTGTTCTATGTTATATCAATTAGTTCGCCAAGGCGAACCTATTTTAAACTACATATATAATAAGTTGCATTTACCCTCTATCGATTCGTTCCACTAATTCATCTGGTGTAAGTATCTCCATCTTAGAGAAACCAAACCACTTTTTACCCAAGTCTTTGATGGATGCTCCAATATGATATACATCATCGTCTATACAAAGGAAGCGGTCATGCGATAATCGGAATGTTTCAACATCAATCGGTGCATATTGAGCATTATGACGGTCTATGTCGAGTTGGAGCTGACGGCTTATCTGTTGTGTATAGATGACTGCAGACACTCCATTTTCTCTTTTGTCAAGTAATGTCAATACAGTATCATCCACATAGTTGTCGATAAGGATAATACGTTTCTTCGCACTTTTAATCAAGTCGGACACAAAAGTATAAGCATCATAAATTTGGCCATTGTAGAACACTCCCTGCTTCGGCTTGGCATTGCCCTCATCTAATCTGCGAAATACCTCGTCAATGCGTTTGTCGGATTCTTCTAAGTGTTTGTCTGTATCTTGTTGGTGCTGTAAAATTTCCAACTGGTGATATTCTATTGTTTCTAAGCGGCTGAACACAGAAGCATTATTCACCATAAAGTGGCGCATGGAAACAAAGGCTCGCATGATTTGTATGTTGACCTCAATGGCTGTTTTTGAACGGAGAACACTACTAAGCATAGCCACGCCTTGTTCTGTAAAAGCATAAGTTGAATAGCGGTTGCCGCCTCTGCCATTTGAGGTCACAAATTGTGACCTCAAACATTCTTCCCTACTCAATTCAAAACGAAAATCGTCGGGAAATCGCTCTATGTTACGCTTAACGGTTTGATTAAGGACTTTTGTCTCTATACCATATAAGGTGGCTAAATCTTTATCAAGCATAACTTGTTGTCCTCTAATTACTTTTATTAGAGGTTCGATATTACCTGCAAGTTCATGGTTATCGCATTTTGTGACATCCATTTTAGACTGGTCGCAAATTGCGACTGGTTTATTGTTATTTATGTTGTTCGCCATATTGCTATTTTTTTTGAGGTCACAAATTGTGACCTTAAATGTATTGTTTATTATTGCATGCAAAGGTAGGGCCTTTAGCCTTTAAGCCACTATTGTACAAATCCTTTCTTTGAAAAGAACGTAAAATCGATAATTTTATTGCGGTGATTGTACTATTAGTAATCGCCTCACTCGTTGTACCGTACTCACACCATTACCACTCAGCTTCGCCACATCTCGAACGGAATACCCATTGTGGAGCAGACTTATTACTTCCCTGTATTCGGTTTTCATCTGTCCTGCCGTTTTTACAGAGCCTACCTTGCGTCCGAGTTTTTCTCCAGAATCTTATTTAGCAGGAAGGTGGCATTCTGGTTTCTTGCCACGCCTTTCTGTATCTTATAAGTATAGGTGACATCGGTGCCTAAGTCTATCTCAAAACAGAAGTTGTGGAACTTGCCCGACGGATCATTCTCCATTTTGGATAATTCCAGGTCGTGGGTGGCGATGATGCCACTAACAGGCAACTTGGAGATGGCTTCGAGGAATTTTCTGGAACCGTTCAACTTGTCCAGCGAATTGGTGCCCTTCAGAATTTCATCGAGAATAATGAGGGTTTTCAGTCTCTCGCTTCTCTCACCGCTTGCACTTCCCTTGCAGAATTTCAACAGTTCTTCCAGTCGGATCAGTTCAGCATTGAAGTAAGAGATGCCATGCGTCAGGTCGTCTGTGGTTCTCATGCTGGAGAACATTCTGAAGCGGGAAATCTTCAGATGATCGGCAAAGACAGGCATTCCTGCCATCGCTAAGATATAATTCACGCCCAACGAACGGAGGAAGGTACTCTTGCCCGCCATGTTGGCTCCCGTGATGATATAGTAGTTGCCGTCCTTGACCGTGAAATCGTTCTTCACCGCCTTGGCACCGAGGAAAGGATGATAAAGGTTCTTTCCCTCGAAGATGATTTCTGGCAATTCTTGCAGTTCCGGTTCGTTGGCTTCGGGATGATTGTATCGGAAGTCGGCCATCGAAACCATTGCATCCATCTCGCTGATCACGTTCATCCATTCCTCCATCTTCACCATATAGGTATTCTTCCATTTCAGAAAACTGCGCACCAGGAAGAAGTCGCTGAGCATGAAGGCATCGGTGAAGAACAGACCGAGGAAGTTGCCCCGTCGGTCGTAACCCTTCAGTATCTTTTCCAGTTGGGCGAATGAAGGCAGTGCATCAGCGAGCGATTCCTGCATCTCCCTGCCCAACTGGCTCTGGAAATTGCGCTGGGCAATGAGACGGAGAATCTGTGAGTAGGCGATGAGCTGATGACGGAGCTTACCACCATTACTGTCTATCTTGTCGAGGGTCTGCTTGCAAACGAAGAAGACCACCATGTACTGCAGCATGACCCACCACAGGGGGATGTTGATGGAAATGACGGAGCAGATAGAAAGGACGACTGAACCGATGATGCCGATGATCGCCAGCCAACCGAGGACGAGTGAAATCGGAGAACCAAACCATCCCGGTACTTCCATCTGGGAAACTTTCTGCATCGCCTCAGCCACGGCTGCAGAATCTATCTTCTTGCAGTTTCTTTCGCCAAGTGCTAAAAAGTCCATGCGCCAGTCGGGGGCTGCGATTTCCTTCTGCAGTTCCGCTCTTTTACGAATTTCCTCCAGAGAGAGAGGGGTTTCACGGGTGAGGTTGGCAGCTAATCTGTCAGAACCGCCCGATGTGATGGTGCGGCAGATGCGGTTGAAGAGGGAATCCTTGCCGAAGACATCGAGGTCGAAGGCATAGGAATGCTGCGGGTTCAGATACTGTCCGCCTGTTTCAAAAGGGGAGAAGTCACCCTCCCAGGCCTTGATTTCATTCTGATAGACCTTGAGCAGGGCAGCCAGTTGTTCTATCTTCTCCTTGTGGCGGTCGTCGATGCGGCGGATGATGAAATAGACTGCCAGGCACAGAACGGCTCCCACCAGAAAATGACGGGTGTTGCCATCGCATGCAAAATAGCAGATCAGGAAACTTAGGATGCCTCCGAAAGCCAACAGTTCGCCTGTGATAAATCCCGTGTTCTTGCGCTTCAGGGCAGTCAACTCCGAAGCATATTGGTTTGCGTATTTCTGATAATTCTCTTTGATATTCATGATTGTCTGCTTGTTTTATTTGCCATGTATCAGCGATAGATGATGGCAAGATGATAAACTGTTTATGGGGTGCAAAAATAGGAATAAAAACAAAGCTGACCAAATAAAGTTACCTATTTTTAAGTCTTTTATGCGAATATTTGTGGAATTTTTCTTTGTGTTTCCATTTATTCCCCGTACCTTTGCACCCCAGAATTATAATCAGTCAATAAGAACGATAGAAAAAATATAAGTTTAGAAGATTATGGAATATATGTCTCAAGAAGGCTATGATGAACTCGTAGCCGAGCTTCAGCACATGGTGAACGTGGAGTTGCCAGCCGTGCGTGATGCTATCGCTGAGGCTCGTGACAAGGGTGACCTCAGTGAAAACTTTGAATATCATGCTGCCAAGCGTGAACAGGGTAAACTGTTGAGCCGGATCAGTTTCAAGCAGAAGGTCTTGGAGAATGCCCGTGTCATCGACAAGTCCCGTCTTAAGAGCGATACTGTAGGTCTGTTGAGTAAGGTAAGGATTACCAATCTTTCCACCAATTGCAGTATGACTTACAGCATCGTCAATCCTCATGAGGCGGATCTTCATAATGGCAAAATCTCCATCAAGTCTCCTATCGGCAAGGCTCTCTTGGGTAAGAAGGCAGGCGAAGAAGTCGTGGTAAAAGTACCTGCAGGCTTGCTCAAATTCCGCGTAGAGAGCGTGGAATTATAATGTCTCAGATAGCGTGGCACTGTAATGAGGATTATTGAGGAATAATCAGAAAATATTGTGGGATTTTTGAATATCGGGAATGGCTGAATTTCAGTCATTCCCTTTTTGGTAAGTATTTAAACTTGTGAATATTACGTTTTCGTAAACGATTACGTATTCTTTTAACGTATTTGAAATATATTATAATCTGTTTTTTTGTAATTTTGCAGTCGGAATTGCGCAGGGATGTGCTTTTCCATCATGATAATTGATATAATCAAGATGATGTTATAAACTCAATAATTCAACAAAAACTATACAAAAAGTAAATGAGACACCTAACTCGTATGTCCCGTAACCTCTCAAGATGGGGGGGCGGTTTCACTTATTTGTATCTTTCCCTAATGCTCCTGTGCTTCTGTGCCATAGGAGCCAAGGCTGCAGATACTAATGGGAGTGTAAAATTCAATTCTGGCGTCCGCTATTCGCAGTGGGCGATTAATTCAAGACTTCACGATTTCTATGGAAATCAAAAGAAGTTCGGTTTCGATTATTACGACAATAATGGAACCAATACCAAAACCGTTACTTGGTACAAACTTGATGGAAAGACTAAAGTTGATCGATCTTTCGACTATGTAGCTGGTCTTGTCGGTAAAGCTTCTCTTGAAGCAGCCGATTTCTATGAGAATTTCGACTGGTCAAAGCCTTGGTTCTATGCTGCACAAGGTTATGCTATTGGCACACCTTATGCTAATTCGAGTATGACTCTTGACAACATGAATGCAGCCAAGATGTATTTTCCTATTCTTGCAGGAAAATTAAAATCTCAAGAGGCTACAACTGTTGCTAATACTGCGATAAATGCTGTCATCGAACACATGAAAACCTATAATTCAACTTATGTTATAGGTAGTGGAAAAAACGCTCTGAATAGCACCAATGCCAACGATGTTCAGAAAACGATGTTTGGCGGATGGTTCCACAAATCTACAGACTATACAGACCAGATGTGGTGTGATGGTCAGTATATGGGACCAGCCTTGCTTGCTCAGATTATCAAGCATACAGGCAAGACAAATAATATTTCTAACAATGACTGGGATATTATTGCTAAGCAATTTTTTATCACATGGGCGCAGCTCTACGACAAAACTACAGGTTTGCTTTATCATGGTTTTACTGCAAATCCTGGTGATAATGCTTCTGCTTCATGGGCTGGCATCAGCAAGGAAAATGGAATCTATCACTCTGCGTCCTTCTGGGGGCGTGCTAACGCTTGGTATTTCCTCGCATTGGTTGACATACTCGAAGTAATGCCAACAACCAATACTTACTACAATACCTTCAAAGGTTATTTGTCCAATCTTGCTAAAGGAATAGCAAACTATCAAGATAAGGATACTGGTTGCTGGTATCAGGTGATGGATAAGGTTCCAGCTTCACTTACTGGTAATTACCTTGAGGCATCTTGTTCTTCTATCTTTACTGCCGGTTATCTCAAAGCTATCCGTCTCGGACTTCTCGACAAAGCAACTTACGAGCCTATCGCAAAGAAGGCATACGAAGGATTGGTAAATCAGTTTATGATTTATGACAATAAAGACAACAGTACTATTCAGTTGGTTTATAGCTGTACTTCTGCTGGTCTTGGAGGAAAAGATGGTCGTGCGGGAAATGATGATTATTACCTGACAGGTAAAGATGCGAGTGTTGTTACTTCTTCTGATCCAACAAGTCAATATTATTATACCGAGGGCAAGGTTCTCGGTGGCTTCATCATGGCTGCAACTGAGTACGAGCGTGCTTACCAGAACCAGGACAGCAAGCAGATTCTCTTTGCTAAGGACTTGGCTCCAAACTATGACTTCTCTGCTACTGCAGGAACTCTCGATGCAACTGCTTATGGTAGTGGTAACGTTTCTTATCAGTGGTATAAGGATGGGAAAGCCATCGCAAATGCCACATCTGCTACTTATACTCCAAAAGAAAGTGGAAGTTATTATTGCGAAGCTACATCTGCTACTAATAGCAGAAGTGCTGGTAGCAATACTATCCAGACAAGTACTACAACTGTTACTACTGCCAATAATGATAATGGTAGCACAGATAATAATAATGGTGGTAGTGAGAATGGAACGACAATAGGAGAAATTTTCTCCTATACCATCAAAACATCAGAGGCCACTGCTAATACTCCGTATACCGCAGAAGGTGGAACTGTAACATTAGGAGCTGCTAATGTTGATACCCAAAAAGGTTATGGTTATAAATTGGACAAAGATTTTGATCAAGATAAATCAGTATATATAAAAATAACGTTGTCTGGGGCGAAGTTGCAAGAAGGTGATATTATAAAGATATCCGCATATTCAGCAAAAGCTGGTAACGGTGGTTTGGTAGCATATACAGGTACAACCGAAGGTTCTTCTTCTGTAAGTCTTGGCAACATGACTCAAAAGAGTGAAGATGTTAGTTATACTGTCAAAGCAAGCGATATTCTGAATGGTTTAAGTACATTCTATATTTATAGAAAAACAAACGAGTCAACTTACGTTAAGTCGATTTCCATTACTCGTCCTGTTAAGAAATACACAGTTTCTGCTAAAGCAGGAGCAGGTGGTTCTGTATCCATTGCAAATGCAGGTACAACTGTCAACTCAGGTTCAGAAGTAGAAGCAAATACTTCTCTTACATTCACCGCAACACCAAGCGAGGGATATGAGTTCGTAAACTGGACTGATGCAAGCAGCAAGGCCGTTAGCACAAATGCAACTTACACAACAACTGTAACTGCTGCGATTGCACTTACAGCCAACTTCAAGGCTAAGACTACAGTTGATCCAACCGAAAGCGGGGTCATTTACGACTTCACAGGCTCTATTGGTACAACTACTGATGGAACAAACTGTACAACTGCTAATAAAGTCATAACGTTTAGCAGCAACTTCAGTGCAAATGAAGGAAAGTACATCACTATCAAACCAAAGACTGGTGGCTTCAAAGCAGGTGATGTGATTACGCTGGAAGGCTATTGCGATAGCAAGAATCTTTCTGGTGTGATTATTTATTCTGATGTAAATGGTAGCAGTATCTTTAAGTCAAATGTTTTGGCAAAATCTGCTGATGATGGTTCAAAATTTACTTATACCATTGAAAAAGATTGCGATGCACTCTATTTGGGTCGCTATGGCGGTGGTACTACTCGCTTGACAAGTCTCAAGGTAGAGCGCCCTGCTTCATCTTCTAATAAGACTCGACTGACAGCTTCTTTCGAGCGCAATGCTGATGTTGTAGTCAACACAACAACAACCGTGACTTTGCCAACTTTGACTGTTAAAGCTGGAGGGGCAACTCTTACTGCAGACAAATACACTGTAGTTTACAAGTCGAATGCAGAGAAAGTTGCTACTCTGAGTGGTAATACCATTACAATTAATAGCTTAGGTATCGCAACCATCACAGCAACTGTTACTCCAACAGATGCAAACACTTATGAAGGAACTACAGCCACTTATCAGTTGAGCGTAAAGGCCCCTTCTCCACTCAACGTTTCCGTAATGGATGTTACTATCAACACCACAGATGCGGAAGAAGAGCAGCCTGTCATCAAGGTTTATGGAGATAAAGACGAACTCTTGAAGTTAGGTCAGGACTACACCTTGTCTTATACTGTTAGTGGAGACAATGTGACTGTTGATGAGACGACTGGAAAATTCTTAGTTAAGAAAAATGCTGAAAACACTGCATTTATTAAGGGAACATCTCTCATTACCGTTACTGCGACTCCAACAACATCACTTGGAAGCAATTATATTGAAGGTAAACTCCAGTTCTCTTACTCGGTATCAGAAGGTAAGATCAAGCCTGTTTTCTTGGAATCATTCAAAGACATCACCATCAACCTGCAGCCAGGCAAGAGTAAAACCATTGCGGTTCCTTTGATATATAATGGTGAAGATGTAAGCAGTTATTTTACATACACTTACACTATTGACCCTGCAATAAGCGGCCTTACTGTTGATGGAAGTAAACTTACATTCACTACTCCAAATGCTACAAGAACATATACTGTTAAAGTAAATGCTGATGCTGCAACAATTGGTGATGTTAACTATGGCGATGTTTATGATAAACCTGCTGAAATTTCATTCACATTGAATGTGGACAGCAAGTATGAGCCTATCATCGTTACACCAGATCCAACAAGCATTAAAATGTTTGCAGGTACTACACTAGTAGCACCAGACCTGACAGTTAAAGTAGGAACAACAACTCTTGACGATACTAAATATACAGTTTCATGGTTCTCTACATCTCCTGGTGTCGTAAAGGTAGATGCAAAAACAGGAAAGATAGAAGCAGTCAGCGAAGGTACAGCTAAAATCCGTGTCGTTGTCACTGGTGAAAACTTAGAAAGCACCACAGCTTTAATAACTGTAGAAGTTGACGACCGTGCACTATATCGTGTAAAGGGGCCTGAAAGCGATGAAACTTATGGTAACCAGAAAAGAATGTGGAACCAGGACAATACCTTGTCTGTAGTTCTTGGTGGATGGATGTTCCCTAACGACGGAATACCAGACTCAAATATTCTCGATCAGACAGCGAAAAATCCTGAAAAGCTATCCAAAGGCAAAGGCTATCAGTGGGATAAAACATCATCTCCAGTCAAGTGGAAGTTGACAGGATTCGACTACTATGTGACTTGCAACAATAACAAGAATGCTCGTCAGGAGAACGGCTCCAACGCTCTTCCTGAGACAACGAATATTTACAGTGCTGACTTCGTGAAATATAAAGGAACCATCAAGGACAATATGTTTAATGTTCCTTGTTCAGGTTCATACCTTGAGTTCAATCCTGTCACAAACGGAAAGGTAACAGTACACATTTTCCAGAATGGTGCATTCGATGCTAAGACAACAACGAAAAATGGTACTGAAATTAAAGAATATCAGTACAGACCTCAGCGTCGTGTATTCGTTATGGATGAGGCTGGCAACTTTGTTGAATCTACAGCTCATATCGAATCTACAAATGGTAAGCCTACAGGTGGCATTCAGACTATAGACAAATACAAATGGGATTTGGATAGTAAAACTCTAACTATAGAGGATGTAAGACATCACTTCAATGGCATACCTACAACATTTGACATGACAGCAGACGCATTTAAGAACAATGTTTACGAAAGTCTCCTTGATACAAAGAAAGTTCCAAATGCAGCTGCAAATGATAGAAAGGGTTCTCATGGTTGGTCTGTTCTCGCAGACTCACCTGTCACCTATACCTTTAATGTAAAGGCAGGTAAGACCTACTATCTCTACAACTTCGGTTCGAAGATTGGCTTCTATGGCTTCTCATTCGATGAAACAAAGCCAATTGTTGATGAGGTATCTTATGCAGATAATCAGTCCAATACTATCACGGCAACTGCGGCTGGTCATGTGGCAAAGGTAACTGTCAACCGCAGCATCATGAAGAAGGATGTTTGGACAACTTGTGTTCTTCCTTTCAGTCTCAACAGACAGCAGGTTGACGCAATCTTCGGTCCAGCTTATAGTGCAGCTAGTGAAGAAGCGAAGAATGGTACCCAAATTCTCTACTTCGACCGTGTAGAAGGCAATAAGGTTTTCTTTGTGCGTCATGCTTATAACACGATTGTGGCAGGTAAGCCATTCCTTATCAAGCCAACAAAGGAGGTGACAAGCATCAATACTGCTGAGGTAACTGATTATCCATACGTAACCATCGAGAACACCGAGCCTGCAGACTGGTGTACTGGCAATGGCTATACATGGGCTTCAAGCTACAGCAATAATATGACCGTAAAGGAAGGCGATGGCTTCATCAGTAAGGATGGTTCGTTCAAGAACTTCGTAGGACCAAGCGGTACCTTGAAAGGCTTCCGTGGTTATCTGAAGCATCTCGGCACCCAAACTGGTGCTAAACCAATGATGCTGAAGGTGGTAAGCAGCAGCAACGTAGATGGCGACAATGGTGAGACTACAGGTATCGAGGATTTGATTATCGATGTTGACGGACAGTTGATGCCAGCCAACGGAAAGGTTTACAACATCAACGGACAGTTGGTTAGCGAAGATGCCAACAGCTTCCAGTCGCTGCCAAGTGGCATCTATATTATTAATGGTAAGAAGTATATCAAATAAAAACATTTGAAGCAATGAATAAAAAAGTATATAAACAGCCACAGATATTTTACATTCCGTTACAGACAGAAAGTTTGCTGCAAACCCTTTCAAAGCCTCAGACTACTGACAAGACTAATGGAGGAACTAATGGTCCTGACTATGGTGGAATTGGCGGTAAAGACGAATTGTCCAAGGAGAACTGGGGTAGCATTGACTCCTGGGATTCCTGGGAATAACCCCCCCAATCCCTCTATAAATAATTAATCGCCCTGAAAAGGCTGAGCATTCATCGCTATTTAGAAATGAAATGCTTGAGCCTTTTCAGGGCGATTTCTTTTATTCTCCTTTGATTTTTCAATCCTCAATATTACCCTTCGAAGAATCTAAGTTGATACCTACTTTCATTTTTCTTACCATAGCCTGATCCTTTCTTCTTCTAAGTATTTATACCCTGCAAAAAATACGAAGTTTTTGGGGGAACACTTTTAAAAATGGTGGAAAAATTTGGAGGTTACGTAAAAACATCGTATATTTGCATATAAATAGTTTGAATAATGAGCAAATATAATTTTAATATAGACAATTATCATGCTATAGGGCATGCTGATATCGAAATAG
>ERZ773165.1110-NODE-1110-length-17378-cov-6.743693_pt1 | contig 17378 bp, 13 predicted proteins | sample MGYA00581003_ERZ773165 | MGnify/ENA primary metagenome ERZ773165 (study PRJEB29015, sample SAMEA2737817) | human gut metagenome | biome: human gut; feature: human-associated habitat; material: faeces | place: China | collected 2012 ... | reverse complement strand
TTTTTGCCCCGGCTAAGGAAATGCTGAAAAGTGCCTACTTTTTCAGTGCCCTCGCTTCACAATCCGGCTTTTTCCCGTTCCCGATATTCCTGCCAACAACAAAAATGGCTTCGTCCGCATGGCTGGTAAATATGCTTTTGTCAAAGTGTCAAATGTTATGTATTTTTCGTATCTTTTGAGCGTGTTTACGTCTTTGGATTCTGCGTATGCCTTTATTTTGGATGCGAGAACAGAACTTCTATCTTTTGAATCTGAAAAAGTATAATGATTATGTTCGTCAAGAATATGTGCGGTAAAATGAAGTTCGTCTTGATTTTTAGAACAGATTTCACTAATGAACCAAGAACCGCTATTAGAAACGCCTAATGTTTTTGCGATAAGTTCAAAGCAATGGTCATTATAGTTTTGACTATCAAGAGTGATTCGTGGATTATATTTAAGGGTTCGTCTGCCAACATGATTTTGCCCGACCAATTTCTTGACAACAAGTAAAACAAACGAACAATTGTTTACCCGTTTGCCATTTACGAAAATTTTGTTGAATTTGCTTGCAACAACAAATTCGTAGTCACTTGCTTGGTTGCCACCTTTCCCTAAAGGGCAATAAATTCTTGTCCCTGGATTAGGTATTGAGTTATAAACCAAAGCGGTAATCAATGATTCATAATCTTCAAAATTAAATCGGTAACCATCACCTTGTCCCATTTCAGTACCCCATGCAGGAGTCCCGCCTCCTGATGCTGTTTCTGCGTTGAATATAGCAGAGCCTAAGTTTAATATCATAATTGAGAGAAAATATGTTTTATTAGAATACCTACTAAATTAACGTCCCAACCATTGCCTGCTCGTTTAGACATTTGTGAGTAAGATTGTCCTGAATAGTCTAATTCACCATCTTCAAATCCCATAAATCTGAATTGTTCGTCAACGGACATTTTGCGAACAATTTCTTTCCCATTTTTAGCAACTTCTACGACTCGAAGGCTATTGTGTTCTGGTTGAGTAATGGTTATACACATTGCATCTGTTTTAATCTTTTTGTTGTAAACATCAAAGCAAAGCGGCTCTTTTACTCTAAAAGACTCAATATGATGCTTAAATTTAAGATGTTCAATTTGAGCATCAGATAAATACAATTCTTTCGGTGGATTTTGATCTAAAAAGTCTCCGAAACGATATTTTAGCCCGATTTTAGGCGGTACAATATTAAAATCCTTAGGCAGTCCACCTAATTGTGCGAAAATCCATAACCTTTCTCTGTTTTGAGGAATACCATAGTCTTTTGAATTAAGGACTGCATAAGCAATATCACCATAGCCTAAATCTTTTAATGAACTTTTAATCATCTCAAAGAAATCGTGAAATTTTTTTTGTGTCAACCCTTTAACATTCTCTAATAAGAGATATTTAGGCTTCTTAACTGCGCAAATTTTCAAAATATGGTGGAACAACGTTCCTCTACCATATTTATCTTTCTCTCCTAATTGAAGGCCAGCTGAAGAGAAAGGCTGACAAGGGAATCCTCCTGTGAACATATCAAAATCTGGTAATTCTTCAGGCTTTAGTATGGTAATATCGCCCCAATTTTTAATGGCAGGAAAATTCTGATGCAATAAAGCACTTGCGAATTTATCGAATTCAGACATTCCGACAACTTTATAATTTATTCCGGAACGCTTTAATCCATAAGAGGCTCCTCCATAACCAGCGAAACCTTCAAAAACTCGTATTTGCTTTCTATTTTTCATACAAAACTAAAAACTCCGAAGTTGCTTCTGAAGGCGACCAAACCTGTGCAACTACAAAGGAGTTTTCTTCTAAAAGTTACCGGCTCAATTGCCGTTATAAGTTTAATTCGTTGGCCATTTCCAGAAAAAAGTGTTGAAACTAATGGCGAACACGGATTGTTATATTGTTGATATTTACGACTTTAGGTATCTAAAGCCTCATCTGTGCCGTTTCTTAGTTAGAACTGTTACTTTAAACGGCAAAGTTAAGATAAAAAACTCACAAATACAAAGGGTTTCCCGAACGAAATCTGCACAATTTGCCAAGCACATACCATAGTGGCTAACCGCCTGTCAGCCACGCTCTTTGTCGCTAACACATTGCTTTAAACCAACGAAAACCTCACTCCCAACCATAGCAAAAACACGCATTTGCCATCACGCATCCACTCCTTGACTATTCGGTCAAAAACGCATACAATCAAGCCCTGATTTTTCTATTATATGCTGTAAATCAGCACTTTCTGTCTGCGTCTCACCTGTCGGTTTCTAACTAAGAAACGGCACAGCCGTGTGCTTCTCGGTATTCACTGAGGGTTTTCTCTGACGAAAAATGTTTTTATTGGGTGCTTCTCTGGGGCAGTAGCGCATCTTCGAAGCGCGTAGCGGCGCGAGTCTTCCGTCTGCTTGATATGATGTCGGTGATGTCAGGTGCTTCAGCGGCGATGCTCCGCAACGCATAAAGCCGATGCGAGCAACCCCCGACGCTGTCGGGGATTAACTGAATACGTGACCGCTCCCGCGGTCATCCGCCCAGCTTGGTGCGGTGCAGCTGGAGTGTACGATTTATGATGCGGAGATGTCGATGATGGGCGCGGATGCCGCGGAGATGTGAGAGAGCAGTGATGTTGTAATGGAAGTCCGCAACGCGGACTCGCTTTCAGTTAACCCCGGACCGCGTCCGGGGTTTGGATGAAGTAGCGGTCTGCACCGCGACGCGGTGCCGCTGGCGACAACGAGGTGATGGCTTGAGCTTCAGCGGCGATGCTCCGCAACGCATAGAGCCGATGCGATCAACCCCCGACGCTGTCGGGGGTTAACTGAATACGTGACCGCTTCCGCGGTCATCCGCCCAGCTTGGCGCGGTGTCGTCGGTGCACAAAAAAACAGCCGCCACGAGCGAATCGTGACGGCTGTTATGCAGTTATATCCTTGCTTATTTCTTGGCAGGAGTTGTTGCAGGAGTTGCCGGAGCGTCCTTGAGGTTGAGTTTCGCCTTAACCAAGGGAGTCACATCGTTGGCAGTCGGGTTCTTGTAGATCACCTGAGAGTCCTCGAGGATGTATGTGTATCCGTTCTCGTCGCCAACGGCTTTGATGGCAGTGTTGATTTTCTCATAGATAGGAGCCATGAGTTTCTGCTGCTGCTGTTGGATATCCTGGTTTGCAACCTGCTCGAAAGTCTGGATTTTCTGACCGAGTTCGTTCAGCTCCTGTTCGCGGCGCTGTTTGATAGTCTCTGGGGTATCTTTCGCCAAAGCTTGGTATTCCTGAAGTTTCTTGTTGAATTCTTCCTGAAGGGCTTTGTATTCAGTTTGATATTTCTTGTTGACTTCTTCAAGCGAAGCCTGTGCTGTTTTGAGTTCAGGCATCAGTGTGAATACTTCCTGAGTGTCGACAGTTCCGATTTTCACCTCAGCGAAGAGGCACATTGGGGCAGCCACCATGACTGCAAGTAATAATTTTTTTAGCATTTGTATTTAATGTTTGATTTGTTAATTCATTTTTGCTGATGCAAAAGTAGTAAATTATTTTGAATAACCTAACTTTGCGAGCACATCATTGCTCACGTCGATGCGTGGAGAAGCGAAAATGATGCCCGCCGACGACGCTCGGTCAAAAATCGCCTGGTAGCCCTTCTCTTCCGAGAGCTTTTTGATGGCTTCATAGATGTCGTTCTGGATTGGCTCCATCAGCGACTGGCGTTTTTTGTAGAGTTCGCCCTGCGGACCGAAGTACTTTGCCTGCAGTTCGGCGGCTTCTTTTTCTTTAGCCACCACTTCCTCTTCTTTCTTTTTCTTTTGCTCGTCGGTCAGAAACACCATGTCGCTCTGGTAGTTCTTGTAGAGAGTCTCGGCTTCTTTCGACTTAGCCTCCACTTCTTTCTGCCAGCGCAGCGACACCTGGTTGAGCTGCTCGTTTGCCATCTCGTATTGCGGGATGTTTTTGAGGATATATTCCATGTCTACGAGCGCATATTTCTGCGCGTGTGCGGCAATTGAGAATATCGCTACGATTGCTGCTGTGATAAAAAATCGTTTCATAGTCGTTTTGGTTTTTGTGTATGTTTTGTATGACAATGAAATTTGCTGTGGGTTTATTCGTGAAAGGATATTTACGCCTTTTTTAGAATTCTTGACCGAGGATGAAGTGGACGTGGCTTCCGCCTTTCTCGCCAAACACCTTGTCGAAACCGTATGCCCAGTCGATACCCATCATACCGATCATCGGCAGATAGATGCGCACGCCGGCTCCGGCGGAACGCTTGAGGTTGAACGGCGACACGTCCTTCACGTCGGTCCATGCGTTTCCGCCTTCAAGGAAGGCGAGGCCGTAGATTGTGGTGCTTGGCTGCAGCATGAACGGGAAGTGGAGTTCGGCGGTGAAACGTGTGTAAGCGTAGCCGTCGCCCGAGCGCCATGGGGTGAACACACCGTTGTCATATCCGCGGAGGGCGATTGTCTCCTGCGCGTAGCCGTATGATCCCGACATGCCGTCGCCTCCGACGTAGAATGTTTCAAACGGCGATTTCAGATATTTGTTGTAGCTGCCGAGCAAACCGATTTCGGCGCGTGTCATCAACACGAGAGTCCATTTGCTGTTGGGGTCGGACAGCGGAGTATAGGTGCGGGCCTTGAATTTGAGTTTCCAGTATTCAATCCATTTATACATCTCCTGTGTCGCAGCGGTTGCTTTCGCAGTCTGGTTTGCGGTGGACATCGCGTTGGTTCCGATGCCGCTGTCTTTGTAGAGCTGTTCCCAGTTCTTGTTGCGGAACAACGATACCGGCGGCGTGATGTTCAGGTCGAGCGAGAAGTTGGATCCGGTACGTGTGTAGATAGGGTTGTCGATACTGTTGCGCGCCAGCGACAAGCCGAGCACGAATGCGTTCGATGTGCCGTTGCGCATATAGTAGAGGTAGTCCCAGTTTTTCAGCTTATACCAGTTGAAGCCCAGCGAGGCTGTGAATGTGAAGTAGTTGTCGGGCCAGTTCAGACGCTTTCCGAAGCCCACCGTGATACCTGCCATCTGGAGGTATTTGTCGGGGTCGTATGCGTTTTGATATTGCTGCTGGTAGTAGTCGCTGTAGCTTGAGCCGTAGTAGCTTCCGTACATGCTGCTTGTGCCGAAAGCGTAAGGGTTGTAGCTGTTGCGGCTGTAGAAGTTTGAGTTGACACCTGTCTGGCGTGAGTAGTAGCCCGAAACGGAGAGCGAGTTAGGACGCTTGCCTCCGAACCACGGGTCGAGGAACGACAGGCTGTATGCCTGATAGTATTTCGCGTTGGTTTGTGCGCTGATTGTGAACGTCTGACCTTCGCCCTGCGGAATTATGCCTTTGTAGGAGCTTGGCTTGAGCAGGTTCTTTATAGAGAAGTTGGTGAATTTGAGCGACACCTTACCGATGATACCCGTCTGTCCCCAACCTGCCGAAAGCTCGATTTGGTCGTTGTTTTTCGACTGCAGGTTGAAAATCAGGTCAACAGTACCGTTGTCGGGGTTAGGCTCCGGCTTGATGTCCATGTTCTCCGGGTCGAAGTGTCCGGTCTGGGCAATTTCGCGGGCGGAGCGCATAAGGTCTTCCTTAGAGAAGAGTTCGCCAGGGCGCACACGCAGCTCGCGGCGTATCACCTTCTCATACAGGCGGTCGTTGCCGTTGATCACGATGTTGTTGATGCGAGCCTGCGGACCCTCGATCACCCTCATCTCGAGCGCAACGCTGTCGCCCTCGATTTTCGACTCGATAGGCACGAGCTGGAAGAAGAGGTATCCGTTGTTCATATACAGGTTGGCAACGGCGTCGTCGTCCTCAAGGGTGCGCTTGTTGAGCAGTTTCTGGTTGTACACATCGCCGGCTTTCATTCCGAGGATTGCGTCGAGTGTCGACGAAGGGTAGATGGTGTTGCCCGCCCATGAAATGTTGGAGATATAGTATTTCTGACCCTCCTCGATGTCGATATGCACGTCGACAAGGTTGTCTTTGTAAGCCGACACGCTGTCGCTCAGGATTTTGGCGTCGCGGTAGCCAAGCTCGTTGTATTTCTGGATGATGAGTCCGAGGTCGGTTTCGTAGTCCTTTTCCACGAATTTTTTCTGGCGGAAAAGATTCAAGAGTTTTGACTTCTCGTTGGTTTTCTTCATTGTGCGTTGGATTTTGTTGTCCGACAGCACGTTATTTCCGTTGATATATATTTTGTGGACTTTCACCTTTTCGTTTTTGTCGATGTTGATGTCCACAATCATCTCGTTCTCCTTGCTGAGGTCGGGCGACTGCGTGATGTCGACATCCACGTTTCCGAAGCCTTTCTGCTTGAAGTAGGCGGAAATGATTTCTTTTGCGCGTTGCACGATGTTCTGCGTGATTTGGTTGCCTGGATTCAGGTTCAGCCGTTGCTGCAGCTCCTCGCGCTCGCTTTTCTTCACGCCGTTGTAGTTGATTTGCGAGATGCGAGGTTGCTGGCGCAGGTCGAACAACAGCCAAGCCTTGTCGCCGCACACTTTTTCTACTTTTATCTGGATTTTAGAGAACAGACCCTGTCGCCAGAATCGCTTTGCGGCGCTTGTGATGGCGTCGCCTGGGATTTCCACAACGTCGCCCACCGACAGACCGGAGTATCCTATGACGATATAGTCCTCATAGTTCTGGAGTCCGCTGACCCGGATTCCTGCGATTTCATATTTTTTCGGCATTCCGGTGAAAAACATCGGAGGATTGTAGATTGTGTCTGTAGGCTCCGTGGCTTTGACCTCAGGAATCATTACTGTGGCCAACAGCGCCAAGGCTATAAGGAGTTTGGATCTCATATCTTTGAAAAGTAGTTTCATCTATATCGTAGTATAATCTATTTTTGTTCGTTCACTTGTTCGCTTGTCTTTCCGAATCGCCGTTCGCGGCTCTGGTAGCGCAGGATTGCATCGCAGAAGTCCTCTTTCGTATAGTCGGGCCAGAATGTGTCGGTGAAAATCAGCTCGGAGTATGCAATCTGCCACAGCAGGTAGTTGCTCACACGGCAGTCGCCGCCGGTGCGTATCATCAGGTCGGGGTCGGGGATGCCTGCCGTTGCCAGATGGCTGCTTATTGTAGCCTCGTCGATGCTGTCGGCGTCAATCTTGCCTTCTGCCGCCTCTGCCGCAATGCGCTTCACGGCGTCGGTGATTTCCCACCGCGACGAGTAGCTGATGGCGAGCACCATCCACATTCCCGTGCAGCTGGCTGTCGTTTCCTCACACCGGCGCAGCCGGTCGAGAGCATAGTCGGGCACGGTTTTCGTGTCGCCGATAATCTTCAGGCGCACGTTGTTGCGCACGAGGTCGGGAGTTTCCCGCTCGATTGCAATCGAAATAAGGTGCATCAGCGCGTCTACTTCCTCTTGCGGACGGTTCCAGTTCTCGGTAGAGAACGTGTAGAGCGTGAGGTATTTCACACCCAGGTCGGACGCTATTTCCGTGATGCGGCGCACGGCGTTTACCCCCTCCACATGTCCCATCGACCTGTCGAGGCCGCGCGCTTTTGCCCAACGCCCGTTGCCGTCCATGATTACGGCCACGTGTGCAGGCAGCGGCTTTTGCCCTATTTCTTGTATTTTGCTTTCTAACGACATTCTGTAAAATCATTTATTTGACATAGTGGCAAATCTTGCAGATTTCTCCGAACTCATACGAGATGCTGAGCATCAGAGTGGGACACCAGTCATTGTTTTTTAAAACACCGCTCTCCACGCCGTACAGGTCTTTCAGCCCGTCCACGCCGTCGCCGAGCATCATCCTTGCCCGCATCTCGAGGGCGAGGTTGAGGCGTCGGCTGATTTTATATTTTGCGCCGAAACTGATAGGTATGTTCGGCACGAAATTCTTGCTTGTCGAGTAAGTAGCCCCCAGTCCCAACGACAGGTATGGGGATATGCGCTTCAGCTTCCGGTAGTCGTCGTTCATTCCGAAGTTCAGAAAGTTGAATTCGAAAGCCACGCCGAGGTCGAAATACGTGTGGTTGAACTCATAATGCGCGTTGTCGGGAAACTTGTTGGCGAAATCGTCGGAGTTTCCGCTGATGCTTGCCACCGTAAAGTCGGCTTTCACGGCGAAGCGCTTGTTGATGAGATACCTGAACAGTGCGTTCCCGGCAAAACCGGGATGCTTGAGCACGTTGCTTTGGTTCACGTCGCCAAGATAGCCGCTGATGCCGCCTCCGATGCCCGCCTCATAGCGGTATTCCTGGGCAGTCACCGAAACGGAAATGAGCAACGCTGCCAGCAGCGTTGCTATCCGTAGGCTGTATGTCTTGACGATGCTCATTCTAAACTATCGGTTTGAATGTCAGACGGTTCACGACGCCTTTCCATATGCTGTTCTGCACCATGCCGTTGTTGCCGTATCCGCCGAACACATAAATATATGGGCAGTCCCATTTTGTCACGGGTTTGGCTGTGCGTGTCGCTGCCGGGCTGTCGATGGTGAGCCACACCGGCAGGCTTCGCGGATTGATTGCCTGCCATACCGATGCCGCGCGGGTAGCAGCTTCAAGTGTGCTTGTCGACACGAACGCCTGCGCTCCGTAGAAGTCGGGCATATAGTCGGGCAGTTGCAGCAGGTTGTCGCCGAGCTTCCAGTCCAGACCATTGTTGTATGAGATGTATACCTTCTTGCTGATCACGCCGTTTGCCGTGCGTCCGCCGATGGCGAGCAGCACGGGATATTTGTCGTAGTCGCCGTGTTCGGTGCGTTGGAAATAGTAGTAAGGCACGAGGGTGATGCCGGTAAGCTTCGGCAGCTGTCTGTTGCCTGTCGAAGCCCAGTTCTTGCCGTCGTATCCCCAAGTGGCTCCGGTGTAGTTTCCGTCGGCCATCTCGCCGCCAACCATGAAGAGCATCTCCGACGTTCCCCAGTCGCTGTTGTATTTAAACGCCTGTGAGAATCCTTTTACAGGAAATTCCTTAGGCGCGGCGGTTTTTGTTTCAGTGCCGTTGTCGGTCAGAGCGACGGTGAAATATCCGGATTCGCTTGCTGCAACAGCGAGAAGCGTGTCGCCGTAGCCGGCAATCAGCGAGGAGTATTTGTTGTCGGTGGCGGTCCAGTTGATGCCGCCGTCGGTCGATTTGTGCAGATTTCCGTTGGCATCGAGCACAAACAGCGCCTTGTCGGTAGCCGTGAGGCTGTTTACGTCGGGCTTGAAGGTGAATGCCACGGTTTGCTTGTTCCAGTTGTTTGTGGCGATGTCGGTTGTCGACGACATCGTGTAATTTCCGTTTTCAGCCACGAGGCAGTATGTGGTGCCGCCGCATGCCACGGCTTTTGCCGTTTCGGGGTCGGTAAGCGCGCCCGGCAGGTTGCGTCGCGACATCTTGTTCCAATAAAGCGAGTCGCTCTCCAGATTGTGCACGTTCACTTGCAGCAGATACTGCTTTGTCGAAATGCCGTCGGCGGCTTTCACAGTCAGCGTTACGCGTCCGGTGAAGTCGATGCTGTCGGTTGCCGATGCGTTGTAGGTGTAGGTGGTGTCCTTCATCGTTGTGGCTCCGGAGATGGAGATTTCGCCCACCGATGTGCTTGAAGCCAGCGAGATGCTCGCCACGAGGCGTGTGATGTCGGTGCCTTTCGGCAGCGAGTCGGGATTGTAGATCAAACGACGGTTCACGTCGATGGTGAAAGGAATCGAGTCGAGCAACGTCATTACAGAGTCGTTCTTCTGCAGTCTGAAGTTAGAAACCAGAGTGTTGGCAGAAACGACTGTTGGCTCATTGTCGCCGTTGCCTGATGAATTGCATGATGCCGAAACAATCAGCGTCAACGCTGTCAGGATGGCATATATCGGAATTAATTTTTTCATCTATGTAACTTTATTTAAAGTGCAAATTTATAACTATTTTGTCAATGACTGTATAGAAAATGTGTTAAACAGTCAAACAAAACCAAAAAACTTATCGTATAATGTTGAATATTAAACGATTCTCAATGCGTTGCACTTTCATGCGCCCTTGGGGCATAGGGGCTGATTCAACTCCGCCTCCTAAAATTGCGTCGGAGCGTTCCACTCTCGCTTCGTCCCAGATGCCGCTGTCGAGAAACGCGCGGTGGAGCGACGGGCCGCCTTCAACGAGCAGCGACGTGACACCGCGGCGGTAGAGGTCGGCGAGTGTGTAGGCAATCGACTCCGGCAGACACGCCTCTTCCACGCCCTCGCCGGCGTTTGGCAGTGTGTGTCCGCTTGAAGAGTAGAGGAGGGTGCGGTTGCCGTCGCTGAAAATCTGTCGGTCGGCGAGGTCGGAGCAGCTGTTGTGGCTCATCACCACGCGCAGCGGTTTCCGTCCTGTCCACAGGCGAGGCAGCAGCGACGGGTTGTCGCGGCGCACGGTGTTGGCTCCAACCATTATGGCGTCATATCCGGTGCGCTCGCGGTGCATCAGCGTCATTGTCGTTGGCGATGAAATCACGGCTTTTTCCTGGCTGCCGTCGCTGTCGACGAAGCGGTCGGCCGACTCTGCCCATTTCAGCGTCACATAAGGGCGGTGGTGAGTGTGGGCGGTCATGAATTTGCGGTTGATCCATTGGCATTGGCGTTCAAGCACTCCGGTGGTCACATCCACTCCGGCTTCGCGCAGCATTTTGATGCCGCGTCCGCTCACTTCCTTGAACGGGTCGAGGCAGCCCACCACGACGCGGGGAATGCCGGTGTCGATGATCAGTTTGCTGCAAGGCGGAGTTTTTCCGTAGTGCGAGCAAGGCTCAAGCGTGACGTAGATGGTGCTTTGCCGGAGCAGCCGTCTGTCGGCCTCGGCGACAGAGGCGATTGCGTTGACCTCGGCGTGCGCGTGACCCCATTGGCGGTGGAAACCTTCGCCGATGATGCGTCCGTCAGCCACTACCACGGCGCCCACCATCGGGTTGGGCGACACGCGTCCGAATCCGTTTTTTGCCAGCTGAAGCGCGCGGCTCATATATGTTTCGTCAATATTCATAAGAATTTAATACCTTTGTACAAGTGAAAAAATCGATTGTAGACATGCACGACCAAGTTTTAAGTCAGACTATAGCAAATATCCGCCATCGCCTTTCCGACAAATATGCGAAAGGGGAGATCGACGCCTTTGTCAGAATCATATTCCGTCAACTGATGCGCTACGAGCCTGTCGACATTTTGCTCCACAAAGATAGTGTTTTGTCGGGGTTTATCGTTGGAAAAATTGATAAAGTAGTGGATGAACTGCTGAAAAATCGACCAATTCAGTATATTTTCGGACAAACGTATTTCTGCGGACATACTTTTAAGGTGGATGAGTCAACGCTTATCCCGCGTCCGGAAACCGAGGAACTCGTTGACTGGATTGTTGATGACAACAAGAAAACCGACCTGCGGGTGCTTGACTGCGGCACTGGAAGCGGATGCATAGCCGTGTCGCTTGCGCTGGCATTGAAGTTTGCCGTGGTCGACGCCATCGACATCTCCGACGGCGCGCTCAGCGTGGCGCATTCCAATGCCGAGGCGCTGAAGGCTGATGTGGCGTTTGCAAGGCGCGACATCCTTACGCTCTCGGGCGATGCGTGCCGCTACGACATCATTGTGAGCAATCCGCCGTATATCGCCGACTCCGAGAGAAAGGCGATGGAGCCTAATGTGCTCGACTATGAGCCTGCCACTGCGCTGTTTGTGCCTGATGCCGACCCGTTGCGCTTCTATCGCGCCATTGCCCGCTACGGACTTGGGGCTTTGCGGCAGAACGGACGGCTATATTTTGAAATCAACAGCCGTTTTTCGGCAGAGATGCGTCAGATGCTTGAAGCGATGGGATATGTCGATGTGGAGGTGCGTCCCGACATCAGCCGTCGCCCGCGTTTTGTGCGTGCCGTGAAAGGAGGCGACCGATGGTGAAGCGTCAGCTGACCTACGAGTCGGCTCTCGCCAGGGCTGCGTCGCTCTGTTCGCGTGGCGAGCATGCTGAGGCGGAGATGCGTCGTAAACTGCGTCAGTGGGGCGCGGAGACGGGCGATGCCGACAGGGTGGTGGAATGGCTTGTCGACAACGGATTTATCGACAACAGCCGCTATGCCCATGCGTTTGTCTACGACAAGTCGCGCTTCGACCTTTGGGGACGGGTGAAGATACGCCACCAGTTGCGGCTCAACGGTGTGGCTGGTGATGTGGTTGAGGAGGCGATGGCTGAAATCGATGAGGATGAGTATGTGGCGAATTTACGCACGCTGCTTGCGGCGAAAAGTCGCACGCTGACGGTTGCCGACCCTTACAAGCGCAAGGCGTCGCTGATGCGCTATGGCGCGTCGCGAGGCTACGAGCCGTCGCTTGTGCTGAAGGTGATGGGGAAGATTGTCGACGGTGCTGAAGATTTTTGTGACGATGGGATTGAAGAGGCTGATTGACAGTGTTGCCGAGGTGTTTTACCCTCGGTTGTGTCCTGTGTGCGGAGAGAGGCTGGTCGCCGGCGAGCGGTCGGTGTGTTTGTCATGTCTGGCGGTGATGCCGCGTGTGGGGATTGCTCAGGGTGGCTGTCCGGATGTGGAGCGTATGCTGCTCGGCAGCAGGCTTGTGGAGCGTGCGGTGTCGATGTTTGAGTATCATCGCGCCAGTCCTTACGCTGAGATTCTAAAAGATGCCAAATACCGCAACAGTCCGCGGATTGTCTACGACATGGCGCGCTTGTTTGCATGCGAGCTGCTGTCTGTCGGATTTTTCGACGGCGTGGATATGGTTGTGCCGGTGCCGCTCCACAGCAGCAAGCTTGCACGCCGTGGCTACAATCAAAGTGCGTATATAGCATCAGGGGTTGCGGCGGCTACGGGCATACGGATGGTTGAGGCGCTTGCTGCCGTGAAGCGTCACTCCACGCAGACTCATCGAAGCGTTGCCGACCGCCATGCCAATGTGGCGGGGGTGTTTGTGGCGAAGCCGGAGGTGGGGGAAAAGCATGTGCTGCTTGTCGACGATGTGATAACAACGGGATCTACGGTGATTGCTTGCTGCGATGCGCTGCAGGTTGCCGGTGCTGCCTCGGCGCGTGTGCTGTCGCTTGGCTTTGCCGGCGGAATGTAGAGGTCGTTTCAAAAGATAGGCTGCGGCTCGGAAATGCAAAATCAAATAAATTTGTTTTGCGCTTCGCTCGCCTTGCACTATCTTTTGATAAGATAGGCTGCGGCTCGGAAAAACAAAACTTCAAGCAAGCTTGATTTTGTTTTTCGCTCGCCTTGCACTATCTTTGCAGTCGGTAAAAAAGAAAATAATTAACTAAACGATAAGAATATGAAGAAATTTTACGCATTGTTATTGATGGTTTTTGCCGTGGCTATGGGCGTGTCGGCACAAACTTACTACAACGGGAAATTGGACGTTGAAATGGTGGGTGAGAAGATTGCCGACGGTATGGATGCTCGTGTGTCTTTGTCGGAGTCGGCTGATGGCACTTATGTGTTTAAGTTGCCTGATTTCCGCATCACAATCAATGAAGAGGAACTGCCATGCGGCGACATTGTGGTTGAGGGCGTGACACGCAAGGATGGTAAGCTGTCAGGCTCGGTCAACGACCTTAGCCTTGCTGGAGGCAAAATCCACGCAAAGGTTGATTTGGTGGGCACTGAGACTGCCGAGGGTGCTATGGATTTGGCTATCACCGTTGGCTGGTATACTGATTATCCAGAAGATTTGGAGGCTACAATGCCTATCAACGTTACTTTCAAGGGTCAGAAGTACGACAGCGTTGTTACAGAATATCCTGGTAAATTGGACGTTGAAATGTTAAGCGAGATGCTTGTCAGCGGTCAGGATGCTAAAGTTTACCTCCAGACAATCGACGATGGCGTTTACATGTTCAAACTGCCTGATTTCCGCATCACAATCAATGACGAGGAACTGCCTTGTGGCGACATCGTGGTTGAGGGCGTGACTCGCACTGCCAATGCTGCAGGTTTCGACATTGCAGGCTCGGTCAACGACCTTAGCCTTGCTGGAGGCGTAATCCACGCTAAGGTCGACTTGGCGGGAACTGAGACTGCCGAGGGTGCTATGGATTTGACTATCACCGTTGGCTGGTATACTGACTATCCAGAAGATTTGGAGGCTACAATGCCTATCAACGTTACTTTCAAGGGTCAGCGTGACGCTGGCGTGAATGTGGTTGAGGCAAGCGGTGCGGCAGTGCGTGGCGCAGAGGGCGCAATCGCTGTCGATGGCTTCGCAGGCCGTGTTAACGTCTACACAGTCGACGGCCACTTGGCAGCGTCGGCACAGGTTGACGGCGAGGCAACCATCTCTGTGGCAGCCGGACTCTATGTGGTTCGTGCAGGCGAGAAAGCAGTGAAAGTGGTAGTGAAGTAAAAATCATTACAACATATTGATAATAGTGCACCCCGGCGGATTCCCGTCGGGGTGCGTTGTTTCTACTATACCGTAGTAGCGCATCTGCGACGCGCCTGCCATCACGCACTCCGTCGCCGACACGGCATGCAGACTGTAGATTCGCGCCAGCGTCGCCTATATCGTAGACGTGCACCACGGAGTGTGGTGGTGACGCATATCGGAAAGATGTGAGGGAGGAAGTCCGCAAAGCGGACACGTTTTCAGTTAACCCCGGACTGCGTCCGGGGCTGGTAGGCTGGAGGGGTATGCACCGCATCGCGGTGCCGCTGAGTGATGGGCGACATCGCTGCAAGGCGCGTCAGCAGTGGGTTTGGGACAGACGCCGCTGTCGGACAGAGAAATAATTGTCGTAAAATAGTGTTGGTTAGCATAAAAGTTGTTACCTTTACACCGAATTTTCAATATTTGAGGAGCGTTAATGCGCATCTTTGCACGCTGAAATTCACGGGATTGCCGATAGAGGCGCATGCAGGAGAGCATGGGATAAGGATGCGTTGCGAATGAGTATATTTGCATAATTGCTCACGAGGGCAACAACAAAATAGGACGTTGAATTGTTTTAATCTCTGAGTGTTAAAAAATAGAATATAAACTAAAAACTGAAAATATGAAAAAATCATTTTTATTGAGCGGCGCTTTGCTCTTGAGCATCTCGGCTTTTACGGCTAATGCGCAGCAATTGCCTAATGTGGGTTTCGACAGTTGGAAGGAAACTTGCGGAACATCAAGGTCGATATCTAAAGATGGTAAGAAAGTGGATGTCGCAAGGCCAGGAGTGGAACCCTCAGAATGGAATGGTTCGAATGTTAATCAAATGGGACAGAGAAAGCCCGAGCTGGTTACAAAGGTTGAGGATAATTCTAATACTGTTGTGCAGGTGAAAAACATATATGTAGGAATTAAGGCTCTTAATGTTGGTTCTACGGCTCCTGGTTTTATAAATCTTGGAACCCCATGGGTATATGCATCAACGACAATATCGGATTGTGATGGAGGTGTTTTCGGTGGAGTAAGTTTTAACAAGAAACCAGATGCTATAAAAGGAAAGTATAAGCGGACGGATTCAAATAGCGAAGGTTCTCATATTATTGCTTATCTTTGGAATGGTACATATACTTCTAAAATTGGAAATGTAGCACAAACTAAGACTGAAGAACAAAACGACGTGGATCGTGTCGTTCTTGGAAAGGCGACAGGATCGGCAAGTGGCAAGTTGGTGGCAAGTTGCGACAAGGCTTTTTCGTCTACAGCAAATAAGGATTGGGAAACTATAGTCGTTCCATTAGACTATGTGGCAAATGCAGGAAATCCAACAATGATGAATGTTATCATATCTGCTGGTGACTATTGGAATAGAGGCAATTTGAAGGAAAATACAACACTTCTTGTCGACGATGTAGATTTCGTTTACTACTCAACATTGACATCGTTGAAGGCAGGAAGTAAGACAATTGCATTGAAGAATGGCGTTTATAATTATACTGTTGCAGGCAAGATGCCGACAGAGAAAGAGGTTGTTGCAACTTGCAAGAGCCAGTTTGCCGACGCGGCAGTGGCTGTAGATGCCGCCAACTATAAAGTCACCGTTACTGTAACCAACCAGGGGGGTAAGGATGTTGACGGCGCAACACAGCACGTCTACACATTGCAGTACACCGCTCCGGTGGTTAAGCAGTATGCTGGTATCTTGAATGTGGATTGTGATATTTTAGGTGGCGATGTAATCGCCAATGCCACACAAGAAGTGACAATCAGCTATTATAATGATAACACTTGCGACTTCTCTTTGCCTGATTTTATGTTTGCGGGAACTAATATAGGCAATATCGAAATACCGAATGTGAAGGTATCTGAGGATGCTGCCGGAACAAAGACATTTACCGACGGTGAGGTTGAAGCAATGAAACTTGCTGATGGTGGCATCGTGGCACACGTGGTGCTTAACGGAGGAACAATTACATCTGCCGGTGTAATCAATATGCCGATTACCGTTGGATGGATGCCCGGGTATCCAGATGACAAGGAGGAAACGCCTATCAACGTGCTTTTCTCAAGTGACAAAAAAGTAGAAGTGACAGAGGCTGGTTATTACTATGTGGTTAAGGGCGACGACTACCAGCATCCATTGGTTGAGCATCAGACAACGGTGCTGAAGTCTGCCAAATACGGAGATATGAACGGATTTACTTATACCCTCTCTCTTGATGGCGTGAATGCCGGTGGCATCAACTTTGGCGATATGGCGGTTGCCGGACTCGACAATACGGATGAGCAGTATAGCGGAACAGACTCGGCTGTGGCTCTTGGCAATGGCAAGACAGCATCAGTGACTGTTGACGGAGGTAAGAATGCGACGACTGGCAAGTATGAGGTGAAATTCGCCACTACTGTCGACGGACAACTTTACAACATTGTGTTTACCACCGATGACTCTTCTTCATCAGTCAACGATGTTGAGGCAAGCGGCGCAGCAGTGCGTGGCGCAGAGGGCGCAATCGTTGTAGAAGGCTTTGCAGGCCGCGTGAACGTCTACACAGTCGACGGTCGCTTGGCAGCGTCGGCACAGATTGACGGCGAGGCAACCATCACTGTGGCAGCCGGACTCTACGTGGTTCGTGCCGGCGAAAAAGCAGTGAAAGTGGTTGTGATGTAACATTATCACAACATATAATAACAGCGCACCCCGACGGCAATCCGTCGGGGTGCGCTGCGTTTTGCGGAGTCTGTTGATTGTTATAGAAGTGAAAAAGGTGTATGCAATGTAAAAAATATTGGAGCAGGTGTTGATGCGCGTTCAAAATGTAGTACTTTTGCGTGTACAAACCATCAATAAAACATATATGAAAAAAAGTTTATTAGCTTTGGCTGTTTCCATGTGCGCCCTGTCGATGACGGCGGCTGAAACACCCAAGACAACCCAAACACCCCCAGTTCCACAAACATTCACCATTGACGGAAAAGACTACTCCTACAATTTGATTACAAGCAAGCAGGTAGGACCTGGTGTGGTCTACA
>ERZ773165.1107-NODE-1107-length-17414-cov-3.614782_pt1 | contig 17414 bp, 12 predicted proteins | sample MGYA00581003_ERZ773165 | MGnify/ENA primary metagenome ERZ773165 (study PRJEB29015, sample SAMEA2737817) | human gut metagenome | biome: human gut; feature: human-associated habitat; material: faeces | place: China | collected 2012 ... | reverse complement strand
CAGGGCTTCCTGTTCCCGGCAACTTACGATATTTATGAGTCGACGACAGCGGAATCATTAGTCGATTATATGTTGAGAACGTTCGACAACTACTATACACAGGAACTGCAGGATCGTGCGGCAGAGCTTGGATACAGTGCATTTGAACTTGTGACGAGAGCTTCCATTGTAGAACGTGAGGCAAAGGTGGATTCAGAACGTGCGACGATTGCAGGTGTTATCAACAACCGTCTGAAAGCAGAAATGCCTTTGCAGATGTGTCCGACTGTCTTATATCCATTGACCGATGGAATGTATGACAAGAGTCAGGTTCTGTACGAGGATCTGGAACTGGATTCTCCATACAACACCTATAAGAATGCCGGACTTCCGGTAGGACCGATCTGTAATCCGGGACTGGCATGTATCCAGGCCGTATTGTATCCGGAAGAGCATAATTACCTGTATTACCATGTTGGCGACGAAGATGCAGGTACACATATCTTTACAGAAAACTATGAAGATCACATAGATACACAGATTATTGGTGGACCAAACGGCGTGACACCGGATGGAGAAGCATCCACCGAGGAATCGACAACCGAAGAATCACAATAGGAATAAATAATGTATTAGGAGGGACGTTATGAGAACTTTTAATTTTAGGGCGCGAAACATTGGCGAAGAAAAATATCTGTCATACACAATGGGCGAGGATTGTGAGTTAGATGAGGATGTTTTGGATTACTGTCAGGATAATGCGCCGGAAGAACTGATAGAGATTATCTATGAAGAAGATGACGATTACGATTATCTGACCTACCAGATCACGGGCAAGACATCTCTGGAGGAGTACATTGCGCAGGAGCATGATTGCGAGAGCGTACTGCTCATCCTGCGGAATGTTGCACAGGAGATGATTTCCTTGAAGGAGCAGGCGATTCCACTTTCGTATGTATTGCTGAATCGTGGATTTATCTACGTGGATGCTGAGAAGAAGACAGTACAGTTCCTGTGCCTGCCAATCGAAAGCAAGGGCGCACTTTCTGTAGAATTCAAGAGCTTTGTACGCCAGCTGCTTGCGAACATGAAATACGATGTGGAAGAGGATCTGAATTATGTTGGTAAGCTCCTCACGTATATCAATGGAGATAACTTCAATCTGCGTGGCTTGATCGGACTTGCAGAGGCGTTGATGGAAGAGGAAGGAATCAGCTTCGAGGAGGCTGGCGCCATTGATGCAGACGGTGTAGAAGTTGTAAGTGCAGAGGAAGAAGCACCGGCAGAAAATATCAGCGACATCATGAATAGCCTGCAGGAAGAGGATGATACACCACTTCCGGAGATCGGCGACGATGAAGAAGACGAAGAGGAAGAAGCAGAGGAGCCTGCAAAGGAAGAGGAAGAACTGGAAAGTATCCTTCCAGCTGGCATGCAGGTAAAGGAAGAAGAAACACCGGTAGAGGAGAAGGTGGCAGAACCGACAGAGGCTGTCAAGGAGACACCAGCACCTGTCGAGGAAGCACCGGCACCAGAGCCAGTGATGGAAAAGCAGGAAGCACCAGAACCGGAACCAGTAGCAGAAAAACCAGAGGTTCCCCCAGCTGCAGAGCAGATCCTGTCACAGGTGAAGCCAGAGGGGGCAACAAATGGTGGCGAGAAGCTGCAGTTAAAGACAAACAAGAAGGAATCCGATATCAACCTGATCAAGGATCGGATCAAGGAGCTGGTTGGAGAAGTTCCATCTGCAAAGCCGACAGCACAGCCAACCAAGAATATCCAGACATTGGAAGATCTGGATCATTTCTTAGACAAGCCACCTGTGGTTAAGCGGAATGTGGTAAAGGTAAACCGTGCGGCAATCATCCAGCAGACAGAGGCTGAGATGGAGGCAGCTGAGGCAGAAGCAGCAGCTGAGACAGCAGAGTCTGCTGAACCGGAAACAACCGTACAAAACGAAGAACCGACAAGCGGACAGACAGAAAACATCAAGGTGCCTGTAATCGAGGATATCTACGATGACATGAACATTGAGAAGAAAAAGGACGATGAAAAGGACAAGAAGCCAAAGAGTACATCTATTTTGAATAAATCTGTAACAGAGCTTGTAAAAGATGCCGTTGGTGCTGTGAGTGCAGCGACTGTAGCAGCCAATTCGCCGAAAGCATTGCCATATCTGATCCGTGTAAGTACGGAAGAGCGTATCATGCTGAACAAGGCGATCTTCAAGATCGGAAAGGCAACCAGAGGTGTGGACTATACCGTTGGCGGAAACGGAGCGATCAGCCGTCAGCATGCATTTATCATTCAAAAAGATGGGGTATGTTATATCAAAGATAACAAGTCTACGAATCATACATATGTGAATGGAAAGCGTGTAGAGGATGGGGTAGAAGAAATTCTGACACATGATTCTCTCGTAAGACTTGCAGATGAAGAGTTTACATTTAAGATTCGCTAATTAGGATGATCATATCATGAGGAGGTAGCAAATGAAGGGGTTAGAGTTGAATGTAACAAAACAAAACGGAATGACATTGGTGGAGTATCAGCTTGGAGCAGCAGATGTCTATGACGACAGAGTGTCAGACAAGGTTGCACAGCTCGGAAATATTATTCCGTTCCAGTACAAGGACGAGGATGGAAAGAGAAGTATTGTCTCTTATGTGCATCATGACACTTCTCTGGAAGTGATGCTGCGTCAGACATTGAAGAAGGCAGATGTACTTGCAATCCTGAAGGGACTGTTGTGTGCATTTGAGATTGGTGCAGCAGGTGTGCAGATCTGTTATCTGGTACGCGATCTGAATTATATCTATGTAGATCCTGAGAGCAAGGCAGTAAAGTGCATTATGGTTCCTGTAAAGCAGGATCCGTTGGGACAGTCTGATATCCCGGATTTCTTCCGAAATATTGTGTCACATATGCGCTTTGATGAAGCAGACAAGGATGATTATGTAGCAAGAATCCTGACCTTGATCAATACGGATCATTATTCCAATATGAAATTAAAAGGACTTGTAGATGCGGAGATGGAGAAACTTGGTCTCTTCTATACAAGAGACGAGGGACTTAAGAAGGAAGCAGATACAACCGCAGCTCCGGAAGTACAGAACCAGAATGTAAAAGTAAATCGTGTCGGCGTGATGAACAACATGCGTCCACAGGGTATGCCAGCGATGGGACAGCCAATGGGACAGCCGGTACCACCGATGGGCAGACAGCCGATGGGGCAGCCAGTACCACCGATGGGCAGACAGCCAATGGGGCAGCCAGTACCACCGATGGGGCAGATGCCGAAGCCAGAAATGCCAAAACCACAGGCACCAGCACCGGAGGCACCAAAGCCAGAGATGCCGAAACCGGAAATGCCAAAGCCAGAGATGCCGAAACCAGAAATGCCAAAGCCACAGGCACCAGCACCGGAGGCACCGAAGCCAGAGATACCAAAACCGGAAATGCCAAAGCCACAGATGCCACCAATGGGACAGCGTCCAGCGATGGGCGGACAGCCGATGATGGGGCAGACAGTACCACCGATGGGTGGACAGCGTCCTCCGATGGGACAACCAATGATGGGGCAGCCGATGATGGGACAGATGCCAAGACCACAGGCGCCACAGATGCAGAACGGCAACCTGATGGGACAGCTTGGCGGTGCACGCCCGATTCCACACTTTGTGCGTAAATCAACTGGTGAGATCATCAATATTACAAAACCAGAATTTATCATCGGTAAGTCAAAGACGAAAGCCGATTATGCAATAGAGAACAACAGCGCAATCAGCCGGGAGCATTGTATTGTAATCCAGCGCGATGGCGTGAACTATATTAAGGATAACAATTCTACAAACCATACCTATGTAAACGGGGTAGAGTTGCAGCCGGGTAAGGAAGTGCTTCTGAAGCATAAGACAGAAGTTCGATTGGGAGATGAGGAATTCACATTCCTTCTGAGAAAAGGAGAGTAATATGGAGTACATTGCAACATATCACACCGATGTAGGTACAAGAAAAGAAACGAATCAGGACTCTCTTGCAATCAAGGTTGTGAACACAAAAGAGGGAAATGTTGCATTTGCAATCGTGTGTGATGGCATGGGAGGACTCGCAAAAGGCGAGGTTGCCAGCAAAGAGGTAATCGAAGCATTTTGTACATGGTTTGATGACACGCTGGTGGATGAAATCCAAAATGGAACATTCACAGAGCAGAATCTTGTATCACAGTGGGATGATATTATCCAAACTCAGAATCGCCGGCTTGGCGCATATGGAGAGGAAAATCATTTGCAGCTTGGTACGACGGTATCTGCAATCCTGTTGTACAAGGATCAGTATTATATTGTGCATGTGGGCGACAGCCGCGTGTATGAGCTTACAAAGACAGCGAAGCAGCTGACAAACGACCAGACATTTATCGCAAGAGAACTGGCAGCGGGACGTATGACACCGGAACAGGCAAAAATCGATCCGAGACGAAGCGTACTGTTGCAGTGTGTCGGCGCATCGCCGGTTGTTGAGCCGGAATTTACAAAGGGAACTGCAACAAGAAATGCAGTTTATATGCTCTGCTCAGACGGATTCCGTCATGTGATCACACCGGAGGAAATCATCGAGAAGATCGCAAAGTATAACGCCAAGGTACAGGACATTCACCGCGAGATAGCCGTCGTGGAGCGGTATAAAGAAAAAATGAAATATGGAGCAATATATCTGACAGAGTTAGTAAAGAACCGTGGGGAACGTGATAATATCACAGTAGCAATGGTTCGCACGATTTGATTTAGAGAGGGTTTGCCATGACGAAGGAAGGAACCGTACTAGACGGAAAATATGAAATTTTGGCAGAAGTTGGTCGAGGTGGTATGTCCATCGTGTACCTTGCCCGTGATAAGCGTTTGAACAAGCAGTGGGCGGTCAAGGAGATCAAGAATGATGGAAAGAAATCCGCAAAGACGTTGCTTAAGGGATTGGAACGAGAAGCGAATATTCTGAAGAACGTAGATCATCCGGTGTTGCCGCGAATCGTAGATATCATCAATCAGGATGGAACGATCTACGTTGTTATGGATTATATCGAGGGTGATACGATTCAGGATCGATTGAAGAAGGAAGGCGCACAGCCACAGGAGTTGGTGGTAGAGTGGGGCTTGCAGCTTGCAAGTGCATTGAATTATCTGCACAACATGAATCCACCGATTATCTACCGGGATATGAAGCCTTCGAATGTCATGATCAAGCCGGAGGGCGGCGTAAAGCTGATCGACTTCGGTACAGCAAAAGAGTACGAGATAGAGAACAATGCAGATACAACCGCACTTGGTACGCGAGGCTATGCGGCACCGGAACAGTTCGGTGATTCCAAGGGACGTGGTATCTATAATACAGATGCAAGAACAGATATCTATAATCTGGGCGCAACCCTGTACCATATCGTAACAGGAAAGAACCCATGTGAGCCACCGTATGAGATCAAGCCGATCCGCGAGTGGAATCCGATGTTGTCCTCTGGATTGGAGAAGATCATCTTAAAATGTACACAGGCAGATCCGAACGACCGTTATCAGAACTGTACGGAGCTGATGTATGCATTGGAGCATTACGATGAGCTTGACGACAGCTACCGGAAGAAGAACAAGAAGAAGCTCGGGCTTTTTGCAGCAACCGTGGCATTGGCAGTTGTATCCGGTATCACAGCCGGAATCGGATATTCCGGTATGCAGCGGATCAAGCTGAACAACTACAACCAGTATATCGAAAATGGTATGAACTACTGCCGGGAAGAGAATTACGAAGCCGGAACGGCAGAATTCAAGAAAGCAATCGAACTGGACGGCTCGGAGGAAAAAGCTTACGAACAGTACATACAGGCATACATTGATGCTACGAACAAGGCGGAGGAAGCCGGAACGGAATCTACGCTGAATCTGGATGATGCGTTGACGTTGGTTTCCAATCGAATCAGCAGTAAACATGGTGGTGTTGAGAAAAACAGCGCAGTGCTTTACAAGCTGGCACTTACTTATTTTGAGGAAGAGCGTTCTTACAGTCAGGCAGCCAAATATTTCGGCATGATTGACGAGAAGGACGAGGAATATGGAAAGCTTGCAGGCTTTTACAAATCCATTTCCGAGCTGCGATCTGACAGTACGTCGGATGCATCAGAGCTGATGCAGGCGGTAAATGATTTCGCAACCTACAACGAGAACAACTTTACGAACCAGGAAGCAACGAAGTTCGTAAACTATCGTATTATCGGCGAGATTTACAGTACAAACGTCAGCAAGGATGCGGAGACAAGCATCGCAGAACAGGCAAGTACGGTGATGGAACAGGCGGTTGCAGATCTGGACGAGTACACAGGCAATGATCTGGACGAAGAAGCAGTTATGGATATGAATTATCGTTACGACGATAACCTGATCATGATCTATGAGCAGCTTGCCAAGGAAAATGCAGATAATGAAACAGTTGCCAATGGATATTATTCGATGGCAATCAGTTATTGTGAAGACTATATTGGAATCCTGAAGATGAAGGTAGACAGCGATCCGGGCATTTCGCTGGGTGGTTCCTCTGTCAACGCGTATAACCAGTCTTATTACAATAAGATGATGACGGAAGCACGTTGTTATGACGCACAGGGCAAGACAGATGATGCACTCAAGATATACGAAGCCGCAGAAAAGGTATTCGGTACAAAGAACGAGTGGAGCGACAACGTATATGCAGAGCATCTGGATTATCTGTATCGTCTGTGTGAGGCACAGGAGCAGGATCCGAAGCTTTGGACGACGAAGATTCCAGATCTGACAAAGAAGCTGATTCAGGTATTTGATGATGGTGGTAACGTGCTTGGCATCGACAGCAATAAAACATGGTACAAACGAAAAGATACGTTGCAGATGTTGAAGGACGGTAGCTATGATATCAGCGAAGAAGAAGCGACGCAGGCACCGGATGCAAATTCCGATGATTCGCAGTCAGCAGAGATGGGAGAGTGATCAGCATGCAAAACGTATATGAGATATGTTTCTATGGCGGCCTGGTACTGGCGATTCTCCTTCTGATTGCGGCGATCGTGTTATTCATTGTATTGAAGATACCGAAGGTAATTGGAGAATTGACCGGAAGTGCTGCGAAAAAGGCAATGAAAGAAATGCAGGATGGTACAGCGAGTCCGGGCAGCGTAGCGAAGAAAGAACAGGAAAAATACTACAACATGGGAAGTGGAAAGATCACTGCGAAAGAAGCGGTTTCTACGCGGGAGGATCGTAAGGCTAATGGTAACGATTCCACCGAACTGTTGGAGAAATCAAAGGAGAAAGAAAAGAAGTTTGAAGAGACCGACATCCTTCGTCCGGGCATCAATGATTATGATACACCGGATGATGGCGAGACAGAAGTACTCGGTTCAGGTGCGGATGATGAGGCAACAGATGTGCTTCGGGATACATCGGCAGGAGATGACGGAGCAACGGATGTACTTCGAAACGACGAAGGAGATGACGGAGCAACGGATGTACTTCGAAATGACGAAGGCGATGACGGGGCAACGGATGTACTTCGGAATGACGAAGGAGATGACGGAGCAACCGATGTACTTCGGGGAGACGATGCAGACGATGAGGATGCAACCGACGTTCTGCGGATGGACGATGATGACAGTGATGCAACCGATGTATTGCGTGCCGACGATGACGACAGTGATGCAACTGATGTTTTACGTGCAGATGATGACGAGGAAGGTACAAGCGTGCTGACAACCGGAACATTAGCGAAGAAGGTAAAAGTAATTTACAATATAGTAGTTGTTCATTCAGATGAAAGTATAGAGTCGGGTAGGTGAAAAAAGGATGAAAAGAAAAGAAACAAAATCAAACAATTCAAAACACCCGGTAAAGAAGCTCATAGCATTATGGGTTGTCTTTGCTCTGCTGATTGTACCATTTGCAAACCATGTCGGTGATAAGAATGGCGCGAAAGCAGAAGGGGGAAGTACAACTGGAGTAAAAACTGGCAATCTACAGATTGTGTCGGAAGAACCGAATGGGTTGAGTATTGAAGTGGATGATACTGGTGTAGTGGTTCCGCATACTGGTGAGACATATGAGAAAAGCGTAACTTTGATCAAGGATGCGCAGAAGGTAGGTAAGTTACAATTACCAGAATGCAAGACAGATGGTGGTGATGCGGTTGCGTTAGGTGCCGGATTTATGACCTTGGATAAGCAAATACAGTCAACACTTTCTGCTGGCGAAAATTTATTTCCTTTAACAGAAAATGTTGAGAATGATTTAGCAGCTAATGCAATTACTGAAGATCGAAAAATTGCAATTTATGCAAGAATAGACAGTGCGGCAGATTGGCAATTACAGTATGTTCTTACTGTTAATTTTGTGGATTCTGCATTTACAACAGGTGCCGGACTGTATGCTGGAAGCATAAGTCTGACATCGGATTCATATGTCAGTGAAGCAACATTAAAGGCTCCAACCACAGTAGCTTCTATTGAGGGCGCGACAGTAAAATATTATGTAAAAATTGGATCAGCAGCAGATGAGTCTGAAAAAAAGGATATAAACAGTTATACATTTATTGGAGATACAATCAGTACTACTGAGAACAACCGTGGAAAACAGGTTTATGCATATGCGGCGCTGGTATCCAATGAGACACCTGCACAAGTGTTGGAGTACATCGAACTTGGCTCGACTCATATGAGTAACGATACACAAGCACCAAATATTAGCTGTGAGGCTTCGGCTGTATCTTATCTGGATGAAGAGACTTCTGCTTATGCAACGATACAGAATAGGTTTATAGATGAAAATAGTGTTTATTATGGCGTGGGCGACAAATACAAGTATGCAGTTACCGTTGAAGATCCAACAAAGGATGGCGAAGATACATCTGGAATTAAGAATGTAACAGCTACATTAAATGGTACATCTTTGACCGTGACATCTCCAGCTTCTGGTTCAAATGTATATACAATCGAACTTACAAAGGAGCAGGCAACCGGAGATGTTGTAACTGTAACTGCAGTTGACAACAAGGGAAATTCTAAAGATTATAAGTGTCCAATCAAGATCCAGCAGGCGACAGAGGGAACAAAGGTAACCGGTGTTACATTTGTAGATGATGATAGCTGGGATGGTTTAACAGAGGGCAAGATACTTTCACACTTGGCTGCAAAGAAGCAGATTAAGGTAACATTAGATTCAAATAAGAAAATTACAAATGTTAAACTTTCTGATGGTACGAAAGAATTTAATGCAGACGAGGTCGTATGTTCGGAACCTAGTACAACACGTGTATACACAGTTACAGCGAATATTTCAATTCCAACAGATTTGGAAGTTTCAGAGCTGTTAAATGCATTAGAGGTAAAGGCATATGCTGGTGATTCGGAGATTACGATTACCGGCACAAAGCAGATTAAGAATATTTCATACGACGCAAAAGCACCAGTGATCAGTAATCCAAAACTTGAAAAAAGTATAGATAACGGAACAACATGGGTAGAGGTTGGTTCTGCAGCTGGAGATTTAGATAGTATCGTGACAGAACTAAATACGATTTACCGGTATGTGGTTACTGTTGCAGATGCAACTGGAGAAAGTGGTGTACAGGATGTGTATGTAACACCAACGGACAAGTTTACTTATACTACGGGAAATACATATGTATATAATATTCCATCTGATCAGTTGAAGGTAGATATCTCATATTTCGTTGCGGTTACAGCATCGGATGTAGCCGGAAATGTATCAGATTCTCTGACACTTCGTGGAGTTACAAAGATTGATGATACCCTGCGCGTAGATAACTGTGTGATTATAGATGCAGCTGGAAACGATGTAACAAGCGATGTTCTAGCAGGAAAGAATACAAATGAAAAATATCAGCTGGAAGTGACAGCAAGCTCTGCATATGTCATTCAGAAGTTTGAACTGATTGCAGGCGGTACGAATGACCAGACAAAGGATGTAGCTGCCTCTGCAAATCAACAAGATACAAACAGTCATCGTTACAGCACAACGGTGAAATTTGAATTGCCTGCTAAGACGAATATAAATGCACAGCTGGATAGTATGTATCTGAATGTGATAGATGGAAATGCACAGAAGATTCGTTACCCACAGGATGCATCTAAAACGCTTGGTACAATTTTATATGACCGTACCAATCCAACTGTATCGGTGAATGTGGCAAACGATAGCACATGGTATAAGGAATATACAATCAATTATACGATTACTTCTGGTGATAATGGTGTGGAATCGCCACTTGCAAATGCCGGTTATTCTCTGGCAGGAAGCAAGGCAAATGTAACAGACAAGGAAATCACATTGAATGGAACGCAGACTTCTGTGAACGGAACGATTGCGATTCCAGAGTCAGCAGGAATTACAGGTACATCTCTTGTGTTTAATGCACAGGATGCAAGTGAGAATCTGCTTCCAAAAAATCTGTATAAGATCAAAGTGGATAAGACAAAACCGAAGGCTGAATTGACAGTCAATGGAAAAACAAACATTATACAGCCATTGGATGGCGAGGTACTGATCAAGACAACGGTATCGGATAACCTGACAATCAATCAGGCGACGATCACAGTGAAGGGACCAGACACCGATGTGACAACAAATCTGAGTGGAGCAAAGGAACTGGTAAATGTCAGCCAGGAAAACAGCTTCACATTGAATAACCTGATCGGCAAGAAAGCCGCAGATGGTGACTACACCGTGACAGTCAATGTGTCAGATAAGGCAGGAAACATTGATTCCAAGACGATGAAGTTCCGCGTGGATAACACAATCCCGGTTGTTACAGCAAAGATTTCCGGGGGTACAACTGCTGGCAAACAGCCGGGCAAGAACTTTGATGGAACTGTTTGCGATTACTTCTATCGTTCCAATGTAACGATAGAGCTTACTTATGAGGATGAGAATATCTCAGCTTCCGATGTAAGAGTAACAGATAATAACAACGTGGTAAATGTAACATGGCAGCGAATCGGTACATCTAACAAGTACCGGGCAAGCTATGTTTCAACCGGTATTGGCGCACGTGTAATCAAGATCAATGCACAGGATAATGCAGGCAACAATGCAGTTGAAAAGCAGGTTGTATTTATCAAGGATACAGAGGCACCGAATATTGCTGCAGTAATCAATGGAGGTATGGTTTACTCTGAGAATATGGGGGTTGTTGATCTGACTTCCGATGCAACGGTTGCTTTCTCTGTAAGCGACGCAAACGAAGACGTACATGATTTCAATTACCAGTTGATTAAGACAGTACCGGATCAGCTTCCGGTAACCGCGGATGTATTGAAGACAGACAACCGGGTATTTGGCTATACAGATGAGGCTGATTATCAGGTAAAGGTATATTCTGTGGACAAGGCAGGAAACCGAAGTGCAGAAAGAAATGTACAGTTCCGTGTTGATAAGACAGCACCAGAACTGCAGATTACAGGAACTGCTTCCGGTTCGACACTGAACGCAGGAACAACCCTGACATTTAGTATGACAGAGGCATTCTGGTGGGATGCATCTGGTACGATCACGATCACAAGAAAAGCAAACGACAGTGTGGCAGAAGCCGCTTACAAGACCATCGACTTCAAGCCAACTGCACGTGTGACAACGATGACAGAGACACTTAGTGAGACAGGTGAGTATCAGGTAACATTTACCGGTAAAGACCGTGCTGGACATACCGCAGAGGCAACCAGCTATACGGTAAGAATTGATACAGGCAAGCCAATCATTACGCTGAGTGGCGTGTCAAATAACGACAAGACAACAAAGCAGGTAGAGTTCCAGGCACAGATCGAGGAGGACTTCTATCTGACAAAGTCTGTAACGATTCAGGCAACAAGAACATATCTTGATCCAACATCTTATAAAGAAAAAACAGAGGATCTGCAGATTACCGGATATAATCCGACAGCAGCAACGACGCTGATCCGAAACACATTTACAGAGGATGGTATCTATAAGATTCAGATAAACTGTAAGGATGCCGCAGGTAATGAGGATACACAGGAGGTTTCCTTCACGATTGATAAGACAAAACCAGTGATTGATCCAAAGGTCATGAGCGCATATGAAGGAACTCTGACATCCTTTGCATGGGATTACGATCTGAACGACATTATCTATGACCTGACTGTCTGCGATGCACATATGTACTTGAATGGTAGCGAGTATGACGGAACATCCGAAGTCGAGGACGGCGCATATGAGATGAAGATTACAGCCGAAGATGAACTTGGAAATGCAACTGAGAAAACAGTAAACTTCAATCTGGATACAAAGGCACCAACCTTTATTGTAACGGGTGTAGAAGATGGAGAGATTAAGAACGAGCAGTACGACATCAACGTATCCCTTCAGTTGGATGAGGATACTCTGGATGAGGTAACGCTCAATGGTTCTCCAGTTGAGATCAAGGACAATGCTGCTGCGATTACAGTTACGGAAAAGGGCGACTATAAGCTTACAATGAAGGCACATGATGATGCCGGAAATGAAGCAGAACAGACGATCAGCTTTACATATGGAGAGAAGAGTCATGTACTTCTGTATGTATTGATTGGTGTTGGCGTTCTTGTAGTGCTTGGCGGTGGAATTGCAATTATTCTGGCAGCAAAGAAGAAAAAGAATAATTAACCGGAGATAAAACCAGGTTACACAGGCAGGAGCATGGAAACATGCTCCTGTTTTGCTTGCAAACTACCGCTGGGCATATTATAATCAGAAAAGCGAAAACGGTAACAGGGAAAATTGGTAGGAGGTTGACGCATGGTAGACGTTGCGATGCTGACAAAGCAAGGGGGAAGAGATCACAACGAGGATTACATACGGAAAGCAACATACGAAGAACAGCTCTGCCTGATCTTGTGTGATGGACTTGGCGGGCATGCCTGCGGGGAAATAGCATCGGAGCTGGTCGCAGAAAGCATAGCAAAGGGATTTGAAAAACAGGGCTACTATGCCGGATTTTTCAAGGATGCATTGGAACAGGCACAAAAAGAATTACTGGAAGAACAGGTGCGGCGGGATCTGTGCAACTCCATGAAGACAACGGCAGTTGTGCTTGTAATCACACCGGACCTGATACAGTGGGCGCATATCGGGGACAGCCGGTTGTATCGGATTTACGAGAATGGAACAAAATATCAGAGAACGCGTGACCATAGCTTAGTACAGATTCTATGCGATACCGGAGAAATCAAGGAATCCGAGATCCGTACGCACGAGGATCGGAACAAGCTGCTGCGTGCGATGGGCGCACAGTGGGGGACGAAAACGTATGATATAAGTGCGGTTGTGGAGCGCGGAGAGACACAGGCGTTTGTGTTGATGACGGATGGTTTCTGGGAGTATGTCTATGAGGAAGAGATGCTTGCCACATACAAGGAAGCGTCCTCTGCACAGGCTTGGTTAGATGCAATGGAAAAATACGTGCTGAAGCGGGCAGACATGACAAAGACGGATAATTATTCTGCAATCGTTGTCCGCGTGGAGGAATAAAGAAGATGTTTCGGGCAGTTGTATTTGATATGGATGGTGTCATTACGGACACGGAAAAATTATACAGGAGATTTCAGTTAGAGGAAGGCAAGAAGCTGGGAATCCCGGATGATGTGATGGTCGTTGCCTGCGAGCGTATCGCGGGTGGCACGAAGTACACAAACAAGAAGAGCTTTGAAGATGTCGTCGGTATGGGGATTGATTATTTTGATTTTCGGGAAGCGGTCGTGAACAAGCTGGACGCGCATATCCGGGCACACGGCGTGGAACTGAAGCCGGGCGTCGCAGATACATTAAAATATTTGAAAGAAAAAGGTGTTAAGGTCGGACTTGCAACTTCTACGGTGCGTGAACGTGCCACGGGATATCTGAAGGCGTATCATATTGACCGGTATTTTGATGAGCTGGTGTTCGGAGATACGGTTGCACATGGTAAGCCTGCACCGGATATTTACCTGAAAGCGTGTGAGATGCTGGATGTAAGACCGGAGGAGGCAATCGCCGTGGAGGATTCCATCAACGGAATCGTATCGGCGGGGCGTGCCGGCATGTATCCGGTTATGGTGATCGATCTGATCGAGCCGAACGACACCACGAAACAATACGCTAAGAAAGTATATGAATTCGGACGCATCGACCGTCTGAAGGAGTTAATATAGTGTCGAACAAGACCACTATGTAGATGGAAGATGTATGTAGATATGATTCTAAAACAGACCGTTGAAGCACGCTGGCACTTAACGAACGTAGTGAGTTTAGTACCATTGCGTGCTGAACCGAGCGAGAGCGTGTCTGTGTAGAATCATATCTACATACATCTTTGGAATAAAATATATCTTGTTCGATACGAGAATAATATGGAGGATAGAGAGATGAGTAACATGAATTTGCTGGTTGTTATTTTGAAACATGAGGATCTGGTAAGCGAGATCTGCAAGGAACTGGTAGAAGAAGGGATTCATGGAGGTACGATCGTTGATGGTACCGGTATGGCGAGTGTTGTCGAGAAGATGGATGACCTTCCGATCTTTGGAATGCTTCGTTCCATCCTTGCGGATGATGACGATCATGAAGTGGTAAAGATGATGTTCTTTGTCGTAGATGATGAAGAAATGAAGAAGGCACGCAAGACGATCAACGATGTGATCGGACTGGACAAGCCGAACACCGGAATTATGTTTGCACTTCCGGTATCATTTGTGGAAGGCTTGGGTGCGTAATCATGGATTTGAATATATTAACGTATTTGGGAATCATGCTGCTGGCAGCATTGATTGCGGGTAAGATTGTCAAACAGATGCGACTCCCGAACGTAACCGGATACCTGGTGATTGGACTTTTAATCGGTCCAAACTGTCTGAAGCTTCTGAGTGAAGAACTGATTGATCATATGGATTTGGTTACAGAGCTTGCTCTTGGCTGTATCGCATTTTCAATTGGCGCAGAGTTTAAGATGTCATTCCTTAGAAAGGTCGGAAAAGCACCGATTGTCATCGGAATCACAGAGGGCATGGGGGCTGTATTTGTAGTAGATACTATTTTGCTGCTGCTTGGATATGATGTCAGTTTTGCACTTGCACTTGGTGCGATTGCATCTGCGACGGCGGCAGCATCTACGATGATGATCGTGAAGCAGTATAAAACAAAAGGCCCTGTGACAAACACCCTGCTTCCGGTCGTGGCACTTGATGATGCGGTGGCATTGATTGCATATGGACTTTCGATGGCAGTAGCCAATGTGATCAGCTCAAGCGGAAGTGCACCGGTAAGCAAGCTTCTGATTGCCCCTTGTGTCGAGATATTCGGCGGTTTGTTATTCGGCGCGGTGCTTGGTGTCATCATGGCACTGCTGGTGAAGTTTTACACCGGTCGGGGCAACCGTCTTGCAATTACGATCATGATGATCTGTCTGTGCGTGGGCGTTTCTGATATGGTAGGATTTTCGTCATTGCTTGCATGCATGATGCTTAGTACGATCTTTGCGAATATTTCAAAGCAGAACGACAAGATCTATGAGCCGCTGGACCGGATCACGCCACCGATTTACATGATGTTCTTCATCTTGTCCGGAGCATCGCTGGATGTCACGGTCATTGTATCTGTCGGAGTTGTTGGAGCGGTCTATGTCGTAGGTCGTATCATTGGTAAAGCGCTGGGGGCAGCGTTCGGGGCGAAGATCTCGAAGGCGCCGAAGGTTGTCCAGAAATGGCTTGGTCTGACGCTTGTGCCGCAGGAGGGCGTGGCGATTGGTCTTGCCACATCGGCAGGTAAATCGCTGCCACAGTATGCCGCGCAGATCCAGACGATCGTGTTGTGTGGTGTTGTTATCTACGAGCTGATAGGACCTGTCATTACGAAGCTTGCATTGAAGAAGGCAGGGGAACTCGTGGAGGAACCAAAGAAAAAAGCCAGTGCGAAAGCGTAAATAAGTGAAATAGAAAGTAATAAACGCAACTCATTTTTCATATATATAACCAAAGCAAGTGGGTATGGCGGTCTGCCACACCGGACGAATGGGAGTCTATATGGAAAAACGGGTTGCGTTTTGTGTTTTAAAGGCACTGGTTGCAGCGTACATTGTGACCGGGCTTTTGCTTTTAATTCTGGCATTTGCATTGTATAAGCTGGGATTGAGTGAGAATGTTGTAGAACTGGGTGTTGTGTTTATCTATCTGCTGTCGAGTGCCATCGGCGGATTCTTCATCGGTAAATGCATGGAAGTAAAGCGGTTGTTGTGGGGCGTGTTGCTCGGATTGTTCTATGCGGTGCTCCTGCTTGTGTTATCTTTGATCGTGCGTGGAAATGCACAGGGAATCATACAATCCGGGTTGCTTAATACATTGATCTGCCTCGGTGGAGGGGCAATCGGTGCATTTCTGTCATAAAACATGGCAGAAATGCGTATTTACAAGTAGAATGTAAAAAAATAATGATGACAAATGACAGGACATGTGATAAAATATCCATTAATAATGCTAGTAGGAGGCGATAAAGATGAAGAGAATCAAAACTTTGACAGAAAAGACAATGAAGAGCACTGTAGTTAAGGGTGGTTGCGGCGAATGCCAGACATCTTGCCAGTCAGCATGTAAGACAAGCTGTACAGTTGGTAACCAGAGCTGCGAGAACAACTAATTACAGATAAAGAAAGTGTAATACATACACTTCGCACAAGAAAAGGGGATATCCTGCGATGTCCCCTTTCCTTAATGAATAAGAGAAATAGGAGTGACTAAGAAAGTGGTACACCAGTACAAGAACAATGGGTATAATATCGTGCTTGATGTGTGCAGCGGCTCCGTACATGTAGTGGATGACCTTGTATATGATATGATTGCGATGTACAAGGATAAGAAATTCGAAGAGATTAAACAGGCAATTTTAGAGAAGTATGGAGATACCTATAGTAAGGAAGATATCAAGGATGCGTATTCCGACATTTCCGAGTTAGAAGAAAAGGAACTGTTATTCACGGAAGATGTGTTCAAGGATGTCATTATCGATTTTAAGAAGAGAAAGACCGTAGTCAAGGCGCTTTGCTTACATATTGCACATGATTGTAACCTTGCCTGCAAGTATTGTTTCGCAGATGAGGGAGAATATCATGGTCAGAAACGGGAACTTATGAGTCTGGAAGTTGGCAAGCAGGCGATTGACTTTTTGATAGAGAATTCCGGAAACCGTGTAAACCTTGAAGTTGATTTCTTCGGCGGTGAGCCGTTGATGAACTTTGATGTGGTGAAGGAAATCGTAGCATATGGACGAAGCAAGGAGAAGGCGGCAAATAAGAACTTCCGTTTCACCCTGACGACAAATGGTATGCTGTTAAATGATGAAGTCATTGATTTCTGCAACAGAGAGATTTCAAACGTTGTATTGAGTCTC
>ERZ773165.1097-NODE-1097-length-17532-cov-22.626538_pt1 | contig 17532 bp, 16 predicted proteins | sample MGYA00581003_ERZ773165 | MGnify/ENA primary metagenome ERZ773165 (study PRJEB29015, sample SAMEA2737817) | human gut metagenome | biome: human gut; feature: human-associated habitat; material: faeces | place: China | collected 2012 ... | reverse complement strand
TCTCTTCAGACTAATGAAGATCTATGCCTAATCCACACACTTTTACTGGTGACCCCTTTCTTCTCTAAGTTTGATGCTATCCGCTATAATAAGGATAAGGACTGGTTTGAGTTTAATCTCGACTATGACAAGTTTGGTAAAAAAGCGGAGGGAACAAGAACTAAGTGGACTTTATGTACTCGAGGAATGCGTATTGATACTTTCAGAAATAAAGAAAAGAACTCACAATGGGACAACCAGAAGGTAGACTTGACTGCTGAGATGAAATCTTTATTGGAGCATTATTATATTGACATTCATGGTAATCTCAAGGATGCTATCAGTGCGCAAACAGACAAGGTGTTCTTTACGGGATTACTACACATTTTGAAGTTGACCTTGCAGATGCGTAATAGTATCACTGGAACAGAAACTGATTATCTGGTATCTCCTGTTGCCGATGAGAATGGAATATTCTATGATAGTCGTTCTTGTGGTGATGAACTTCCTGAGAATGCGGATGCTAATGGGGCTTACAACATCGCCCGCAAGGGACTGATGATGATTGAGCAGATAAAAGAAGTTAAGGATTTGGATAACTTGAAGTTTGATATTTCCAACAAGTCTTGGCTCAATTTTGCACAACAAAAGCCATATAAGAATGAATGATTATATTCAGCTTTCAACGTTGAATGACTTTATTTTCTGTCCGTACTCCATATACTTGCATAGCGTGTATATGGAGTCGGATGGAGATTTATATAAAGCCGCTCCACAGACCAAAGGTACTCTGGCGCACCAAGGCGTGGATGAAAAGAAAGGGAGTACTCGAAAGAGTGATATTATGTCGCTCCCAGTCTATTGCGATGAGTTAGGCATATCTGGCAAGATTGATGTCTATAAACAGGACAAGCGTTTGTTGATAGAACGTAAGAACAATCTCAAACGCATCTTTCGTGGTCAGATTTATCAACTTTGGGGACAATATTTCTGCTTGAAGGAAATGGGATATGAAGTTGAACAGCTTGCTTTCTATGAAATATCTACCAATAAAATGATTCCTGTTGAATTGCCGGGAGAACTAGGAAAACAGGAACTGGTAGGGTTCATTGAGCAGTTTAAACGTTATAATCCTGCTTCTTCTACGATACAGGTGAATCCAAATAAGTGCATCCATTGCATCTATTGCAATCTTTGCGATAAAACTAACACTGATAATGTTTACACATAAAGATATAGAAATGCGAACTATATTCGTGGTCAATTGTATTGAGCACGACCGGAGTCTTCGGGTAAATTGCGGAGAACTGATGCTAGAGGAAATTGAAGGTGATAAGAAAAAGACCTTGACTAAGTTTCCCTTCCAAAAGTTGTTGGCTCTTTTCATCATTGGTCACATCACAGTGACAACTCCTTTGATTGATAAATGCAAAAAGTATGGAGTAGCTTTGGTGGTTATGAAGCCAAATCTTCGTCCCGTTTTCTTTTGGGCAAACTCTGCTGAAGCAAACTATTTGCTTCGAAAAAGGCAGTTTGAATACAGTACCGAAGAGCTTAGCATCGCAAAATGCATTGTATATAATAAGGTGTTGAATCAGAAAGCTGCATTGGCAAAGACTCGAAAGAAGGATAGCTATACAGTGGATGCCATCAAGCAATGTGATGCCGCATTGGATACTTTGCCCGACGTTGATGAATACAATCAGTTGATGGGACTTGAAGGGACTGTTGCCAAAACATATTTTTCTGCCTATTATCAGCTTCAGAATTGGAAGGGAAGACATCCAAGGATAAAGAGCGATGTGCTGAATGTGACGCTGGATATTGGTTACTCTATTCTATTCAACTTTATGGAGAGTTTCATTCGCATGTTTGGATTTGATCTATATGTTGGTGTGTATCATCGATTATGGTTCAAACGCAAATCTTTGGTGTGTGACTTAATGGAACCTTTCAGGTGCATTATTGATCATGCAGTGTTGTTGGCGTTTAATAGAAAGCAGTTCTCAGAGAAAGATTTTACTCTTATAAAGCAGGAATATCATTTGAAATATGAGAAGTGTGCTGACTACTACAAGGTATTTTATGAAGAATTGATTGCAAGGAAAATGGATATATTCAAGTTCATTCAGCAATATTATCGTTGTTTTATGGGGTGTAAATCTGCAAAAGAGTATCCTATATTTGAATTTTAAATGATAATAGTTAGTTATGATATTACAGATGATAAGATGCGTACCAACTTCTCCAAGATGCTGAAGAAGAATGGTGCTATCCGTTTACAATTTTCTGTGTATGAGATAAGTAATACAAAGAGAATTGTAGATAATCTTATTGCGAAGATAGAGGCTTATACCAAACATTTCACAGCAGATGATAGTGTAATTCTATTTGATGTTGACACAGATAAACTTACAAAGTATGGCAATGCGATTCATAGAGACAAACCAATAGTCTATTTTTGATATGCAAACATAGATCTCTATGTTTTGCTGTATTTTATACAAACATCAGATAATCAGTGAGTTCTTTGACTTTTTGGGTTATTTATTATTCGAGGGGGATGTTTTTTCTAAAAAAATATCATTCTAAATATGCAGTGTTTAAAGGATTTTTTATACCTTTGCACATATTTAGGGGCTAATAAGCCATTTTAATTTCTACTATTGTAGATAAAAGAAGGCTCAACGTAACAAATACTTGGCTAATAAGCCATTTTAATTTCTACTATTGTAGATTGAGCTTCAACACGGTTAAACTCTTTTTGGCTAATAAGCCATTTTAATTTCTACTATTGTAGATATTTTTAGATAAATGTAATAATTGTTTAGGCTAATAAGCCATTTTAATTTCTACTATTGTAGATATGGGCGCTCCCGCGCACGCGAAGAAACGGGCTAATAAGCCATTTTAATTTCTACTATTGTAGATATGGTAGGGGCGGCTTCCGCCGCACGCGAGGCTAATAAGCCATTTTAATTTCTACTATTGTAGATCGTAAGCAACGTTTTGATATGGACTATAAGGGCTAATAAGCCATTTTAATTTCTACTATTGTAGATGATGGAAAGTCCTTAACAAGCGGACTATTGGCTAATAAGCCATTTTAATTTCTACTATTGTAGATTGCAAGGCAATAGCAGAACGGAGAGAAGAGGCTAATAAGCCATTTTAATTTCTACTATTGTAGATGTTCGGTCTGTTACTGATATGATTGGTACTGGCTAATAAGCCATTTTAATTTCTACTATTGTAGATTACGATATAACAACTATAATACAACGAGGCTAATAAGCCATTTTAATTTCTACTATTGTAGATAAAGAGTCATAGACCGCAGATGATGATATTGGCTAATAAGCCATTTTAATTTCTACTATTGTAGATACGATAATCTGGTAGACAAGAACGGTAAGGGCTAATAAGCCATTTTAATTTCTACTATTGTAGATTAGATCAGAACGACATCCACTTCATGAAAAAAGGGCTAATAAGCCATTTTAATTTCTACTATTGTAGATTCGAGTCGCCTCTTCAATGACATAGAGTTGGCTAATAAGCCATTTTAATTTCTACTATTGTAGATAAGTTTCGGCGCCGCGGTCGAGTTTTGGGCAGGCTAATAAGCCATTTTAATTTCTACTATTGTAGATTCCTGCGCTCGTTAGATGCCCAAATCTGCTGGCTAATAAGCCATTTTAATTTCTACTATTGTAGATTAGGTATTTTCTTTCATTTCACGATAAGCAGGCTAATAAGCCATTTTAATTTCTACTATTGTAGATCATGGATTTCGGTTGGTTTTCCTGTTGAGGCTAATAAGCCATTTTAATTTCTACTATTGTAGATCATAACCTTTTATATTGCCACATTCTGCAAGGCTAATAAGCCATTTTAATTTCTACTATTGTAGATATGGGCGACTACCGTCGCAACGCATCGAAGGCTAATAAGCCATTTTAATTTCTACTATTGTAGATTGGTGACGGTTATAAGGGTAAGAAGTGTGGCTAATAAGCCATTTTAATTTCTACTATTGTAGATTATCCTTTGCAGGATGGTTAGTTACTAAGGCTAATAAGCCATTTTAATTTCTACTATTGTAGATTACATACCACAAAATGTCGCTTTGTCCCGGCTAATAAGCCATTTTAATTTCTACTATTGTAGATGATTTCTCTTACATTCAACACTTTTTAGGCTAATAAGCCATTTTAATTTCTACTATTGTAGATTCACAATCGCATTCTCTCTCGGAGGGAAGAGGGCTAATAAGCCATTTTAATTTCTACTATTGTAGATTGGATGGTGCGGCACCATGTCGCCAGAGGCTAATAAGCCATTTTAATTTCTACTATTGTAGATCTTGGTGGTCTTGGTAAATTAGTTAGTCCGGCTAATAAGCCATTTTAATTTCTACTATTGTAGATGGGTATCACCGCAGCAAGAAAGAGGAGCGGCTAATAAGCCATTTTAATTTCTACTATTGTAGAGCAGAGGTAGAGCAATCTGGTAAGATTGACGGGCTAATAAGCCATTTTAATTTCTACTATTGTAGATGCAACCATACCGCTCGGCAAGTTTTTTTCGGCTAATAAGCCATTTTAATTTCTACTATTGTAGATTTATATTTTTTATTTCTGATGCAAAGATAGGCTAATAAGCCATTTTAATTTCTACTATTGTAGATTTATTTAGTTCAACTAGAGTAAAACCATTGGCTAATAAGCCATTTTAATTTCTACTATTGTAGATTTATGTACTTAATTAAGTCTAATATGCCTGGCTAATAAGCCATTTTAATTTCTACTATTGTAGATCCAATGCGTCTCCATCAGAGATTGCGTCGGCTAATAAGCCATTTTAATTTCTACTATTGTAGATGAGGGCATCGGTGTTGGTAGCCCCTGTATGGCTAATAAGCCATTTTAATTTCTACTATTGTAGATTGCTAAATTCATCAATGCTGCACGTAAAGGCTAATAAGCCATTTTTATTTCTACTATTGTAGATTTTTGTAGATGTAGAATTAAGAGAATGCTGGCTAATAAGCCATTTTAATTTCTACTATTGTAGATGTGAAAGACCACCATCTAACATCTTGAACAGGCTAATAAGCCATTTTAATTTCTACTATTGTAGATAAATTCGTCTACACGATAAAAGCAACGGAAAGGCTAATAAGCCATTTTAATTTCTACTATTGTAGATCTGTAGGCTCTCCCCCTCGATGTACATATGGCTAATAAGCCATTTTAATTTCTACTATTGTAGATCATGATATCTTAATGGATAGAGGCGACAGGCTAATAAGCCATTTTAATTTCTACGATTGTAGATATATATGTATATTATGACACGTTACAACAGGCTAATAAGCCATTTTAATTTCTACTATTGTAGATTTGAGTTTCAAAAATTTTATAGTGAAGGCTAATAAGCCATTTTAATTTCTACTATTGTAGATTCGAGTACGTCAATAATAACGTTTTTTATTGGCTAATAAGCCATTTTAATTTCTACTATTGTAGATGCCTGTAGCTCTGTCCGTCCATTTTTCGGGGCTAATAAGCCATTTTAATTTCTACTATTGTAGATAAACTGGCAATGGCGAGTCTGTAAATATTGGCTAATAAGCCATTTTAATTTCTACTATTGTAGATACGCATACGGAATTTGGGATTTTAGCCGGCTAATAAGCCATTTTAATTTCTACTATTGTAGATTACAACAGCCGCATCGTGAAACTCATCAAGGCTAATAAGCCATTTTAATTTCTACTATTGTAGATTCATATCACGATAAGTAAAGGATGGTTTGGGCTAATAAGCCATTTTAATTTCTACTATTCTAGATCTGTCTGCTCAGATGCAAGTAGCGCAGTGGCTAATAAGCCATTTTTATTTCTACAATTGTAGATTGTTCTACAAAGCGAATAAGGATAATGCTCTATTTTTTGCGAATATCGTTTAGAACTTCATTATTATTTTATGATGTGAAAAGAATAAAGCATATATCATTTAGGAGAATTTATAGAAATGGCATAAATCTTGCGAAAGGTCATCAAAAGTCGAATTTGACCAAAATGACACTGAACTATTGGGTGAGTCATAAATCAAATCCTATACACTCAGAAAAGTCACGCAGATGTCACAGATTTACACAGAACTTAAAACGTTGAATATAAGAGCTTTGTATTAAAAATTTAACGAGTGATTTCTGTATCTGTTTTCAGAACATCTAACAGGACTTCCTGCCAGTTTGGTTACCAAATAATGTTAATTGGCTACCAATTCATTGTTGTTTCAATAAAAAAGTGTATCTTTGCAAAAGATAAAGCTGCACTCGGCAATCTGAAAACAAGTTTTCATTGCGCTCGTTTGCATAATCTTTACATCATAAACAAATATATTGAATGATGGTTGTAGTTAGCACAAGAGACTTTCGCACTAATCAGACAAAGTATCTGAATTTGGCAAAAGCAGGAGAGCACGTAGTCCTAAAATCGCGTGCTGGCAATTTCCGCATCTTCCCCGATGACGGAAGCAATACCATTGACGCACCGCGCGACTTGATGAAAGAACTCAGAAACGCTTTGACGGAGGTAAAAGAAGCCATTGCCGGAAAGCGTAAACTTCAATCTGCTGAAAGTTTGCTCGATGAGTTGTAATATTACAATATCGGTTTCTGACGACTTTGCAAAAGAAGCAAAACGTCTCGCTAAGAAATATCCAAGTTTTAAACAAGACTATAAGGATTAGATTTTCCTGTCACGTTTCACCAGAGTTGCTTGTCACCTCTGCTGTCAAGTCGCCGTTGGTGAGGCGGAAGGTGCGGCCCTGGGCGTGCTAACCGTACAAGTCAAAAAATGGCCGACCTCCAACTTAATAAATGTTATAAAGGAATTCTTTTTCGCCCATTAGGTTGTTTTGTGGGGTATTTATTGTAAATTTGCAGTATAATTAATAAGGTATACATATTAACCCAAGATAGAATTAACGAAAACAAAATAAAACATGATCAAGAGATTATTGTCATTTCTCGACGCTTCACCAGTCAATTTCCTGGCTGTCAAGAACCTTACTGATGAGTTGCAGCAACATGGTTATCGCCGCATTGACACTACCGAGGCCTTAGGCACGGTAAAGGCCGGCGACAAGTTTTTTGTCACCAAGAACGATTCCTCCATCTATGCCTTCCAGATAGGCAGAAAACCCCTGGCTGAAACGGGATTCCACATGATTTGTGCCCATTGCGACTCACCCACATTCCGCATCAAACCTCATGCAGAGATAGACTGCGAGGGAGGTATCGTGAAGCTCAACACTGAGGTATATGGAGGCCCCATCATGTCGACATGGTTCGACCGTCCGCTCACCCTCGCAGGAAGAGTCATCGTGAAGAGCAAGGACGTGATGACCCCCACTACCCTCCTGCTGCACGTGAAGCGCCCATTGCTGCAGATAAGCAACCTGGCCATTCACTTCAACAGACAAGTGAACGATGGGGTGAAGCTGAGCCGACAGAAAGATGTGCTTCCCATCCTGGGAATCATCAACGACGAGCTGGAGAAAGGCAACCTGCTGATGAACATCATCCTCGAGGAACTGAACAAACAGCAGACCGTGGCTCGCGAGGACATTCTCGACTTCGACCTCTACCTGGCTGATGCCACTCCTGCCTGTACCTTTGGCGCGCACAATGAGTTGATATCTTCGGGAAGACTCGACGACTTGTCTATGTGCTTTGCCGGACTTGAGGCGCTGTTGGCTTCACAACCCACCGACACCACACAGGTGCTTGCCATCTTCGACAATGAGGAGACGGGCTCGCAGACCAAGCAGGGAGCCGGAAGTCCTTTCCTCTCCTACATGCTCAAGCGCATCGCCCTGGCTCAGGGCGGAACCGAGGAGGCTTATTATCAGGCTGTGGAGCGTGCCTTCATGATTTCGGCAGACAATGCCCATGCATGGCATCCCAACTACTCCGAGAAGTACGACCCTACCAACCATCCTATGCTGGGAGGCGGACCGGTCATCAAGTTTAATGCTGCCCAGAAGTATGCCAGCGACGCTTATTCTGCATCGGTCTTTGCCGGCCTGTGCAAAAAGGCAGGTGTGCCTTGCCAGCGCTTTGTGAACCACAGTGATGTGGCAGGTGGAAGCACACTGGGCAACATCCTTGCCTCTTCCATTCCGCTGCGCGGTGTCGACATGGGAAATGCCATCCTTGCCATGCACAGCTGCCGCGAGACAGGAAGCACTGCCGACCATGAGTTCTGCGTCAAGGTGTTCACACAGTTCTACCAGGAATAACATGACACGATGAAAGGCATTCAATTGTATCAACAAAGATATGATGAGAAGTGGATATCGGAAGATTGTCATAGCATGCGACTCTTATAAGGGTTGCCTTACGAGCAGGGAGGTGAATGACACAATAGCAGGAGCTTTGTCGGCTCCCGAAATCATACCCCTCGAAATGAGTGATGGGGGCGAGGGAATGCTCGATGCCTTTCTCTCGGCAATGAAGGGGGAACGGGTGAGGATTCATGCTCATGATGCCCTGATGCGATGGACGGAGGCTGAGTACGGAATAGTGGACAATACTGCTATTATCGAGATTGCGCAGACAGCAGGCCTGGCTTTGATAGAGCCCGAACAGCGCAACCCGATGAAGGCTACGTCCTGGGGTGTGGGCGAGATGATCATGAATGCCTATCGCCGGGGCGTGACCCATTTCATCGTGGGATTGGGCGGAAGTGCCACTTCCGATTGCGGTATAGGAATGCTCAAGGCTATGGGCGACGACTGGAAGACGATACGCAGGGAATGCAGCTTTGTGCTGGCTTCAGACGTTACCAATCCTCTTTGTGGCGAGAACGGCGCAGCTCATGTCTTTTCTCCTCAAAAGGGAGCAGACTATAAGATGGTAGAAATGCTGGATGCCCGTGCCCGGAAGTTTGCCGAGGTGAGCGCCAAGCATTTCGGTTATGACAGGAGTGAGGCTCCGGGAGCTGGTGCTGCCGGTGGTTTGGGCTACGCCTTCCTGCAATATTTCAATGCCAAGGCTCGTCCTGGGGCTGAGCTTCTTTTAGAGAAAATTGGGTTTGACGCCTTGATTCAGAATGCTGACCTTGTGATTACAGGCGAAGGACATAGCGACCGGCAGACCTTGATGGGGAAACTGCCACAAAGAATCCTTGAACATGTTACCAATCAGAAAATCTGGCTTGTATCGGGTGGCGTGAGCGACAGGCAGGCGATGCTGGATGCTGGTTTCGACAGAGTGATTCAGGTTACTCCGGACAACATGCCTTTGGATGTGGCATTGAAGCCTGATGTGGCACGCAACAACATGATAAAAGCGATCATAATGGAAGAGAAACAATGAAATACATCATTTTTGATTTTGACGGAACTATCGGCGACTCACAACGGCTGATAGTAAAGACCCTGCAGGACACGATGCGGGAAAGAGGACTCGAGGTGAAGTCGGACGAGGCTTGCGCCAAAACGATCGGACTTCGGCTCGACGAGGCCTTTGTGGCACTCTTTGGCATGAGTGCCGAAGAGGGTGAAGCCTGTGCTGCCACTTATCGCGAGATTTTCATGAAGAACAAGGAAATCATGATTGTCGAGCCTTTCCCTCATGTGATAGAAACGCTCCGTAAACTGCATCAACGTGGCTTCGTACTGGGCGTGGCAAGCAGCCGCAACCATTGTTCGCTCGACGGCTATGTCAGGCAGATGGCGCTCGACAACATCTTCACCTCTATAGTGGCGGGCGATGATGTGGAGCATGTGAAGCCTGCCCCCGACATGGTGTGGCGGGCTCTGAAAGAGATGAATGGAGAAATAGAAGAAGCCTTGGTCGTTGGCGACATGACATTCGATGTGGACATGGCGCACAACGCTGGTTGCAAGGCATGCGCCGTGACTTATGGCAACGGAACCCGTGAGCAACTTGCCTCAGCCGACTGGATCATCGACGATTTCGCAGAATTGCTGCAGAAATGGGATTTTTAAATATTGAGTCCACTTTCGTATATTACCCTTCTCCTTCCACCTTGCAGCCATTGAATCCCATTTCCCTGGCTTTATCCGGACCAAAAGTAAAGTAAACGGCTTCGCCCTCGTCGCAAATCTCGCCTGCTGAATTTTCAAGGGTAAGATGAATGGTGGCTATGTTGCGACGCTGGCCGACTAAATGTCCACGAACCGTAATTTGAGTATCTGAGGTAAGAACAGGCTTCTTATATTTCACATTGAGCTGCATCGTCACGCCTGTAGTCTGAAGTTTACGGTTGATTACCCATCCTGCCACTTCGTCCATCAGCATTCCGATGATGCCTCCGTGAAGGGTGTTCACCCATCCCTGATAGTTAACACCTGGAGTCCAGACAGTGAGCACGTCATCGCCATCTTCCCAAAACTCGAGATGCAATCCCACAGGATTGCCTGGAGCACAACATACACAGTTGTACTCCGGTTTGCCTAAATAAGGATTCAATATCTTCTTCATGACTCTAAAAAAACTCCTTAACTTCTTAACTCCTTTAACTCCTCAAAAAATTAATCTTGTTTTTCGATGATCTTCATTCCTTCTTCCACAGCCTGCATGTTGAGCGGTATCATGGCGTGATGACGCTCAGGCAACGACTTGTAGAGAGCCTTGTTCAGACCGTCGGTGCTTACTACCGGACAAACCTTGAGCAGTCCGCCAAGTACAATCATGTTGAACACCTTGGAGTTCTTCATCTCGGCAGCCTTGTCCATGGCATCAATGCGATAGACGGTAATGTCCTTGCGCTGTGGCGGATTGATGACTCCATAGCCGTCATAAATAAGGATTCCTCCAGCCTTCACCTTGGGCTCAAACTTATCGAGCGACGGCTGGTTGAGCACGATGGCCACATCGTAATGGCTGAGGATAGGCGATGAAATTCGCTCATCGCTCACGATGACTGTCACGTTGGCTGTACCGCCTCGCTGCTCGGGTCCATAGGCTGGCATCCACGTAACCTCCTTATCCTCCATCAGTCCTGAGTAGGCCAGGATCTTTCCCATAGAGAGGACGCCCTGTCCACCAAAACCGGATATAATGATTTCTGTCTTCATTTGTTTCTATTTGTTTTAGGGAAGAGCAAATGAATTTTTCACTCTTCATTCTTCACTTACAGTCCCGTCGTATCCTTCAGGTCTCCCTTCACATACTCCTTGAACATATGCTCCTCCATCCACTTGTTGGCTTCTACTGGTGAAAGTTTCCAACCGCTGTTGCAGGTGGAGACGATTTCCACAAGACTGGAACCAAGTCCCTTCATGCTTGCCTCGAAAGCTTTGCGGATGGCTTTCTTGGCTTTGCGGATGCTGGCTACGCTTTCCACACTCTGACGGCTCACATAGCAGGTTCCCTGAAGATGTGATGCCAACTCGGTAATGTTGAGTGGATAACCATGAAGGTCGGGCTGACGTCCGTAAGGACAAGTAGAGGTTTTCTGTCCAAGCAGTGTTGTCGGTGCCATCTGTCCTCCCGTCATGCCATAGATGGCATTGTTGATAAAGATGGCTGCTACGTGCTCACCACGGTTGAGGGCATGGATGGTTTCGCAGGCTCCGATACAAGCCAGGTCGCCATCACCCTGATAGGTAAAGACAAGGCGGTCGGGCCAAAGACGTTTCACTGCTGAGGCACAGGCAAGAGCTCGTCCATGAGCTGCTTCCTGCCAGTCGATGTCAAGGTAACGATAGGCAAAGACGGCACATCCTACTGGACAGATACCCACGGCTTTATCTTCCATTCCCATTTCCTCGATTACCTCGGCCACGAGCTTATGCACCACACCATGAGAACAGCCCGGGCAGTAATGCATCGGGGTGTCGTTCATCAATGTTGGTTTCTTGTAAACCAGGTTTTCTGGTGATATGATATTGTTCGTCATTATTTTGTACTTTGAGTATTGCTGATAAGTTGTTTTACAGCCTCAACGATTTCTTCTGGTTCAGGAACGATTCCTCCCAAGCGTCCGAAATGTTCTACGGGGACTTTTCCATTGACTGCCAGACGCACGTCTTGTATCATTTGTCCGGCATTGATCTCGGCTACAAGTATGCCTTTACAGCGCTGTGCAAGTTCATGAAGCTGTTTCTCTGGGAAAGGCCATAGGGTGATGGGACGGAAAAGTCCCACCTTGATGCCTTGCTGACGGGCAACCTCGATACTCTTCTCTGCTACACGGGCGGCACTTCCGAAAGCCACGATGACATAGTCGGCATCTTCGATATGCTCAGTAGCATAACGCACTTCTTTCTCGCGTATGGTTTGGTATTTCTGCTGCAGATGTAGGTTGCGCTGCTCCATCACCTCTGGCTTAAGCTCGAGCGAGGTGATAATGTTGGGCTGGCGGTCTTTGCTTCTGCCTATAGTTGCCCAAGGACACTCGCGTGCGATTTCCTCTTCGGTGCGACGGGGCTTCATCGGTGGCAACACCACACGCTCCATCATCTGTCCGATGACGCCATCGCTCAGTATCATGGCAGGATTGCGATAACGGAATGCCAGGGTGAAAGCCAAGTCTACGAAGTCGGCCATCTCCTGTACCGACGCCGGGGCAAGTACGATCACGTTGTAGTCGCCATTGCCTCCTCCACGCGTTGCCTGGAAATAGTCACTCTGCGAAGGCTGGATGGTTCCCAGTCCTGGACCGCCACGCTGCACATTGACGATAACGCCCGGCACTTCGGCACCTGCCATATAGGCGATGCCTTCCTGCATGAGAGCCACACCAGGACTCGACGAAGTGGTAAGCACACGCTTTCCGGCTCCGGCTCCTCCGTACACCATATTAATAGAGGCTACCTCGCTCTCTGCCTGGAGCACAACCATACCTGTCGTCTCCCAAGGCTTGAGGAGCGCAAGGGTCTCAATGATTTCTGTCTGTGGAGTGATGGGATAGCCAAAGAAGCCATCTGCTCCACATCGTATACAGGCATGGGCGATAGCCTCATTGCCTTTCATAAGTGTTACTTCTTGCTCTGCCATTGTTAGATTTCCTCCTTTTTTCGATAAACGGTGATACAACCGTCCGGGCACACGATGGCACACGAGGTACAGCCTACACAAGCCTCGGCATGCGCTGGTTCTACGTAACGATAGCCATGCACATTCACCTTCTTTTCGGCAAGCGCTATGACATCGTGAGGACAGGCCTCCACACAGAGCGCACAACCTTTGCATCGCTCTGTATCTACCACAATTGCCCCTAAAATTTTATTCTTTGTCATGGGTTATAATAGTCTTTACAATAAAAGCCGAGGATATTATCGAGCATTTCCTTGGCTACGACGGCAGGGCTGTCGGGGTCAAGGGCTATGGCTTCCATATAGCAATCGAGAGCATGCTTGTAATCACCTTGTTTGCGATAGGCATTGCCCTGTAGATAATATTCCTGAGCTGTCATTTATCTGCTGATGTTCTTTTAAATTTGCTGTGCGAAATTAATAAAATAAGCTAACTAAAAAGAATTATCAGCCGAGATTTAAACTATATTAATGTTGTTTTGCGGAAAAATGCGCACACCATATTTCAGTGTGCAATTTTTAAAGAATAATGTACGTTATTTCTAATATTATATTCTATAAGAACATACTCCGCCACTTAACGCAGCTGGCCGCGGTAAATGACGAACAATACTACACCTCGTAACAGAAGGTAGAGAACGAAGGCCAACCACAAGGCATGATTGCCCAGTAAAGGATGCAGAACGAAGAACAGAACGAAGAACGAAGCTGAGGCAATGGCGGTGGAACAGAGCATCGACTTTGACTGGGTGATACCGACAAAGATGCCGTCAAAGACGAATGCCGACATGCCCGACAAGGGAATCAGCACTGCCCACCAGAAATACGCACCGGATGCCGTTATTACCTTCTCATCACTTGTGAGTAACGAGAGAAAGTTCTCGCCTCCTATTATATATAATAAGGTGAAAGCGACGGCTACGCCTACACCGAACATCATCGTTCTCTTCACTACTTCCTGGAACGCCACCCTGTTTCCGGCTCCATAATACTTGCCACTCAATGCCTCTGCCGCATAGGCAAAGCCATCCATAAAATAAGAGAAGATAGTGAAAAGCGTCATCAGCAAGGTGTTGACAGCCAACACCAGCGTACTCTCGCGGGAACCTGCTGCCGTAAAGAAAAGATTCACTGCCACCAGACATACGGTACGGAGAAATATGTCCCTGTTGAGCGAGAAGAATCGTTTCAGTGGTTCGGAATCAAAGATATGGTGACGATAATCATACTTGCCCAATCTGCGATAGTAGAGGCGATAGAGCACACAAGCCATCAGAAATCCCCACCATTGGGCGATGACCGTTCCGAGTGCCACACCTTCTACCGTCATCCTGCAGACGAAGACAAGCATCAGCGAAGCGATGATGTTCACCACATTCTGCGTCAGCGACACTACCATCGGGATGCGGGTGTTCTGCATACCGATAAACCAACCCGTGAATCCATAAAGTCCAAGCACAGCGGGAGCACCCCAGATGCAGACATAGCAATATCTGCGAGCCAACTCCACGACATCCGCCTCGGGTGACATCGCCCACAGTCCGCATCCTATCATCCATCGCTGAAGGATAAAGAACAGCAGACCTATCCCCACACCGATACTCAGAGAACGCACCAGGAGTCGCTGCACTTCGGCAAAGTCTCGTCTTCCCAATGCCTGCGAGGTCATTCCGCTGGTTCCCATGCGCAGGAAGCCGAACAACCAGTAGATGACATTGAAGAGCATCGAGCCCACAGCGATGGCTCCGATATAAGACGCATCGCCGATATGACCGACAATGGCGACATCCACCAAACCCAAAAGCGGTACCGTGATATTGCTGATTATCGACGGTACCGCTAAATGTAATATCTTCCTATTCATTAAATCTTAAACTTCGCAGCCTGCTCCTCGATGTAAGCTGCATCGCTGAAGTAGTCGATACGCATGGCTTTGCGAACCTCATCCATGGTCTGGGCTGCAAAGGCACGGGCATCCTCACTGCCCTTCTTCAGGATGTTGAACACCTCAGGAATATCCTGCTCGTACTCATGACGGCGGGCACGGATAGGAGTAAGCATCTTGTTGAGCACACTGTTGAGGAATTTCTTACAGGTTCCGTCACCGATGCCTCCCTTCACATACTGGGCCTTCAGTTCGTCGAGATTCTGGAACTCTGGCCAGAACTCAGCGAAGTCCTCGGGTGTAGAGAATGCCTCGAGATAAGTGAACACGGCATTGCACTCCAGATGTCCAGGTTCTTCCATACTCATACGTGGAGCACCGTTCGACATCTTCTTCACCTTCTTCCATACCGTCTTCTCGTCGTCGCTCAGATAGATACAGTTGCCAAGACTCTTACTCATCTTCTCTTTACCATCGGTACCTGGAAGACGACGGCAAACCACATTCTCAGGGAGCATGATCTCCGGCTCTACAAGCACAGGAGCATAAATCTGATTGAAACGGCGCACCAACTCACGTGTTACCTCCAGCATTGGTTCCTGGTCTTCACCTGCAGGAACGGTTGTAGCTTTGAAAGCTGTGATGTCAGCAGCCTGACTTACTGGATAGCAGAAGAAGCCAAGAGGAATGTTGGCCTCGAAGTTGCGCATCTTGATCTCGGTCTTCACCGTTGGGTTGCGCTGAACACGAGATACGCTGATGAGGTTCATCAAATAGGTGGTGAGCTCGGCAAGCTCAGGAATCATACTCTGAATATAGAGTGTGCACTTCTGTGGATCAAGGCCTGCAGAGAGGTAATCGAGAGCCACTTCGGTGATGTTCTGACGTATCTTCTCTGGGTTGTCTGCATTGTCAGTAAGAGCCTGTACATCGGCCATAAACACGAACATCTTGTCGAAGTCGCCTGCATTCTGCAGTTGTACTCGGCGCTGAAGCGAGCCGATGTAATGCCCCAAATGGAGCTTGCCTGTTGGACGGTCGCCCGTCAATATTATCTTTCCCATATTATTACGATTGTTTCTGTTATACGAAAAATAGTCAGCCTGTCTGCTATTTTTAGTGCAAAGGTACAGCAAAAAGGGCAAAACACAAAATAAATAGTTACTTATTTTGTGATTTTGCCCCTTACGCGTCACTTACCATGTATATTTTAATCGGCAAATCACAGTTGTGTTGTGACAGCGAAAACAAATTACTTCTTGGTGATCACTACTTGTTTCTCATTGAAAGCACTGCAAGCATCTACCAACTTCAAGACTTTGTCCCAGTTGGCTACAGGTTCCTCACGATGCAAGAAACTCTTGCTTACATGCACTATGATCTTGCCAGCCCCGGCACTTGCCTTCACCGCAAACTCGCCACAATCGTTGCTGACGGTGGTATTCAGTTTCTTCAATGACTCAGCTGAAGCCTGATAGCCTTTGGGCAAAGCCACCTCTATATTCCACTCATCAGCAAATGCCATTTTACGCCAGATACGATCCTTGCGGATGCGGTCATTGCCTTCCAGTTTCATCTGCTCTCCTATCAGCTTGCCCACAGCCAGCATCATGCTGCTTCCTGCACGTTTCACCAATCCTTCCATCTCGTAATCAACATGATAGACAAAATCGGCACTGTCCTTACGGATGCCCACGCAGTCTACGCCATAGCCACTGACCTTGACAGGATCACTCTCATGATAGCCAACAACCTCTTCCTTAAACTGGTCAGCCTGCTCTTTCTGCTTATACTCTGCAAAGGCAGCCTTGATATTGGAGGCATTCTTCTTGGGAAAAACGCAATATGGGTCGCTATCGTCATATTTCAAATAACGCCAATAAGCCTCCAAATGGTCTGGGCCATATAGACTTACTTCAGGGGAACAAACAGACTGTCCAAACATTTTCTGCTCACCGGAATAGACTACCCGACGGCTGATATTCATCTTCATACCATCAAGGCTCGCCTTGACAGAAACCACCGACCTGTTGTCCGAAGCCTTACTTACAGGTATCTCAAAAGGCGCTTCCGCATCCTGCATATATGCTTTTCTACCCTGATAAATAAATGGTATTTCGGATGCCACCTTGGGATAAACACCTGGGAAATAGTATAAATCTGTTCCCTTGAGACGGAAGAACCAAGTGGTGGAATTGTAATTGATCAACTGATCCACTGGAAGTTCTCCGAGAGGTGTCGTGATGCCCATCTCCAATTCTACTCCTAACTTTCGCAAGTAGTTGGGTACCACATTGAATGACTCTTGAGAAGTTCCCGCACATGTATACCCAAACGAAGCTATCCTGTCTGCCTTCTCTTCTGCAGACAGGTCTGCTTTCTTAAGAGCCTTAAACACTCTCGTGTACTTACCAGAGAGGCCGATGGGCGAATAGCCATTCTTGCTAACATAAGTCTTCATCAGTTTCCAGTCATCCTGCAGAATAGGTGCCACATCTGGATTGGCACGCACACCCTTCTTGCGCATGGCTTTCTCTACGATGACCGTCTTGGTCTTGGTAGGAGTAATAAACATCATGATGTAAG
>ERZ773165.1092-NODE-1092-length-17560-cov-8.339046_pt1 | contig 17560 bp, 14 predicted proteins | sample MGYA00581003_ERZ773165 | MGnify/ENA primary metagenome ERZ773165 (study PRJEB29015, sample SAMEA2737817) | human gut metagenome | biome: human gut; feature: human-associated habitat; material: faeces | place: China | collected 2012 ... | reverse complement strand
AGTCCTCCGGCACCCTGAAGGGCATCGAGCGCGGCCGTCACTTCTGCCAGAACGATGCTCACCTGTTCTGCACCCCGGAGCAGATCAAGAGCGAGGTCGCAAACGTGTGCGACCTGATCTTTGAGGTGTACAAGGACTTCAACATCACCGATTACCGCTGCGTGCTGAGCCTGCGTGATCCTGCCGATAAGAAGAAGTACCACGACGACGATGCCATGTGGAACCATGCAGAGCAGGCCCTGCGCGAAGTGCTGACCGAGCTGGGCATCCACTTCACCGAGGAGATCGGCGAGGCCGCTTTCTACGGCCCGAAGCTGGACGTGAACGTGAAGCCCGCCGTGGGTGCCGAGTACACCCTGTCCACCTGCCAGCTGGACTTCTGCCTGCCCGCAAAGTTCCACCTGACCTACGTGGACAAGGACGGCACCGAAAAGACCCCCGTGGTGCTGCACCGCGCCATCCTGGGCTCTCTGGACCGCTTCATGGCTTACCTGATCGAAGAGACCAAGGGCAAGTTCCCCACCTGGCTGGCTCCCACGCAGGTCAAGGTGCTGCCCGTCTCCGAAAAGACGCTGGACTACGCCGAGGGCGTGACCGAAAAGCTGGTGGAAGCCGGTGTCCGTGTTGTGCTGGACGACGACAACCAGAAGATCGGCTACAAGATCCGCGAGGCACAGCAGGTGGACCGTGTGCCTTATATGCTGGTTCTGGGTGCCAAGGAAGCCGAGGCAGGCAACATCTCGGTGCGTGACCGCAAGGGCGAGACCACCACGATGGAGCTGGATGCGTTCATCGCAAAGGTGACTGCCGAGATCCGCAGCCGCAGCCTGTAAGCAGACACTGCAAAACACAAAGCGCCGCTTTCCCGGCAGGGGAGAGCGGCGCTTTTTTTGCATGGCAACAACGAATGTAAGGATCCGTATGGATGCCGCAAACTGAAAAAAATACCGCCGCCTTGACTTTTTTGCAAGGATGCATATAATAAGGGTAGAGAAAGTTGATAGAGATTGAGTATTACATCGGTCTCACACAAAAGTGAACCCCCTCGGAGTTGCCGCTCCAAGGGGGTTCTTGTGCTTACTTGCCCTTGCGGTGACCATCAAGCCACTTGCACAGATAGTTTGCCGTTACCTGCGCTGCGACAGCCACGAGAAAGTTGACTAAAATTGAGTTCATCGGTCCTCACCCCCTTCTGATGCCAGAATGGGAAGGGCAGCGCGACCAGTATAGCACAAAAATCGACAGTGTGCAATTTTCGGCAAATAACAACACATAAACGAGAAGGCCCTGTTCCGATCGGAACGGGGCCTTCGCTTATGTTATATACTCCGTAAAGAGAGTTACGCATTTTCCTTCTGGACGCTCTTGACGGCCAGAGTCTTGGCGGGCTTCATCAGCAGCACACACACGCCGTTGAAGAGAACGGAACCCACGATGAAGGTGATGAAGAACTGGGGCAGGTGGGTGGCCAGAGCGGTGGTGTCGATGCAGGCCACAGTCAGGTAGGCAAAGCCCACGTTGTTCAGCACCTTGGGTGCGTAGGGGTGCAGGATGATGAGGATGAACAGCACCACGGCCAGCGGGATGAGGAAGCCGAAGAAGCCGCCCAGCACCGGGGTCAGGGCCGTGATGGAAAGCAGAGCGATCACAGTGAGGATCAGGCCTACAAGACCACCCAGCTCAACGGTGACGAAGCGATCCTTCACATCGCCTTCCAGCGTGAACATCATGATATTGCTCAGAAAGATCAGCCAGCTGTACTCCAGGCCGGTCACATGGATGATGGCATTGGCGATCAGGATCCACACCAGCAGCATCAGGCGGAAATACAGCAGAAAGCGCTTGGTAACGGCTTCATTCATGATAAAATACCTCTTTCTTGATCGTATTGGAAAGCTTTGCTTTCACTAAAGGACGCTTTTTGACAGGTAAAACCTGCATTGATGCCGCCATTATACAATATTTACATGGCAAAAACAATACTTTTGCAAGAATAAATTGCATATTTTGGAAATTTTAGCTTGCAGAATGCCTTGGAGGGTGGACGGAGTGAGTGAAGCCAATGCCAACATCAACACCCTTGCTCACGCCTGCCAAGAGTAGTATAATAAACGCAAGAATTTCTGCCGCGGCTGCGGCTCAGATACGGGAGGAACCTTATATGAACAAACCGGTACTGGTGGTCATGGCGGCTGGCATGGGCAGCCGCTACGGCGGCATGAAGCAGATCGACCCGGTGGGGCCGAACGGTCAGGTGATCGTGGATTATTCCCTTTACGATGCCCGCCGCGCAGGCTTTGAGACGGTGATCTTTGTTATCAAGCATGAGATCGAGGATGCTTTCAAGGCAGCCATCGGCGAGCGTGTATCCAAGGCCATGAACGTGAAATATGCCTTCCAGCAGCTGGATGAGCTGCCCGCAGGCTTTGCCGTTCCGGAGGGCCGTGTCAAGCCCTGGGGCACCTGCCACGCCGTTCTGGCTGCAAAGGACCTCATCGACGGCCCGTTTGCAGTCATCAATGCCGATGATTATTACGGCCCGGAGGCCTTCCGGGTGATGTATGATTACCTGTCCACCCACGAGGACGGCAGCTATTACGACTACTGCATGGTAAGCTATCTGCTCCGGAACACTGTCTCCGAGAACGGCAGCGTGGCCCGCGGCGTATGCGTGACCGAACCCGACGGCACCCTGCACAGTGTGACCGAACGCACCCGCATTGAAACGTACGAAAACGGCGTACACTTCACCGAGGACGGCGGCGCAAGCTGGACCGACCTGCCCGGCGATACCCCGGTGAGCATGAACCTGTGGGGCTTTGGCAAAAGCTTTCTGGACGAAGCCGAGCAGCGCTTTGCGGGTTGGCTGACCGAAAATCTGCCCAAAAACCCGCTCAAGTGCGAGTATTTCCTGCCGCTGGTGGTCACGGAGCTGATCGAAGAGGGCAAGGCAAAAATTCAGGTGCTGCGCAGCACGGATAAATGGTACGGCGTTACCTACCGTGAGGACAAGCCGCTGGTGGTGGAAGCCATCGCCCGCAAAACGGCAGAGGGCCAGTACCCGGAAAATCTGTGGGCATAAACTAAAAAAGAGACGGCTGATCGTTCAAATCAGCCGTCTCTTTTTCTTTAGTCACTTATTTTGTCTGGGGAGGGGTAAGGGATGCCCCTTCATCCGAGAAGATCCAGAGCGTTTCATCGATATGAGAGCCACTCCTGGAGTAGGGTGTCACCTTGACGCGGAAGGTGGTGTCGTCGGTCTTTTTATAGGTGTGCTCCACGATGTCGCCGGTCAGGACCTTGCTGCGGATATAGTTGTAGTCCAGCAGGTCCGCCAGACTCTCGCGGTAGGCGGGCTGCACCTGCGTATCACGGTACTGCTGCAGAACGGCGAGGAAAGAGCCGCCGGAGGTGTCCAGAATTTTCTGGAAATAGTCCGGGACGATCACGCCGCGCATACGGTCGGTCTTCAGATCCACAACGAACACGCTCTTGTACTTGGGGGCAAGGACCCGCAGGAAATGCTCGGCATCCCGCTTTTCGGTCAGGGTCTGCTCCAGCTTCTCGTTCAGGCCCCGCAGCTGGCGCTCCTGGCCGTTGCGGGCATAATAGGCCTGCTTGTCCTGCCGCATGGCAGCTTCGGCCTGATTCATGGCATCGTCCAGCCGGTGCAGGTCGTTGGTGCTCTGGATGCCCACCGAGATCTCATATTCCTTCTCGCGCAGGAAAGCACGCATCTTGTCCACAGCCACCCACACGCTGTAGGGCGGCTGGTTCGGGGTGAGGATCACGAATTCGTCACCGCCGATGCGGTAGATGCGGCTGGAAACAAAGAACTTGCGGGCCGCATTGGCAATGAAGCAGAGCATGGCATCGCCGCTGCGGTGGCCCAGATGGTTGTTGATCTCGTGCAGGCCCACCACATCGATATAGGTGCACACCATGGAGTCGTATTCGCTGGCCTGCAGCGTCCGCAGATCGGTCTCGAAGAGGCTGCGGTTCAGCAGGCCAGTCAGGGTGTCGTGGCTGTAGGAGAAGTCCAGCTCCTCGCTGAGATGGTCGGCCTGTGCATCCTCACGCACCACCACGGTGGCCCATGGGTTCTGGGCGCAGCAGTTGCGGCAGGGCAGAAATTCCATGGTGATCCACACGAACTGGCCGGACACGTTTTTGCGGAAGCGGTAGGCCTCCGGCTGCTGGGTGCTGAAAACAGCGGAGCGCAGGGCCTCCAGATCGGTCTGGTCGGTGAACATCTCCGCGTCGTCCGGGTGGATCACCTTGTTCGTCACCATGCGCTCACAGTAAGCGGCAAAGTCCTCCTCAGTGTCCGAACCCGCACCGGGCAGGCGCGGATCCCGCTTGATGACCCGGTATTCGCCGGTGGAAAGGTTCAGCAGAGAAAGCTCCAGCACATTATCCGCAAAGATCTGGTAGGCCTGCAGCGCCAGTGCGGTCTGCTCACTGTCGGAGATGGGTGCCCGGCGGTCACGGCGCAGCAGGTCGCGGCGCATATCCCAGTAATCCTCGCTGTTGGGCTGGGCCAGCAGGGCCTCGGCATTCTCCACCGGCATGGGCTTGTAGAAGTAATAGCCCTGCGTATACAGGCAGTCGGCGGCCTGCAGCATGGAGACCTGCTCCGGCGTTTCCACGCCTTCGGCGATGATGGGCAGATTCAGGCGGTGGGCCATATCCACCACCGATTCCACGATCTGCACGCCCTTGCTGCGGTTTTGCTGGTTCATGTCGATGAGCTTCATGTCCAGCTTAATGGCATCCACGTTGGTGTCCTTGAGCATATTCAGCGAAGAATAGCCGCTGCCAAAATCGTCCATCATCACAGAGAAACCTTTGCGGTGCAGGCCCTGGATGGTGTTTTCCACCAGAGAAGCGTTTTTGGCCAGCATGGTCTCGGTGATCTCGGCCAGCAGGAGCTTGGGCTCCAGCTGATACTTTTCCACAAGGTTGGAGAAGATCTGCGGCACATCCAGATTGACGATATCCACCACGGAAACGTTCACAGATACAGGCACAAGATTGCTGCCGCTCTCCTGCCACTTGTGCAGGGTCTTGCAGACAGACTCCCAGATGTACTGATCCAGCTGGGTCACAAGGCCGGTGCTTTCCAGCAGGGGCATGAACTCAGACGGGGGCACGCAGCCGCGGGTGGGGTGGTTCCAGCGCACCAGTGCTTCCATGCCCACGATGGCGCGGGTCATGCTGTTGCACTTGGGCTGCAGAAAGAAGCAGAACTCGTGATTTTTCAGGGCGTGCTCCAGCTCACTCAGCAGCTGACGCTGCTCCTTGATCCGGCTGAGCATGGTCGGCGTAAAGCGGTGCACACCGCCCACGGCCGGGCTGGGGTCTACCGATGCGATCTGTGCAAGTGCATCGGGTTGCGGTGCGCCGACATTTTCATTCAACTTCAGTTCTTCGGACATGATAAATCCCTCGCTGTTGGATGTTTTCGACAAAATATGGCATTTTATAAAACAGTATAGCACGATTTTAAACCTTTGAAAATAGATATTTAAAACATTGCGGCAAAAAAAGAACGGAACACCAGACGGGTCCGGAAGGCGGGGCATAAAAAGACCGCTGCACAGGAATGCAGCGGTCTTTTGGGCAGCGGTCTCAGGCATCCTTGCGGGTGTCGGAGCCGTTTTTCTTCGGTTCTTCTTCGGGGCTTTCCCGGCGGGCAAGACCAAGGCGCAGGGCCTTGAGGGTGGTCTTTTTTACGCCATGCTTCAGGCCGGGGAAGGCGCGCAGCATGCGGCGCGGGCCAACGATGCGGGGGGTGCGCAGCAGCTGGGCCTGCATTTCATCGCTGCGGGCCTGCAGCTCCTCGGCCAGCTGTTCCAGACGCAGCAGCTCGGCAGCGCGCTCCATCGTGCCCTTGGCGGCCAGCTGTGCAGCCTTGGCGGCTTCGGCCGTGTTGAGCTTGGCGATCTCGGAAGCACGCTTTGCGGCCCCGCGGGCCTCTTCGGTCTTGGCACGGACGGCGGCCAGCGTTTCACGCAGGGCGCGCTTTTCCGGTGCGGCTTCGCGGGCCTCGGCGGCAGCAAGCTTGAGCTGCAGGCGCTGCTCGTCCAGCTTCTGGTCGGCGTTCAGGGTGGTGGTGCCCAGCAGCTGGGTCATGGCATCGCTGACGGCATGGATACTGTCAGCCAGCTGCTCCATGGCATCCAGCGTCTTGGCCAGACCGGAGGCGGCAAAGGCCGTAACGACTACGTCTGCCGCGTAGACCGCATAGAGCACACACATAACGACAAAGCCTACAAAGGGCGGGACCATATCCACAAGACCGGCGACGACCGGGTGGACGATGCGCATGACCACCAGCGTGCCCACGCCCCACAGCAGGCTGAATTCCAGACAGATGTAGCCGCCAATGTTGAAGGGAAAGTCGCTGTAGTCCCACCAGCGGGTGTGATAAAGCTTATACAGTGCCCAGCCGCCTACCAGCTCCAGCGCACTGGGCAGGATGACACCGCCGATGTACAGCAGCAGGACGCTGCCCTGCAGAGGGGTCAGGGCGAACAGCACGATGATCATGCCGAAGCCGTAAATGGGGCACACCGGGCCGTTGAGAAAGCCGCGGTTCACCAGCTGACCGGTGGTGGCGGCGGCAAAGATGACCTCCAGACACCAGCCGGTGCAGGAATAAATGAGGAAGAAGGCCAGCACATGGTACAGCGAAAAGCCGCACACTGTGGTGGTCGTGAGAAAGTTGAGCATAAAACACCTCCTGTGAGAATCATGCTGCTGCGCAGGTCAGTTCTGTTTTTGTACGATCTTGTATTCATCGCCCGGCTCAAAGAACGGGCAGGCAGCTGTGCTGCGGGAAAGATAGCGGGCCATCTCGTCCTCGTCCAGACAGCCGCCCTGAGCACAGTACCAGCTGCCGTACTCGTCCTGCACATTGTTCAGGCAGATCTCGCAGGGGTCATTCATTGCCTTCGCCTTCCTGTGCAGCCTTGGCGGCAGCCTCGGCCTCGGCCGCTTCGCGGGCCTGACGCTTGAGAATCTTCGGCTCGATCCAGGTCACGCTGGCGGGGTCCGGGTCCTTGCGGGCGATCAGGGCCTTGATCTTGATGCCCATTTCGGTGAACATGCCCTCGTGTTCGGTGCGGATGTTCCACTCCGGTTCGTTCTCATGGAGGTCAAAGGTCATCCACTCGATGTCGTAGCCGGAAGCGGGGAAGTATTCCAGACTGTCGCGGAACAGATCATCGTCGTCGGTCTTGAAGTAGATCTCACCGCCGTCCTTGAGGAACTCACGGTAGTTGATGAGCTGGCGCGGGTAGGTGAGGCGGTGCTTGTGGGAAGAGCCGTTTTTGCTCCACGGATTGCAGAAGTTGATGTAGATGCGGCTGACCGTATCCTCGGCGGTAATGACCCCCTTGATGCGCTCGATGTCGGTGCTCATGATCTTCACGTTGTCGATGGGGCGGCCTGCAGCCTGATAGGCGGCTTCGATCTTGCGCTTGGCGAGGATGAGCACCTTATCGGTGATATCGATGCCCAGATAGTTGTTTTCCGGGTGGGCGCAGGCCAGCTGGGAGATGAAGCCGCCCTTGCCGCAGCCCAGTTCCAGCACAAAGGGCTGCTCCGGGCGGGCGTACTGGGCGTGCCACCTGCCGCCCCAGATCAGCGGCTCGTGCACATGGAAGTCGGCTGCCATCAGCTCGTCGTGGGCATAGGGTTTGAAACGCATTCTCATAGTTTGTTGTTCTCCTTGATGTTGTAAACCCTCTCAGCCTCGCATTCGCTCGGCAGCTCCCCCGAAAGGGGGAGCTTTTTGACTATAAGAGGGAAAGCTATTCGATTTTGCAATAGAAGCCCCCTGAGAGGAAAGACTTCCCCCGGCCGGGACAGATTCTCCCCGGCCAGGGAGAAATGTCACCGTAGGTGACAAAGAGGGGAACGGATGTCGCGCAGCGACAAAAGGGGGAATCTGGCAACGCCATCAGGCGTTGACTGAGAGGGTTATTTTTGCTCCCGCAAAAACGCCTCCACCTGTTCCGGCGCAGCGGCGCAGCTGCCCTGACAGATGCCGGGCTTGCCGCCGCCGCGTCCGTTCAGGGCGGCGTTCAGGGCTTTGGTCAGGGCGCGCACATCGCCGTCTGCCTGCGCGATGCAGTAGCCGGTGCCCTTTTCGGTGGGGGTCAGGGCGGCGCAGAGACCGGTGGTGGCTTCGGTCAGGCGCACCGCCAGCCGGTGCAGGCCGTCCGGGTCAAGGCCGGGCACTGTGCGGATGGCATCCTCACCGGGGTTTGCCAGCTGGGCAAGTGCATCGAACAGCTGAGAACATACACCAAAGTGTGTAAACTTGAGCGCAGTATACTCATCGTAGACACGATGCACCGCCACAGCGGTCTGGTCGGCCTTGGCCGAGAGCAGCGCCCCGATGTCGGCCTGCCGGGCACGCATGGCCTGTGCCGCTTCCAGCGCACGGGCTCCGCACACCACGCTCAGCCGCACACCGCCCTTGTAGTTCTCGCTGGCCAGAATTTTGATCTGTCCCACCTGTCCGGTGGTGCGGGTGTGGGTGCCGCAGCAGGCGCAGACATCCGCACCGGGAATGGTCACGATGCGCACCTGCCCTTCGATCTCCTTTTTGGAGCGGTAGACAAGGGCAGCAAGCTCCTCCCGGGTGGGGTAGCTGACCAGCACCGGCACATCCTGCCACACGATGCGGTTGGCGGCAAGCTCGGCTGCCTGCAGGCCCTCGGCAGAAATGGGCACGCTGGTGTCCATGCGCACAGCCTCGGAACCGATGTGGAAGCCCACGTTCTCGGCCCCGAACATCTGGTGCAGGATGCCGGAAAGGATGTGCTCACCGGTGTGCTGCTGCATTTTGTCAAACCGCCATTCCCAGTCGATGCAACCGGAAACGGCAGTGCCGGGAACAGCGCTTTCCGGCAGAGCGTCCACGCTGTGCCAGAGGATGCCGTCATGCTCGTGCACATCGGTCACATTCAGCGTGGCACCGTCCGGCAGGGTCAGGGTGCCACGGTCGGACGGCTGACCGCCGCCCTCCGGGTAGAACACCGTGCCGTCCAGCGCAATGCGCCCGCCGCCGGCCTTTTCGTCCGGCTCTGCGGCAAGGATGGTGCTCTCGCACTGGGTGCGGAAAGCGTCCTGTTCAAAATATTTTTCTGTGCGCTGCATGGCGCGGGTACCTCCTGTTCAGGGTGCAGTTTGACGATTTAAAATGGCCGCCGCAGGCTCTGGCCATATTCAGCGGAAAATTTATTTTTATTTTTGCAGAATTGGAACGACTGCGGTCGTTCCAATTCTGCTTTTTCACGCAAGGGGCCGTAAAGGCCAACAACAAAAGAGATTTTATTGCATCTGCCGGTTTCGGCCCTTCTGGTGAAAATGCGTTTGGAGCGGCCCGCGTTTGCGCAGCAATGAAAGCCCCGGTGGGGCTTTTAAGCGGCGAGCGGTCTGCGTCAGCAGATGGAGGGGCCTTGCCCCGACAAGTTCCGCAGGCCGCGACAAACGCGAAATAAAAAATCTGGATTCCGCTGAACATAGCCAGAGCGAAAGCGGAGGCTATTTAAAATCGAAAAAGGGATACACACCCAGTTTAAAAATAAGTATACCACGTTTTTTGCCTGTGGAAAATAGTCTGCGGATATGTTATGATAAGAAACAACGATATTCCCATAAAATGTTAAAAATGAGGAAGGTAATAGCATGCGTGAAAGTGGAATCCTGATGCCGGTGTCCAGCCTGCCCGGCCCTTACGGTATTGGCTGCTTTGGCAAGGAAGCATTCAAGTTTGTGGATTTTCTGGCACAAGCGGGCCAGAAGATCTGGCAGATCCTGCCGCTCAGCCCCACCGGCTACGGTGACAGCCCCTATCAGAGCTGCTCGGCCTTTGCGGGCAACCCCTATTTTATCGACCTCGACGCTTTGAAGGAAGAAGGCCTGCTCACCGCCGCCCAGCTCAAGGCCGAAAAATGGGGCACAGACCCCAAAGAGGTGGACTACGGCACTTTGTATGTGAGCCGCTTTAAAGTCCTGCGCACCGCCTACGCCGCATGGCGCAAGCAGTGCGCTGGGCTGCACGGCTGCAGCTATTACTTCCCGGATGATTATTATGCCTTTACCCTCGCCAATGAGGAATGGCTGGACGACTACGCCCTGTACATGGCCCTGAAGGCAGCCAACGGCATGAAGAACTGGGTGGAGTGGGACAAGCCCTACCGCCTGCGCGACAAGAAGGCCCTTGCTGCCTTTGCCGCCGAAAACGAGGAAGAGATCGGGTTCTGGAAGTTCGTGCAGTACAAGTTTGCGGCCCAGTGGCAGGCGGTGAAGGCCTACGCCAACAAAAAAGACGTGCAGATCCTGGGCGACATCCCCATCTATGTCTCTGCCGACTCGGTGGATGCATGGGTGGGCGGCGCGCTGTTTGAGCTGGATGCCGACGGCGGCTTTGCCCGTGTGGCGGGCTGCCCGCCGGATTACTTCTCTGCCGACGGTCAGCTGTGGGGCAACCCGCTGTACAACTGGGCCTACCACAAAAAGACTGGCTACGCGTGGTGGGTGCGCCGGGTGCGCCACGCACTGGGCATCTACGACCTGCTGCGCATCGACCACTTCCGCGGCTTCGATACCTATTGGGCCATCCCGGCGGACAGCACCACCGCCCGCACCGGCAAGTGGGAGAACGGCCCCGGTATGGAGCTGTTCGATGCGCTGGAAGCTGCCCTTGGCAAGCTGCCCATCATTGCCGAGGATCTGGGTGAACTGTTCCCCAGCGTGCGAAAGCTGCTGGCCGACAGCACCTTCCCGGGCATGAAGGTGCTGCAGTTCGCCTTCAGCGGTGGGGACAGCGAGTATCTGCCCCACAACCACGTCAAGAACAGCGTGGTGTATCCCGGCACCCACGATAACACCACCCTGACCGACTGGTGGGAGAACGGCGCTTCCGAAAAGGAAAAGGCTGCCGCTGCCGCTTACCTGCACCTGACCGGCGTAAAGCCCACCGCAAAGGAGCTGGCGGCCATCCGGACCGATGATGTCCGCATCGCTCTGCTGCGCGCAGCGCTGGGGTCGGTGGCTGACCGGGCCATCATCCCCATGTACGACTGGCTGGGTCTGGGCGCGGAAGCACACCTGAATACCCCCGGCAAGCTGGGCGGAAACTGGGCATGGCGCGCCGCTGACGGCTTTGCCGCCAAGGCACTGGCCAAGACCATCCACGACGAGTGCAGTGTGTACTGCCGCGTATAAACAGAAGGCACAGAGCGGCGGGAGCTTAGCAATTTGACGAAAATGTAAAAACTCCGGCAGAAAATTGTGCGTTTTGCTGGTAAAATCGGAAGCTGAATGGTATAATGTTGCTAAAGCGGCATTATACCATTTTTCTTTGCCTGATGCGTTCCCGGCATTTCCGGAAACAGGGCGGGCGCGGGATGCATAATGCGGCAGATGGTTCCTGAACGTATGGGGAACAGGCGACTGCACGCGGGATACGGGAGCGCCGCGTGCGCAGATGATGGGGAAAATTACATGAAGAAAGAATGTACCGAGCAGGATCTGCGGGAACTTGCGCGCTCAGCGCAGGCCGTATTTGAGGCAGTGACCCTGACCGAAGCACCGCTTTGTGACGGCTGGCAGGACGATGGCCTGCGGGTGGACTACGAGCTGCGCAATGGCCGTGTGGACTGTGTGCTGCACCGCAGAGTGGAAGCGGACGGCAAATGCTGGGAGCTGGAAATGTGCGCACCGCTGGCAGGCAATGTGCTGCCGGAAGAGCGCATGACACCCCGGGAGCGGGAACTGTGCCGCGAGGATATGAGCCACGATTTCCTTACCGGCGTGTACAACCGCCGCTATCTGGAAACGGTGTTTGCCCAAAAGCTGGAACAGTGTGCAGCGCAGGGCCGCAAAGCGGCCGTGGCACTGGTGAGCATCGACAACGGCCAGAAGCTGCGGGATACCTACGGCCAGCCTGTGATGGACCAGCTGCACTGCTTTGTGGGCAACCAGTGGAAAAAGAGCTTTGATACCCCTGCGACCCGCGTGGTCTGCCGCCTGACCGGCAGCATCTTTGCGGTGGGCTGTCTGGATGCCGACGGCAAGCAGCTGGCAGAGGAAATGCAGAACCTGTATCGGCAGATGCCCCGGGAATGCATCACCACCACCGGCATGATGCGCCGGGTACCCTTTACCCTGAGCTGCGGCGCAGCCGGGCTGGAGGATGTCTCTGCAAAGAACTGGCAGGCGCTGTACGAGTTGTGCGATGCACGCCTGCGGGAGGCACAGAACGCCGGCGGCGATCAGATGCGTGCAGAATAAAACCAGCGTATAAAATCCCCCTTTTGGCGCAGACTAAGGCCAGAAGGGGGATTTTTTGTATGGAAAACCAGAAAAACGACAACCTGAACCTGCTGGAAGCCGTGGTGCAGAACACGGAGATGGGCAAGAATACGTTGGAACAGATCGTGCCGATGACCGACGATGTGCAGTTCAAGGCCGAGCTGCTGCGCCAGCGCAATGTGTACCACCAGCTCAATCAGGAAGCACACACCGCCATCGAGGCCTGCGGCGGCACCGCGCAGGGGCAGAGCGCCATGGCAAAGCTGAACACGAAAATGGGCATCAGTATGAAGACCCTCACGGACAAGTCCACCCGCAATCTGGCCGAGATGCTCACACAGGGCAGCGGCATGGGGGTGGTGGACTGCGTAAAGGCCCAGAAGGATTACCCCAATGCCGCGCCCGGCGCAAAGCGCCTTGCTCAAAGACTGCAGGAGTTTCAGGAGGATAGCCGGGTAAAGCTGGAACAGTTTTTGTAAAAGAAAACCCTCTCAGGCTCACTTTGTTCGCCAGCTCTCCCGAAGGGCGAGCCATTGGCAAAACGGAAAACCTTTCCGGAATGTCAAAAGCTCCCCCTTTCGGGGGAGCTGGCGATGCGAAGCATGGACTGAGAGGGTTCTTTTTTACAATGCTTCCACCATTGCTGCCACGATCTTGGTGGCGGTGGCTACATATTCCGCAATGCTGAACTTTTTCACCACCAGCACCTCGTGGCCGTCCTCGTCAGCGTTGTCGCTCATGGCGCGCAGGATGACGCAGGGCACACCGTTCTTGGCGGCGATCTGGCTCACAGCGGCACCTTCCATCTCCACGCAGTCGGGGGCGCATTTGGCTTCAATGGCAGCCTTGGTTTCACTGTCGCCCACAAACAGGTCGCCGGTGGCGATCTTGCCCACCAGAGCCTTCACACCCGCTTCGGCGCAGGCTTTTTCGGCGGCAGCGATCAGCTCCGGGTCGCCGGTGTATTCCTTGAGGAACGGCGGGTTCTGGCAGATCATGTCCAGCTGTGCGTCGTGGTACAGCACGGTCTTGCCGATGACCACATCGCCAATGCCGATCTTCGAGGTCATATTGCCTGCGATGCCGGAAAAGATGATCTTCTCCGCGCCGAATTTTGTGATGAGCACCTGCGTGGTGGCGGCGGCATTGGCCTTGCCCATGCCGGCACAGCACACCACCACCTGTTTGCCGGCCAACGTGCCCTTGTGGTAATCCACGCCGCCGTAGGGCTCCACGGTGACATCCTCCAGCTTTGCACACAGCTGATCGACTTCATCGGGCATTGCGCCCATAATACCAAAGATCATGGTGAACTCCTTTTATAGTAGGATTGATTTTTTTCAGCGTCCTTACGGATGGCGGGACGATTTTGAATGGCCTCCGCTTTGCTCTGGCCATGTACAGCGGAAAGAATATTTTTATTTCGCGTTTGTTGCGGCCTGCGGGCCGCAACAAACGCTATTTTCACAGGTGGGGTCGTGGCGGCAAACTTTATCTCTGTGCCAAGGCCTCTCCCTTTGGGAGAGGTGGATGCGAACGCAGTGAGCAGACGGAGAGGGCAAGCCCGGCAGAGTTTTACATGGATGCTATTTCGATATCAGACGTTGAACAGGAACTCGATCACATCGCCGTCGTTGACAACGTATTCCTTGCCCTCAGTGCGCTGCAGGCCCTTGGCCTTGACGGCGGCGTAATCGAAGTTGTTGGCTTCCAGATCACTGTAGCCAATGACGCTGGCACGGATGAAGCCGCGCTCGAAATCGCTGTGGATCTTGCCGGCAGCCTGCGGTGCTTTGGTGCCCTTGCGGATGGTCCATGCGCGGCACTCCTTCTTGCCATCGGTCAGGAAGGAGATCAGGCCCAGCAGATCATAGCTGGCAGTGATGAGGTTGTCCAGACCACTGGCTTCAATGCCCATTTCAGCCAGAAAAGCCTTCTTTTCCTCGGGGGAGTAGTCGGCGATATCCTCCTCGGTCTTGGCGCAGATGGGAATGTAGCGTGCGCCCTCTTCCTTGGCGCGTGCGGCCACCAGCGGGACATACTTGTTGTTTTCGATGCCCTCCATCAGGTCATCCTCACCCACGTTGCAGGCGTACAGCACCGGCTTTGCGCTCAGCAGGCCCATTTCATGCAGAACAGCTTGCTGCTCGGCATCGCCCTCGTCAAAATCGAAGCTGCGGGCAGGCTTGCCTGCGCTCAGGTGGTCAGCCAGCTGCTGCAGCCATGCAGCTTCGGCGGCAGCACCCTTGTTGTTGCCGCTCTTGGCAGCCTTTGCCATGCGGCCTGCGCGGTTCTGCACCACCTCAAGGTCGGACAGGATCAGCTCGTAGTCGATGGCATCGATGTCGGCAATGGGGTCCACGGCCTCAGCCTTGGAAACATCCTCCACCACATGGATGATGTTGTCATCGTCAAAGCAGCGCACCACATGCACAATGGCGTCGCACTCGCGGATGTGGCCCAGGAACTTGTTGCCCAGACCCGCGCCCTGACTGGCACCCTTCACAAGACCCGCGATATCCACAAACTCCACGATGGCAGGGGTCTTTTTATTGGTCTGCCAGATCTCGGCCAGCTTGTCCAGACGCTTGTCCGGCACGGCTACGATGCCGCTGTTCGGCTCGATGGTGCAGAAGGGATAGTTTGCGGCTTCTGCGTTCTTGGTGGAGGTGATGGCATTGAACAGAGTGGACTTGCCGACGTTCGGCAGGCCGACAATACCTAATTTCATTTTATTATACTCCTTGCGAAAAAGATTTTACGCTGCGGTAAAAAGCGATATTATAACAGGATAATTGTAGCACAATGGACGTTTTTTCTCAATACTCACTTAAGTGGAAACGAAAAGCCGCCCGCGGAAGAGCAGTGCTGCTTTTCCAAGAGCGGTCCTTATAATTTAGGTTGTACAGGCCTTACTTGCTGATGGTAAGAGTGCCGGATGCGGTCTCTTCAAAGTGGCTGGCGTAGAATTCCTCCATCAGCCGGATGAGAGAAACGGTGTCCCGGGCACCGGCGGTCTCGTAGCAGGAGTGCATGGCCAGCTGGGGCAGGCCGATGTCCACGCAGTTCATGGATACCTGTGCCATGGCAAGATTGCCCAGAGTGCTGCCGCCGACCTTATCGGAACGGTTGGCAAAATACTGCAGCGGGACACCGGCGCGGGCGGCAAGTTCCTTTGCCACGGCCATGCTCATGCCGTCGCTGGTATACTTCTGGCCGGCGTGCACCTTGACCACAACGCCCTCGTTCATGTAGGTGCAGTTGTTCACATCGGTATATTCCGGGTGGTTGGGGTGCACGGCGTGGGCGTTATCGGCGCTGAACATGAAGCTGGAGGCCACCGCACGGTGGAAGTCCTCATCGCCGGGGCAGACGTTCTGCGCGATGCGGTGCAGTACATCGTACAGGAAGGTGGAAGCCGCGCCCTGCTTGGTGCCGGAACCCACTTCTTCGTTGTCGAAAAAGGCGGCAACATTGATGGACTGGGCGCTGTGTGCGTTCAGAAAACCCTTCAGGATGCCGAACACGCACTGCTGGTCATCCAGACGGCCGGAGGAGATGAACTCCTCATTGCAGCCCCAGACGGCGGCCTTTTCGCGGATGCAGAGGAACAGGTCACTGCCAAGGATCTGGTCTTCTGCGACCTGCAGCTCAGCGGCGATCAGCTTTTTCAGCACGCCTTCCTCGGCGGCACCACCCAGCAGGGGCAGCATATCCACCTGCTTGTTGTAGGAAGCCTTGTCGTTGACCTCACGGTCCATATGGATGGCTACGCTGGGGATCATCAGCAGGTCGCGGTCCAGCGTGAGCAGGCGGGAGGTGATGGCATCGTTCTCCTTTATCAGCACGCGGCCTGCCACCGACAGCGGCCTGTCCATCCATGTGGAGCAGATCATGCCGCCGTAGCCCTCGGTGTTCAGCTTGGTGTACTTCCGGCCCATGTGGATCTCGGCGTTTTCCTTGATGCGGAAGCAGGGGGAATCCGTGTGGGCAGCGGCCACGTTGAAGCTGTAGTTTTCCAGCTGTTCTCCCATGCGGAATGCAAGGATGCTGGAGCCGTTGCGGCAGACAAAATAGCTCCCGCCGGGTTCCAGCTGCCACCGGCGGCTCTCCAGCAGCTCGGAAAAGCCCTCCTTCAGCAGGATGTTCCGGACGGATGCAGTGGTGTGGTATGCGGTAGGATTGCCGTCAATGAAGGACAGCAGCTCCTGTACTTCTTTTTCGATCATTGGAAGACCCTCCATGGATTTATCGGTTTGGATGCTCCTATTCTACTTCTGCGGTTTGCGCTTTGCAATAGCCGGCCCTGCGGGCGGGGAAGAATTTGTTTTACATTGCGCGGGTTCTATAGTATACTATTCCTGTTGGTAAATATCGAATCGACAGGAAAGGCAGGGACCCGTCATGGAACGCAGTGATCCGCGCTATCAGGCGTATGTGGAAATATTAAAAGAGGAGCTCATCCCGGCAATGGGCTGCACAGAGCCCATTGCACTGGCTTATGCTGCGGCCCGGGCACGCGAGGTGCTGGGCGCACTGCCCGAAAGCGTGCAGCTGCAGGTGAGCGGCAGCATTATTAAGAATGTGAAGAGTGTCATCGTGCCCAACACCGGCCACCTGAAAGGCATGGAAGCCGCTGTGGCAGCGGGCATCATTGCCGGTTCGGCAGACAGAGAGCTGGAAGTCATCTCCGAGGTCAGCGAGGACAAGAAGGCTGCCATCCGGGACTATCTGCAGACGGTGCCCATTTCCATCCAGCACATCGAGCAGGGGCATGTGTTCGATATCATCGTTACCGAGCGCAGCGGGGATTCCTACGCAAAGGTGCGCATTGCGGATTTTCACACCAACATCTGCCTGATCGAAAAGAATGGCCGGGTGCTCTACGAAAAGCCGCTGCTGAACGAGGAGGCCCAGCGGGACAGCCGGGCCGACCGCAGCCTGCTGAACATGAAGGACATCTGGGACTTTGCCGAGACGGCCGACCTGCAGGATGTGGCGGACCTGCTGGAACGCCAGATCCGCTATAACAACGCCATTGCAGAGGAGGGCCTTCTGGGCGACTATGGCGCGAACATCGGCCGAGTGCTGCTTTCTACCTACGGCAACGATGTGTCTATCCGGGCCAAGGCCAAGGCGGCCGCCGGTTCGGATGCCCGCATGAACGGCTGTGAGCTGCCGGTCATCATCAACTCCGGCAGCGGCAATCAGGGCATCACCTGCTCGG
>ERZ773165.1087-NODE-1087-length-17644-cov-3.211951_pt1 | contig 17644 bp, 17 predicted proteins | sample MGYA00581003_ERZ773165 | MGnify/ENA primary metagenome ERZ773165 (study PRJEB29015, sample SAMEA2737817) | human gut metagenome | biome: human gut; feature: human-associated habitat; material: faeces | place: China | collected 2012 ... | reverse complement strand
GCCATGCCTGCTTTAAAACCGGGTTCTGGTTGACCATGGCTACGATATCACGCATCAGTTCTGCGCGGTGACTTGTCTTATCGTTCTCCTTCATACATACCTCTCTTTTGATAATGATACTACACACGGAAGCGGCGGTTTAGTTCGAGCGTGGTGCTTCGCCCGCCAATCACGAAAATTCCGAAGAGCTGGACGAGTACGGTAAATACTGCAACCAGTGTCAGAAGCTTCCATGTGACAACTTCCAGGCTGACTAACAACAACTCAACGGCTGCGAGCAGCGTCAGTTCGAGCTGCGGCATAATATAGCTTCGCCAGTCGCGGCGACGCACCATCATGAATACGAAGATTGTAATATTCGTCGCAATCACGACAACCGGAATTCCGATATTGACGGACCAGCCTTCATAGCCAAGAGAAAAATCAACCGCAAGCACAAGTGCCGCACTGATTACTCCCTGAAATATGATTTTCTGCTGTTCATCTGCCAATGGCTGTGCAGTAAACGTAAATGTAAAGTAAAGATACGCAATTCCTGCAAGGCTTACCAGTGACCAGCGGACGCCATGATAGGTCATATAATTCACGATACCAAGCACGACCACACCGACAACCACACAGAACGTCACGATGCGGATTGCCAGGCGCATCCGTTGCTGCTTCGGGAACATGTCCGGATAGACCGGCTGCACATGCTCTGTCTCCGACAGCGCGCCCTTGCAAAGTGGGCAGATCAGGCTGTCATCCTTCACTTTTATATTACAGCGATTACATTTACTCATAATACACTCCATTCGTCTCTACCGAGACATCAATTCCATCTTCTGCAAGCTTGCGGAAGAATACCTTCTGCACATCGACTTCCCGCACTGCCGAGCTGAATGTGAACACCAGCGTATCCTTATACGACACAACCGCTGCCTTCAAGTTCTGGTTCTTCGACATGGACAGGATCGCATACAGCGACTCCACATACGCGTCGTACGGGCTTGCAAGCTTCACCAGACCGAGGTTCGTCACACAGCCGGAGTTCGCCTTTGCAGACATCTGATAGATAATCTTCATCGCAATATTCTTGATAAAGAGCGGCGTTGCACGCAATGCCTTGTTCTTCTCGTTTGACACATTGTATGCCATGATCTCTTCTAGGTGTTCCTTCGTGATCTGGCTTTTCAGGCTCTCTGCCACCTGTGCCAGCACTTCTTCAAATGTATAATCTTCCCGCTCCGCCCGGAACATTGCCGACACGACAGCGAAGAAATTCTTCGTTGTTGCAGAACCATAATATGGACGCAGATTTACCGGCACGCATACCGCAAGCGGACGCCGGTGCGGGATACTGTGCATATAGCCCTTATATACCGACCATGCAAATACACCGAGCAGATACTGATTGACAGTCACGCCATACTGCTTCGCCACGCGCTTGACATCCGGCAGATGCAGATAGCCGTGCATGATTCCGAAATATTCCCGCGGGAACATTTCCCCACGGATCACAAGTGCCTTCTCCGTCTTATAGCTCTTCTTCGCCGGACGCTTATAATGCTTCAGATAGCTGTCCTCCCGGTCGACAGTCGTCTCTTCATGCAATTCCATCCGGTCGCCCTTGCCGATCTCCGGATGCACCAGACGCAGATACTGGTACACGAGTTCTTTTAAGAACATCAGCGCACCATTGCCATCGGTCAATGCATGAAAGACTTCTAAGCTGATTCTTCGTTCATAATATAACACCCGGAACAGATACTCCCGGTTTAACAGCGGATTGATATACTGGCAAGGTCCCATGTCCTCCTGCATCACACGCGGCGCCGGGTTCGGATTATCCTCAAAATAATACCAGAATACACCAGTCTTCATACGCACATGCATGACATCAAAATACGGAAGCACCATGTCGAGCGCCTGCTGCAATTTCTCCGGCTGGATCTCCTCGGTCAGTGTTGCCGCGATCCGGTAGACATTGCTTGATTTGCGGCTGGCAATTACCGGGAAGAGATTCGCGGTATTATCCAGCTTGTCAAATCGCGCTTCACGGATTCGTTTTGGCTGTCTCTTTACAGATTTCATCTTCGAATCCGTCGGTTTCACTTCCAGCTTTGTGTCCGATTTTTTCTGCGTATTCTGCGCTGTTTTTTTATTTGTCGTTTTCTGTCTTTTCTTACTCATTTTATTCAGTCCCAACTTCATCATGTACCTGCATGCGTCATTTTGTATCTATATCCTGCATAAATCTATACAATTTCATACATTCCCGCTCGCAGAACTTACACTAAGAAAAAAGCGGGCTGACATACCGTCAACCCGCATATCTCCAAGCTACTGATCGGATTCGAACCGACGACCTATTCATTACGAGTGAATCGCTCTACCAACTGAGCCACAGTAGCATGACAACCATCTTTCTATTCGCATAGAAATCCCAGCTGCATGTGATACTCTACCACACTAACTCAGATTTGTCAAAGCATAAGTTGACTTTGTATCCTTTATTTTTGACACCAACTGTTTATCATCCGTCAGAATCAAAATCTGCTCGGATGGAATCTCCTCTATACTCGCAAAAAATCCCTGCATCTGCGTATTGTTCATCTGCGGCAAGCCGTCGATCACAACTGGCATATGCTCTTTGCATAACCGTGTTGCAATTCCTACCCTCACTGCCATCCGCACCAATGGGAAATCCGTCGCATCAATCTGTGTAATATCCGTAAATGCGCCATTTTTCTTAATCACCAGTCGAAGCTTTTCATCAATCTTCGCGTCCTCATACAATCCACCTGTCACGCGCTGCATAATATCCGTCATGTGATCATTGATAATATAATTCCACTCTTCTACATAGCTTCTGGAAAGCTCCTGAATCGTATTGATAGCAAGCGTCGTCGCATAAATCTCCCGTTCAATTGCCTGTTTTCTGCCTTCGCACACACGGATTTCATCCTCCAGCTGTGCTTTCTGCTTCTTTCGCTCCAGAATCTCTGCCTCCGTTGCCCGCAGATCTTCCTTGAGATCCATATATTTCCGCGCGAAACTCATGTCGATCTCGACATCCTCATACGCCTCATTTTTACGTTCCAGTTCATAGACAATCTTCTTGAATTCTTCCTCCGAAGGTGCCTGATTTTCTCCATCCAGCGCGCCTTTTCTGTGCAAGCCGTCCACGATCGTCATAACTACAAACAATGCTGTACACACAACAAAGAGCTGCCGCACACCATCATCAAATGGAAGGATATATACAAGTGCGGCAATTACACCAATGACTAGCAATCCCGTCAAGGCAATCATCCACCAACGATCTGTCAGCTTCTTCGGTGCCTTATAATCCTTCAGCAAATCGGCATCCAGAAACACACTGTTTTCCTGCAAGGAATCCAGATGCTCGTTTAACTCATCGTCTTCCTCATACTTCGTGCCTTTTTCTGTATCAATTAACCGTCTGGCTTCGCGTTTCCGCTTCGCCGTCTCGATTGCAAACTCCTCATCATTGTCCGCAATCTTCTTACGGACTTCCTTCAGCGCTTCTTCGTCACCATCGTATTGTTTCAGTTCTTCTTTCAGCTCTGCAATCTGCTGCTCCGTCTCCGTCACATCCAGTGCATTTTTCTGGTCGCGCAGGATTGCCAGCGCCCGTCTTTTATCCAGATTGGAAGAACCGGTGGTTGCCAGATTGGTAACAAATGTATTGAGTTCTTCTGCTTCATTTTCTGTATCTTTTTGCTGACGAATATAGAGTGCATCACTATATGTCTTTTTGTCTACACCTGTCAGCGACTCATACAAGCTGTTCTTGTGCTTGAGCTTGCCAACACGACCATTCTTCACATTTAAGACCTGCGTCGTCATATTGTGCTTGCGGAAGCTGCGCTCCACCAGATACTCGTCTCCATCCTTTATCACATATGCCTTTCCAGAAAAGCCGTGTCCATCCATCGGCTTATGATGCGCCAGATCATCGTCCTCCGTCTCTGGAAATGTACCGATACCGTACAGCGTTGCATATTCAAAATCCGCGACCGTACTCTTGCCCGCATTTCGCGTGCCATACACAACATTCACACCCGGCTTCAAATTAATCTCGCGGTTATGAAATTTTCCAAAATCTTTTAATAATAATTTACTGAAATACATCGTTATTTCTCTCCTGCTCCAAGCAGGGCTTCCATACAATAATGCAATGCCTTATCCCGAATCGCCTTATCGCCGCCTTTTTTATCGTCTGTCAGTTCGTCTATCAGTCTGCCAAGCAGATTGTCATGATTCGACACGTGCAGCTCGTCCATGTCGTAGTCGCATTCTGTCTTATCAATCACTTCGTTGATGCAATAGCGGCGTGTCAGTTCGCTTAAGTTGATCTCCATATTCTGAGCGGCACGTCCACGCAGCAAAATACGGTAAATGTTATCCGCCCCCAGCTCCTGCATCTTTCCTTCTACAAGATTGCAGATATCGCCATTTGTATAGGTCGAATTGATATCCATCGCCATATTCACATATTTTCTGCATGCAAATGGCACAAATGTGATCGTCGTCTCACCTGAAGTTGACACCTCGCCTAAAATATAGCCGTGCTTTCCAGTCTCTGTATAAGAAAGTGGCTCCAGTGTTCCGGCAAATGCCATATGATTTTTCAATATATGTGCCGGCTTGTGCATATGTCCAAGTGCCACATACTGAAATCCAAGCTTTGCCACATGTTCCTTGGAAAATGGCATATGCTCCATGTCTCCGCCATGTCCAAGCAGAATATTGTATGCATCCGGCTTACCCGGTCGCATGCGTTCCAGAATCCGTCCAGTGTACGTCGCATGTCCATAGCTGTATCCGCTGACACAGACATTCAGATCCTCAAAATACACGCTTGCCGCCTGATCCCGTGGCATCACGATCGTATTACTCTCAAATGTATATGTCTCCCATGCGGAACCCGGATCAATATAGTCCTGATCGCCAGCAATAATTACCGTCTTTGTATTTGGAATCTTCCGAAGCTGGAAATCCAGTTCCTTCAAATCCTGTTCCGTCGGCCTTGTGTAAAACAGATTTCCCGCAATCAAAAGCAATTCAATTTTCTGTTCTTCGCATACCTCAATCACACGGTGAAAGGTACTATAAATCTCCTTTGCCCGCACATCACTCCAGATTCTTCCGCGGTCTGGCTGCGCACCCAGATTGACGTCTGCTATATGTATGAATTTCATAGTGTTACCTTGCCTCCATGCAGGCTCTCATGTTCCTGCACCAGTTCCTGATATAAATCCAACACATTCCAGTGAATGTTATGTTCTGTCACAACTGCCCGATAATCGATCTGCGGCATGCCATCTTCTTTACATGCCGCAAGAAAACGATTCAACAACCCATCCGAAAACTCTGAAAATAATATCATCGGATCAGGCAGATCTTTTCCTTCGTACCAATCCCCGTTCTGTTCAAATCCCGGCAATCCGGCATGACAGCCGATTGGCTGTAAAAAGCGCTTGCGCGCAATCTTCTTGCAGGAATATCCAAGACGCATGCCAAGTGCTTCTAATTGTCTGTGCTGTTCCGCTGGAACACTGTATAAAAGTATCGTTGGCATCGCATCCGCCTCCATTCCCACATTACATACTTCTGATTATTTTATCGCATCGGTACATTGAAATCAAGCTTTTCCAGAAATTCACGTGAGTTTCACAAAAGAAAGGACTGTCCACCCTTTTCGCGAACAGCCCTTCTTAATTCGATCCATCACCCATGGATTTTCCTTTATTCATTTAACTCATGAATGTTCTTTGAAAGTTTCCGCAACGAGTCCACAATCTGGGAACTTGCCTGGCTCATACCATCTGCCAGCTTCTGCACTTCCGATGCAACTACTGTAAAACCACGCCCAGCTTCCCCTGCACGTGCCGCTTCTATCGCGGCATTTAAAGCAAGAATTCTCTGACGGCCGCTAAATTCCTTGATTTTCTGTGTCTTCTCACTTGCATCATCAATGTATTCCACGCACTCCTGGATCCCCGTCTGCAGTTTATCCAGCAAACGCTTATTCACTGCAGAAGTATAAGATGCGCGCACAAACATATTAATCACATCGCCAAGCAGCGTCGCTGCTGCCTCGATTTCTTCCCTTGTCTTAACATTCACCTTGTGCAATGCCCGAACATAGGCCTCTGCATCGATACCAAGCTCTCCCGCAGTCTTCCGGAATGCATCATCATCCGGATGCTCCGGCAGCACCTGTCCGCCAATTACACTTCCCAGCACCGTTCCATCATCTAGGGTAATCGGTATTCCAAAATCCACGAGTCCTGCATGGCAGGAATACACGCCCTTTCCTTCCCGGTCACACTTCTCGCAGCGTCTGCGTCCTTCTGCACTTCCACGAGTCAGATCAATACAAAACTCTGTAAAGTTGTAGCACTCACTGATGTACTTTCCATCTGCCCCAACAGCCACCGTTGCAAGTCCGGTACTCATCGCCCAGTTCTTCATGATGTCCTCAAACTTCTTCATGTCACAAAAATCTTCGATACGAATCATATACTTCCACCCCATCTCTCATGGCTTCGCCATTTCGTAATATTATACAAATTAGTATATCATTTTTGGTGGTTTTTTACAATCTTAATCAATGTTCCATATGTGCATATTTTTCTTTCGTCGCAAGTCCACCCCGGATATGACGCTCGGACTTGTTGACATCTAACACCTTCCTTGCCTCGTGTGCAAGACGCAGGTTGATCTGCTCTAAGCGTTCCGTGACGTCTTTATGTACGGTTGACTTCGAAATACCGAACTTCCGTGCAGCCTGTCTGACCGTTGCCCCCTCCTCAATGATGTATTCACCAATTTCAAGTGCCCGTTCTTCAATGTAATCTCTCAACTATACAAACCTCTGTTTGACTGTTTGTACAGTGTATGAAGATGGTTACGGTAATATGATACCGATAGCTCCCTATATTTCTCAGATAAATCTTGACAATGTTGACTACATTGAAGCACTTGCAGCAAAGTATACAAAACTCAGAAAAACACTACCGGTGTATTGAACAATTCGCACCTAAAACAGGAACCGTCAGGCTTCTACGTCTTACCGAAAAACAATATCAAAATATATATATGGTGTCCGACGAAACTGATTATCAAGAAAAAACAGTTAGTAGCAACTGTCATATTATGTTATAATTTAATATAAGCAAGGAACAAATAACTACATATTGTATATATAATGGTTTGTCGCTACTAGATGTAATGGTTGAACACCCATCCAAAAATAGTGTATCGTTCAACTTGAATGCCGGATATGATTTTAATGGAAGTCTTGAAAATTTCACGGCTCGCATCATGAGAAACTATAATAATGGCGTTTTAGCATCTAAGGATGTGGAAGATTTAATAGCACATGAAATGGCACATATTCTGACATTCCAAGATTGCGATACATTCGGAATGTTTCTTCGATTGGAAGAAGAGGTCAGGGAAAGTTTCATAAGAGGTGTATCAGCGTATGCGGATAGTACATATGATGGAGCAGAGACAATAGCGGAAGCTTTTGTAAGGTATCGAAGGGGCAAACATTTGCCGGATGATGTAATGGCATTATTGCAAAAATATGTATTAAAGAAGGAATAAGAATGGTTGTTTTTTCTCAATGTATGGATTGTAAAAATTATATAGGAAAAAAGGACGATGCTTTCTGTTGCAAGGCATTTCCAGAAGGTATACCTGACGATATATTTTGGAATAAAAAATATCATGTTGAGCATATAGAAGGCGACAATGGATATCAATTTGAAAAGATAGACGAAAGCACTCCGCAGTAGCAGGGTGCTTTTTCTATGTAACAAAATAATTATGTAATTTAGACCATGATTAAAACGTGGTCTTTTTTTATGCCCAAATCGGCTTAAGGCGATTAAACTGTGACGAATACTTACTCCGGCAAGAGTGATAACTGCCATGCGTGACTGCGATTAAAGTCAAGAAAGGATGGAAACATGGAACTGAAAGATGTGTTAGGAGAAGAACTGCACAAGCAGGTGCAGGCGAAGATTGACGAGCAGAACTCGAAGGAAGAGGACAAGCTCAGTTGAACACCACTCCAAAAATAGTGTATCGTTCAACCAAATTCAGCACCTTTTAAGCTGTAGCAGGCGTTGCCGTCTGTAAGCTCCGGATTCGCGGAATATTTGTGGATTTTAATACTGCCGGTACCCTGTGCGGTTGCGGTCACGCTTGCACTCTTGGAGAGAGATTCGTTCGGTGATGCAAAACATGCATCCTGATAGGATGTATTCTTAAAGATACGTGCTGCATAGTTCGATACACCATTTTTATCCCCATCTCCGTAATACTTTGTATGACTGGCACCGGTGCCGGTCTTAGCAGTAAATGCAAGCTTCTTGCCCTGCATATTCTTATAACTTGCCTTAATTGTAACGGTCTGCCCGAATACGTGCTGTGTTACATCTGTGTTTGTAAAGGTATCTTTAATCGTTCTAGTCGTCGATGTAAGTGCACCATAATCAGCTGTAAATGCAGTCTGATTAGACGCATCTGCCGAGATTGTCAAATAGTCATAATAGTTAGTGCCATTCACATTTAGCTTTGTGCCGGAATGTTTTACTGTGACAGCTCCGGTACTCGCATTTGTGAGAAGCTTGTTACACATGCCGGTCGAGCTGTACACGACACGGAAAGTGACGTTGCCAGAGGCATCCTTATAACCATCTGTCAGTTCACTTCCATTGTAATTTTCCCATGCATTTTTTGATACGTTATACACCTGCGTTGTGATTGTCTGTTCCGGCGTATAGGCTGCCGTTGCATCGATATAATTTCCAACAACCTTAAAATCCTTATACTGGTCATACCAGCGGCGGGCATTGTCGGCGATTGACCGTAAATTAATAAACGCTGAATTAACACTTTCCCCGCTTACCTTTCCTCTGACTGCTCTGATATCGCAGTCAGACACTGTACTATGCACGGCTGCCTGTGTCATGGCTCTTGCTTCGTCCTGTGTCATGGCATAGACGCGACCGGCAACCATGATACCCATAACCGGCTTTCCATCTATGATATAAGTACCGTATGTACCTCCATCCTGCGTATTTCGTCCGCTTCCATCCGCATTCGGATCTGCTTTCTTGCCTCCATAGGCAAACATCAACAACGCAATATCTGCTGCAGTATCCCGATCAGACAGCCACTGTCGGCCCTCCTTGTATGCCGTATCAGATTTAGCTGAGCTTTTCGTTGACTGCATGCAATAAGCTTCTGTCTCCCGTCCGGATGCATCTTTTGCTACGAGCGCACCATGCAAAGTCGGTGTGTAATCGGTTGCCGTAACATTCACATAATCAGCGATCACCCATCCATCCCAATACCGGCTATGGATATAGACCGTCTCGCCTGTGTCGCCAATATCCTGTACTGCAATTCCGTCCTCCTGCAGCCCTTCTTCCGTAGTTGCTTCTGCATCTGCATCCGAATTGGTTGCTGTTACTTCCTCTGCCCGGATATTGTCAGGCAAAGAAAAAGCCGCGGTTACAGATAGAACCACGGCTGTGAGTAGTGCTGCTATTCGTTTTTTTCGTTTTGATAGCATCTCTCTTCCTCCTTTATGATTTATTTTTTTATATAAACAGCCTGCCTGATACAGACTGGAGCTTTCTAAGCGATCAAAAGAAAGCATCAAAAAAGGAACAGTCCTTAGATTGTTCCTTTTACTTTACCTATTTATTTTGCTATTGCACTTCGTAATAGCCATATTCTGGTTCTGTGACAGTTTCTGTCCCTGTAACCGTTTTTTCCTGCAATCCACCATAAAAATTATTATATTGAGAGCCATCTGTTAAATGCCGTCTTGAATGGCACCACGGATCTTTTTGTTCATCACCCTCTATATATTCATCACAGTATATTTTCTGATTGCAGCCAAAGCAATACCAATATTCCCTTATTTGTATTATTTCCTTCGTCTCAGTATATGCCGGTTCTGTCGCTACCCATACGACCTTGCGTGTTGCCGGTGCAGGATCATCGCTCCAGTATCCGTCCCGGATTGTGAATGTTTCTGTTTTTATCGTTCCTTTTTTGTTTACACCGCAGCTACAGATCACATTGTATTTCGGATCCCAGAATGCGAAATGCTGCTCCATTTCTTCTTTTGTTCTGTAAATATTATTGCAGCTATCACACTGATAATATGTCACCGTCACGGTCTGCTCTGCAATCCATGTTGGCTTGCTAGTATCTGTGCTAGGCTTGGTGCTGCTCTGATTGTTTCCCGGATTTTCTGTTGATCCAGAAGCATTCGCGTCATTGAAGCTCTTGGATGTCGTCTGCGTGATGCCTTTTACGGTTGCTCCCGGTGCTGCAGCTCCCTTTTTCACAAGCATGATCTGGATTGCTTCGAGCCGCTTTCCATAACCGGCAGTTCCGGCACTCTCGCCGTTCTTCGCCCAGCCCATCCAGCCGAAGGTCTGTGCATGTACCCGGTAATAAATATCGTAATGCTGTGCCAGTTCTCCGGTCAATCTGATCCGGATTGCTTCGAGCCGCTTTGCCTGTCCGCTTGTCCCTGACAGTGCTCCATCACTTACCCAGTCCATCCAGCCATAGGTCTGTACGTGCGTCTGGTACTCGACGCTGCCGTTGTAGCTGCTCCGCGCATCGATGCTGATCGCTTCGAGCCGCTTTGCCTGTCCAGTCGTTCCGCTTACGCTCCCATCCTTCGCCCATCTGGTTTCCCATCCATAAGTCTGCCGGTGTACCCGGTAATTGATGCTTGCTGCTGTCTCTACTGTATTCTTTGGTATGATCTGAATTTTAACCTCTTCCAGTCTCTTTGCTTCTCCTGTCGTTCCGGCGAGTGCTCCGTTATATACCCATCCCTGATTATCGCCGTAGGTCTGGATATGTACCTGATACCGAATATCGTAGTGTGCTGCCAGCTCTCCGGTCAGACGCATCTGGATTGCTTCCAGTCGCTTTCCCTGTCCAGTTGTGCCTGCCGGCTGACCGCTTGTAGTCCAATCCGTCCATCCGTAGGTCTGTCTATGTACGCGATACTGAATCGTTCCTGTGTAACCTGTGTTGTTCTGCAGATTGACTGTGATTGATTCCACCCGCTTTGCCTGTCCTCTGGTTCCAAGCACCAGCGTATCAATGCCGTTTTCCTTCACGATCTTTCCGTTAGTGTCTCCATATGTCTGTACGTGCGCCTTTCCATAGATACTGATTCCTGCTGCAGCTTTACTGTTCATCACCGGAAGCTGCGTGACCATAAGCACGGCTGCAAGTGCAGCAGTTACAATTCGCTTGATACCTTTCTTCATATTGATTCCTCCCATCCATTCATGTCATCTGTTTTTAACTGTCTTGATTATAGCATAAATTTATGTAATAAAAAAATGTACAATTTAATAGATTGTACATTTTTATGGTTTCCTATTTTTTTTGTGTTCGCCGCTTCTTGTTGAACACCACTCCAAAAATAGTGTATCGTTCAACCCAATAAGCATCCAGACCTTTGTATTATGATTTCACTTACGTATTATCTTACGTACTTTCTTACTCTATTATCCCTTCCGCTCCACATATCTGGCGATTGTCGCCTTCACTTTTCCGATATCGAGTGGTTTCAATATATGCTCGTTCATACCGGCATTTTTCCGGATTCTGAAATAACAGATACGTAATCCGTACATATTTATTCCATACTGAATAGTAAACATTTGCCTCAAGCTTTGTCAACGCTTCCAACAGGATATTTTGTTGCATGTTATTACACAGAATCTTTAACCTCTATTCGAATAACTACTACTTTTTCATTACAACAGTTTCTCAATCTTCTTTATTAACGCCGCCAAATTGATCGTTAACCTGCCATCATACAGACCGACCGGGATATCCGCATCAATTCCATAAATCACAGGGAAGATTTCTTTGTTGAACTCATACACCATAATGCGCTTCTGGTATGGGTCCACAATCCAGTATTCCTTCACACCGGCATCCATGTATTTGGAAAGCTTCTTTCCATAGTCGCGAAGCCGGGTGGATTTTGAGATTACCTCCAGCACAAAGTCCGGCGCACCATATATACAACGCACCTTCATCCGGTCAATGTCGCACAAAATGACGACGTCCGGCTGCAGCATCGTCTTATCATCACAGTCAAGCTGTACGTCAACCGGAGAAATAAATGGCATGCATGGTCCATCATGCTCCAAAATATAATTCGATATCTGCCTGTAAACCTCTCCTGCGATCAACTGGTGAATCGTCGAAGGTGCCGCCATATCATAGATACAACCGTCAATCAACTCTACCCGGCGATCCTCCGGCAGCGCATAATAATCCTCCAGCGTATACTGTCCCTGAACCTTTGCCGCGTATGCTGTTCCGGAATCCTCTACCATATCCGCATACAGGTAATCACGGTCGCCATTTTCAAAGATACGTGCCAATGCCTCAAGCGTATCATAGCGCGGCGATTTCGTTTCGCCCGTAAATATCTTCTGCACGGTTCCAAGCGGAACCCCCGACATCTGCGACATCATGTTATACGTGTATCCATGTTCCCGCTTCTTTTCTTTCATTTCTTCGATTGTCATATGCATCGCTCCTTTGAAAAATTCTTTCATTACCGATACCTTTATATTTAGTATAATACTCTTCTATGTATAAATCAACCGTTTTTTACCCGTTTTATATCCAAATATTTGATTTTTTTATTCTATGTTACATCCGTTAAGTATCCGTTTTTATTCAGTTAAGAACTCGTTTCTACTAAAAATGCAACTTATAATTGACATTTTTTCTCGGATAGTGATAGTTTAATAATGAATAAATGGACATACTACAGAAAAATGGTGAAAAATATGAATGAGAACATAAAATCTGCCAATCCGCTTGGCACACAGAAAGAATCTAAATTACTCGTCAAATTCGCAATTCCATGCATCATTTCGATGCTGGTTACTGCACTTTATAACATTGTCGATCAGATCTTCATCGGACAGGGTATCGGAATCAACGGAAATGCAGCGACAAATATTACATTTCCACTGTCTACGACATGTACGGCGATTTCCCTGTTGCTCGGAATCGGAAGTGCGACCAATGTCTCCCTGAAGCTTGGCGCAAAAGAGGACGAAGAAGCTGCCAATTACGCAGGATGTGGTATCTGCTTAATGACGATCTTCGGACTTATCTTATTCGCACTTACCTCCATCCTGCTTACACCAATGCTCAAATTCTTCGGTGCAACAGCGGAAGTTCTGCCCTTTGCACAGGAATATACACGTATCGTTGCGATCGGATTTCCATTTCTGATTGCCAACACGGGTATGAGTAAGCTGATTCTTGCCGACGGTAGCCCGCGTTATTCGATGATTTCCATGCTGATCGGTGCCATTGTAAATACGATTCTTGACCCAATCTTCATCTTTACATTGGATATGGGAATGCGCGGTGCCGCACTTGCAACGATTCTCGGACAGATTGTATCCTTCTGCATCAGTTTGCGATACATGTTTCATTTCAAGACTATCCGGTTGCGCAGACGGTGTTTCCGCATCCGTGGAACTTATTTTGCAAACATCATGCGCCTTGGTGCCAGTGCATGCTTCAACCAAATTGCTATGACCATCGTACAGATCGTGATGAACAACGTCCTGTCACATTACGGCGCATCATCCGTATATGGAAGTAATATCCCGCTTGCCTGTGCCGGTATTATCACGAAGGTCAACATGATCTTCATGTCCTTTGTCATCGGTATCTCACAAGGCATCCAGCCGGTCATCGGATTTAATTACGGCGCAAAGAAATACAACCGCGTGAAGAAAACATATCTTCTGGCACTCGCTACCGCTACCTTCCTGTCGCTGATTGCATTTGCATGCTTCCAGCTTTTCCCAAGACAGATCATCCGTGTCTTCGGAGAAGGAAGCGAGCTTTACTATCAGTTCTCCGAACGGTATTTCCGGATTTATATGTTCTTCACCTTGATCAACGGCATCCAGCCTGTAACTGCGAATTTCTTCAATTCTATCGGTAAATCGCAGCTTGGTATCTTCATGTCGCTGACGAGACAGATTCTCTTCCTGCTGCCGCTCATCGTAATCTTCCCGATCTTCATGGGAATCGACGGTGTCATGTATGCAGGTCCGATTGCAGATATTGCGGCCGCTGTGATCTGTGGTGTGTTTACGATCAAGGAATTACGCGAACTGACGCGGCTGAATACACAACAAACTGTATAAATTACAAAAGCCGTGCATGGGTATTTCTACAACCTATGCACGGCTTGTTTTTATAAGACAAAAGGACGATTCTCATGACAAAAGGAACGTCCCTGTTTTCTATTTTGTGATACGGTCGATCTTCTCGCGTTCTTCCTGCGTAAATGTCATATTCGCGAGCATGCCGATGTTATCTAAGATCTGGGATGATCTGGATGCGCCGATCAGAACACTTGTGATATCATTATCACGCAGAATCCATGCAAGTGCCATCTCTGCCAATGTCTGACCACGGTTTTCTGCAATCACATTCAGCGCACGAACCTTTGCAATCGTCTCCTCATTGATGGCTGTCTCCTGCAGGAATCTGCCATCGGTACGGATACGGCTGTCCTCTGGAATACCATTTAAGTAACGATTTGTAAGTAAGCCCTGTGCCAACGGACAGAATGTGATGATACCGATGCCGTTTGCGGCTGCGTAATCTTTCAGTCCATCCTCTTCCATCTCACGGTCAAACATATTGTACCGTCTCTGGTTGATGATAAATGGTGTTTTCATCTCCTTGAAAAGCTTTGCAATCTCGATTGTCTGCTCTTTATTGTAATTGGAGATTCCGACATACAACGCTTTTCCGCTTCGAACAATCCCGTCCAGCGCGCAGGCAGTCTCTTCGAGCGGTGTATTCGGATCTGGTCTGTGATGATAGAAGATATCTACATAGTCAAGTCCCATCCGCTTCAGGCTCTGATCGAGACTTGCCACCAGATATTTCTTGCTGCCCCAGTCGCCGTAAGGGCCCGGCCACATCGTATATCCGGCCTTCGTAGAGATAATCATCTCATCCCGGTATGGACGCAGACTCTTATCTAAGATCTTGCCGAAATTCTCCTCAGCAGCGCCATCATATGGGCCATAATTATTCGCCAGATCGAAATGTGTAATACCGTTATCAAAGGCTGTCTCACACATATCCATCATCGTATCGAAATTTCCGTTCGAACCAAAGTTGTGCCAAAGTCCAAGCGATACCGCAGGAAGCTTCAAGCCACTTGCGCCACAGTAATTGTATTTCATAGAATCGTATCTTGTATCCTTTGCAATGTACATATTGTACCCTCCTTATACTCCGCAAACTGCCTTTTTATCTCTGATGGAAGCAATATAATACACGATTCACAGCAGACGCGCTCTCGCTCACTTCCGCATGTAGCGGTACTAAATTCGATGCAGTCGGTAATAAATTACCGATGCATCTCATTAAGTGCCGACATGCTCCAATGGTCTGCTAAGAATTGGTAAGCAACCACAACTCTATATACAAAATCTATAATTTACAATAGTGGTCTACCGAAAAAGGTCTCATATTTATTTAGTCTCATATAGTAAAAATAAAATCTGCATACATTCCATTTTCTATCATCACTTAGCCTTGGGCGCTGTCAGAGACATCGGATGCACAATGCATACATTTTGTTGCCTTGATATCGATCTCTCCGTAGCAATATGGGCATTTTCTGGTAAGTGGAGCTGTTTCCTCTTTTTTATGTCCCAATGACAAAATCTTATTAACCGCTTTCATCAAGAGGAATATAACAAATGCCATAATCAAGAAATTAATAACAGCTGTAATAAATGCACCATATTCAATATACTGTCCAGTATTGAAAATTTCGAAACGTCCACCTATTTCAGCGCCACCAATACTATTGATGATTGGATTGATAAAATCATCCGTAAAAGCTGTAATTATTCCCTGAAATGCACCACCAATAATAACTGCGATGGCGAGTTCCATCACATTGCCCTTTAAAGCAAACTCTTTAAACTCTTTTAAGAATTTCTTCGTTGGTATCATTCCTTTCCTATCTTACGATCAATGACTTTCCTGTCATCTCTGCTGGCTGTGGAAGTCCCATGATCTCAAGTAATGTTGGAGCGATATCAGCTAAGCATCCACCCTCACGAAGCTTTACGCTGTCGTCGTAATTTACAAGGATAAATGGAACCGGGTTGGTTGTATGTGCCGTATGAGGTGCCTTTGTCTTGTAATCAATCATCTGCTCTGCATTTCCGTGGTCTGCACAGATAAAGAGCACGCCATCTACTTCCTTGATTGCCTCTACAGCAGTTCCTACACACTGGTCAACTGTCTCAACAGCCTTTACAGCAGCAGGGATCACACCAGTATGTCCTACCATGTCTGGATTTGCAAAATTGATGATAATCACATCATACTTACCGGAACGGATGGCTACATTCAGCTTCTCAGATACTTCCGGTGCACTCATCTCTGGCTGCAGATCGTAAGTTGCAACAGCTGGAGACTTTACAAGTACTCTGTCCTCATCCTTGTTTGGCTCTTCAACACCACCGTTGAAGAAGAATGTAACATGTGCATATTTCTCTGTCTCAGCGGTACGAAGCTGCTTCAAACCATTTGCAGCAAGATACTCTCCAAGTGTATTCTTGATCTCCTGCTTCTTGAAAGCGATGATCTTGTTCGGGATAGACTCATCGTAATCCTTGAAGCATACATATGTTAGTGGCAGCTTTCCACCTTTCCGCTCAAATCCTGTAAACTCATCTGCACAGAATGCTCTTGTGATCTCACGTGCACGGTCTGGACGGAAGTTAAAGAAGATAACGGAATCGTTTGCCTTTACGGTTGCAACCGGCTTTCCATCTGCCTCGATAACAGTAGGAAGAACAAACTCATCTGTCTTATCATTTGCATAAGAATCTGCAACTGCCTGTACTGGATCTGCAGCCTTTACGCCCTCGCCATATACCATAGCTGCATAAGCTTTCTCTACACGATCCCAGTTGTTATCAGTAACGACCGGAAATACTTGCGACCTTACCGACTCCGATCTCCTGCATCTTATCAACGAGCGCTGCAACATAATCCTTACCAGATGCTGGAGGTGTATCTCTACCATCTAAGAATGGATGTACATATACGCGATCAAAGCCCTGCTTCTTGCAAAGCTCTAAGATACCATACAGATGTGTATTGTGGCTGTGTACACCGCCATCGGAAAGAAGTCCCCACAGATGAAGGTCGGAATTGTTCTTCTTGCAGTTCTCAATCGCCTCAAGCATTGCTTCGTTCTCGAAGAAATCGCCATCCTCGATTGCCTTTGTGATCGATGTCAGATCCTGATAAATAATTCTTCCGGCGCCAATATTCATATGACCAACCTCAGAGTTACCCATCTGTCCGTCTGGAAGTCCAACTGCAAGTCCGGAAGCATTTCCTCTTACATATGGACACTCTGCCATCAGCTTATCCATCACAGGTGTGTTTGCCATGTAAATTGCATTACCTTCTGTCTTGTCTGTAATGCCATAGCCATCAAGTACCATCAATACAACTGGTTTCTTACTCATTGTTT